>ULXH01067034.1_pt1 | contig 28438 bp, 21 predicted proteins | sample 1961101 | NCBI WGS metagenome assembly ULXH01 (sample SAMEA4835833, study PRJEB28245) | human gut metagenome | biome: gut microbiome; material: fecal sample | place: Denmark | collected 2008 | reverse complement strand
AAGGTCGTTGTAGGCGAAATTCACTGTGAGAACGTTGTCGATATTCTCATAGTAGGTGGTTTTCATGGACAGTATGCCGAGGTCATCGAGAAAATCCTCTGCTGCCTTTACTCCCTGCTCGTTTGTAAGCTCTGTGCTTTCGCTGATACGGCTTTTGAGGAAATATGAGATATATCCACCCTGCTTTGTCACCTCGCAAGCCACCGTCTTATCCTCGTTTGAAAATCTCCAGCATGGCATTTTGCCCTCTACCTCTGAGATATCTGTGAACACTGTGGAGTTCATGTTAAGCCCCAGGGAACAGCGTTCAAGGGCTTTGGTCTGTGAAACGTTCTCTGCCTCAGATGTCATGCGTGGGGTACGCTCCATGATATTGTCTGAGAATGGGCCGTCATAAATAAGGCTTGGATAGCTTTCAAAGCTTCCCTCAAAGTCTGAGAAGCCCTCTGTCACTGTGGGCGGGTCGCTCTGCTGTGAGCCTGTTTGGGTGAGGGCTATCTCACCGCTGTTCACTGAGCTTTCAAGCTCCCACATATCCTCGGAAAGTTCTTTGGAAAAGTCATAGAGCGAGGATATGTTCTCATACTCCTCGTCTGTTATCTCCTCGCCGTTTATGAGCCTCTCGCTCACTGCCATGGAGTAGTTTCCTACCTGTGAGAGAAATTTGTAGGTGTTTTCAAGCTGCAGCTCTTCTATGGGAAGCTGTGACAGAGCCGCCTTTGCCGAGGACGCTTCTCTGTAAAGCTTCACCGCAAGTGACTGGTGCATTTTTCCTGAGCCTGCATAAAGTTCCTTTTCAAGAGTGTCGCTCACGTTCTCTACTGCGTCGCACAGATCGCCCATGGCTCTTGAATAGGTGTAGTTCACACTACGCAACGCCCTTTTTTCGCTGCTCATAAGTTGTATATTTCTCACCGCAAGCACACCCACGACAGCCACTGTGAAAGACACTATCCTAACTGCGTTTCGCTTTGATATATCCATTTTTTATGCTCTCCTTTTCTTTTTTCTCCATTATTATGCCAGCTAAAATGCTGATTATTCTCATTAACTGTGCCTTGCAGTGCCATTTAAGGCATATCATGATACACAAAATTTCTTTCCTAATCTTGTGTATCATGAACATCTTTACTTACTTATTATTACATAAATCTCAAAATAAGTGTAATGATTTAACTTTAAAATTACTGAATTGTATTTATTTGTATAAATGCGAATTTGACAACGTGCTGAAAAAGGGCTATAATAAAGGGTGTGTAAAAATTATCGTGTAAAATGGCAGGAAAAATGTTAACTCTGCCTACAATTCTACGGGAGGAAATTATGAAATTTATTCCAAAGCTGACTGGTGTGGTTTTGTCAGCGGCAATAATGGCTCAGTCTGTTCCATTCGTGTATGCGGCAGAGAAAAGCATTGCGTCAAGTGAGCTTTCAAATGATATCCAGATATCAAAGCCTGAATATGCTACAGGCAATATGGAGGCTGATGGTCTTTTAGAGCCTGTCACTGAGGACGACCCTGAGTATCATAAATATCTTGAAAACAACGATCCATACGGCATTATGACAATGTCTGCTCTGTGGGGGGCTGACAGCCTTACTCATCAAAACAGATTCAGCGGTGTTTCAAAGGTCTATGGCATTGACGTTTCCTATTATCAAGGCAACATAGATTGGAAAAAGGTCAAAAACAGCGGTGTGGAATTTGTTATCATAAGAGTAGGCTACCGTGGCTATGGCAGTGCAGGAACGCTTGTGGAAGACCCTAAGTTCAAGACCTATCTTGACGGAGCTACCAAGGCAGGGCTTAAAGTTGGCGTATACTTCTACACGCAGGCGATAACCACAGCCGAGGCTAAGGCAGAGGCTAAGTTCGTTCTTGACAGGATAAAGGGATATTCTCTGCAAATGCCTGTTTATTACGATATCGAGTCTGTTGACTATGACACTGGCAGACTTGACAGCGCAGGGCTTTCCAAGGCTCAAAAGACCGCTCTTTGCACAGCTTTTTGCGACACTATCATAAAGTCTGGCTACAGCGCAGGTGTTTATGCAAACTACACATGGCTAAACTACTACATTGACGGAGCAGGGCTTGGCAAGAAATATCCTATATGGCTGGCTCACTACACAAGCAACACCAATTATGACCAACGCATGGATATGTGGCAATATTCAGGAAGCGGTACTGTTTCAGGCATTTCAGCCTACACTGACGTGAACGTATGGTATTCGGGCAAGCTTCCACTTTATGTGTCCGACCTTATCTCAGTGGCAAACACCTCCACCTCCAACAAATTTGCCTGGAACGGCGCTCCTGACGCAACAGGATATGAGGTATATCAGGGAACAAGCCCTAGCGACCCTAACAAGAAAAAAATAGGGGATACAAAGGATACATTTTTTACAAACTCCAACAAGTCCACAGGCACCATGTACAAATACATGGTGAGAGCCTACAGTGACGCTTCAGGCAAGCGTGTTTACGGGGATTACTCTGATGTTTTCACCACCTGCACGCTTCCTGCGAACATCTCAAAGATATCCGCTTCTGCAAGGGGAACTTCTGTTACCATTAGCTGGGACAAAGTTTCAAAGGCGACCGACTACATCGTGGAGCATTATGTGAACGGTGCATGGAAGCAGGTCGGCACAACTTCAAGCCTTTCATACAAGGTGAATGGTATCACACAGAACGGTGTTAATAAGTTCAGGGTAAAAGCAAGAAGAAATTACAGTGGCGTATACTACAATGGTGGTTACACATATGTAAACGCTGAGGTCACTGACATACCAAGTACAGTAACAGGCATAAGAAGCACTTCAAACACTTCTACATCAAACACCATAACATGGAACGCTTCCAAAAAAGCGGAAGGCTATGAGATCTATCAGTGGATAGGTACTAACGACAGCTACAAGCTCATAGGCACGACCACGTCCACAAAGTTCACAAACTCAAAGAAAAGCTCAGGCACGATGTACAGATACAAGGTAAGGGCATTCAACACTGTTGACGGACAGCGTATCGAGGGTGCATATTCCTCTGAGCTTACCACCTGCACTCTTCCTGCAAACGTATCATTCTCCCTTTGCTCCACTGACGTTGATTCCATAACACTCAACTGGAACAAGGTATCAAAGGCTACAGGCTATCAGGTAGAGATGTACACAAACGGAACATGGAAAACTCTCTCCACCCTTTCGGGAACGAGCTACACTGCAAGCGATCTTTCACAGAAAACAGCTTATCGTTTCAGAGTGAGAGCCATAAGAAATTATAACTACATAAACTACTACGGTGACTACACTGAAAAGGACATCACCATTCGTCCTGCAAACACACCAAAGGGGCTTTCCTCATCAGTGAACACATCAAGTTCCAACACTATCACATGGGAAAGCGTGAATGGAGTATCTGGCTACAGCGTTTATCAGTGGATAGGCACTACCGACAGCTACAAAAAGCTTGGGGACACTGCTTATCCATACTACACAAACTCAGGCAAGTCATCAGGCACTATGTACACATACAGAGTAAAGGCATATTATGTAAGCGACAATGTTATGCAATACAGCAAGCCTGCACAACTTGTCACCTGCACACTTCCTGCAAACGTCACTGTCAAAACAGCAAAGCGTTCGGGAAGCAAAATCTCACTTGCATGGAACAAGGTATCAAAAGCCACAGGATATGAGATATATGTTAAGTCAGGAAGCAGTTGGAAGAAGCTCACCACAACATCAGGCAAAAGCTACACTGCAAAAAATCTGTCAGGCACTAAAACATTCAGAATAAGGGCATACAGAAAATACAATGGTGTGAACTATTATGGTGCTTATACTGAAAAGACGGTTAAATAGTCACTCGCCGTGACGGGCATTTTACGCCACACATTGTGATATGATACAAATTTGCACCGCTGAATAAAAATGAGGGGCGACCTTAGGTAGTCCCTTTTTTGCACAATTTTCAATATCCGCACAACATTATTGTAGGGGCTGGCGCCCTCGACAACCCGTCCCCTCGACGTTTCGTCTGCAATCTCATTTGTATTATCCGCACAATGTTGCTCTACACAAATTCTGGATAATCCAAACCATATCGCCCCGAGTGGGACGTCGTATTTCTGCAAAGCAGAAATTGCGCCGCTCCCCTACATAGTTTGTGCGTTAAATCACAATACTTTGCTTCCATTTGCTGTAAGCTTGAACTTTGCTCCCAGAACACCTGCCGCACCTCTGCACATAAGCATACGCTGCAGGAAAATGTCAAAATAGTCATACATGGTGCAGATACTTTCGTCTATCTGCAAATTAAGGGATATGACCTTTTTATCAGCATTTATCTTTAAGCTCGCTTCTGTTACCGCATAGTTCACCCTGTCATGGATATCAAAAGAGGACTTATCCTTATTTGACACACGATTTCTTCGCACGTCTGTTTTATCACCTATTATCACTGCGGCTGACACCGGGTCTGTTGCGCCCCCTGTTGATTCGTCATGGCTTCCAATGCAGGAAACTATCGTCACCCTATCTTCCAATGGCATATCAGTGTCTTTGAGAATATCGTTTGCAAGTATTGCACCATACTCTGCATGGTGTGTACGATTGACAGCGTTGCCGATATCGTGCATATACCCTGCTATCTTTGCAAGCTCTATGGTATGCTCATCATAGCCGAACTCTTTAAGTATTGCGGCGGCTCTGTCTGCCACAAGAGTGGTATGCACCTCTGAATGGTCTGTAAAACCCAGAGATGTAAGATTTATCCCTGCCCTTTTTATAAATGCTTTTATTTCCTTGTTTTTTCTTATCTCTTTGTATGTCATTGATTTCTCCTGTTGGTTTATGATTATATTTATCTACGCAAGGCTTTTTACGTCCACATAATGTATTGTAGTGGCGAACAGTGTTCGCCCGCATTTGCTCGCCTGCATGAATTTGCGATTATACAAACCATGTCGCTCTCCGAACGGGACGTCATATTTCTGCAAAGCAGAAATTGCGCCGCTCCCCTACAGTCACTCGCCGTGACGGGCATTTTACGCCATACATTGCAGCATGAGATACACTTGCACCGATCTTTAAAATGTGTAATTATAGCCTGCAATTATCATATCACTATCCAAGCTTATATACAATACATTCCGCATTTATTTTACAATATTTTGACACTATACAGGCACAAAATAGCCGTCAATATGCTCTTTGTCAAGCCCCTCGCCAATGACGATAAACACCGCCTGACCTCGCTCTATAGGCTTAACAGTGATGTTCTTGTGGGTGGCGTTAAGCTCAAGCCACTTGCCCTCAGCGTTTTGCATAAAGCCTTTTACACGGAATATCCTTCCGCACTTGCTGTCGCTCATAAGCCTGCTCACAGCATCTTCCATAGCATTGTCAGGAAGCTTCATATTCATAAAATACAAAGAGGTATAAGCTTTATCTTGGTCGAACCACAGCTTTTCGTGGGAATCCGGCTCATAGCCACTGTTGGCTATCCTTTCCATATCCTCATCTGTAAGCTCCGACCAGTCTTTCATTATTATCTCAGGCTTAGTCATTCTGTGGCAATGGAACTTTTTCTGCACGGCTTCAAGGTGTTTTAGAGTATCCTCAAGCTCCTGCTTTGTGGCTTCCTGACATCTGCTCATGAGAACTATGCCTGCTTCCGAAAGCTGAGAAGCAAGAAGATAATCAGAAGCTTCCGACAAGTTGGTATCAAGGCAGGCGTCTGCAATAGTTATAACGCTTCCTATCTCATACCAATTATCAAGAGGTTCTTCTCTGAGCACGTCAAAGAACTCGTCAGCTTCATAAATGCCTGACGGCTCCACAATGACCCTGTCAAGACCACGCATACCCATAGCAATAAGCTTAGTCTTAAAACGCCGTCTGTGGCAATCCTTATCAGCCGCCGAGACCATTTCAAGGTCGCAATTCTCGTCCAAAAGCTCCTGCAAAAGAAGCATATCCACATTCACTGCACCGAAATCATTCTCCAACACGCCAATTTTACAGCCCTTATCCAAAAGATAACGGGCATATTTTTTTATAAAAGTGGTCTTCCCTGCTCCGAGAAACCCCGTCACAAGGTCTACCTTGGTTTTCTTTTTCTCTGTGTTCATAGTTAATGCCTCCTAATGGTCATATTATACCATATCGGCAAGGCTTTTGCAATGAGAGAAATAAAAAAACACGCCTTACACTAAGTAAAACGTGTTTTGCACGGGGACTCCCCCTACATTGTAAAGTTGACAACAAAGCTTGGCAACAAAAAACGCACCCTGCAAACTCGCAAAGTGCGTAAATACGCTGGTGCGCCAGAAGGGACTCGAACCCCCGACCTACTGGTTCGTAGCCAGTCACTCTATCCAAAAATAAAATCACAAATTTTCTTTCAGTTAAATAAAATATCATGAAAATTGCTGCTAAGACTTCTCTGGCAGCTTTTTTGATGATATTTATACATATCATCAAGCATAGACAGGGTAGCTCCCTGTGCGGCAGGACGTTCTCCCCTGCCGCTTTTTCTGTGCTTAATACGGAGAACTTAAACATTTTCAGAAAGGGTGTTTTTAATGGAGAACACAAAAACAAAGATCGTATCCGTGGCAAATCAGAAAGGCGGAGTTGCCAAAACAACATCGGCATTCAATATTGCCGCTATTCTTGCACAGCGAGAGAAAAGAGTCCTTATGATAGACCTTGACCCTCAGAGCAGTTTGTCGGTATCGTGCATGAAGTACGAATATGACCCTGACGATATCACTATCACTGAGCTTATGTCATCTATCATAAATAAGAAAACCGTTGATTTCAAGACGGCTGTACACCACAACGAGCCGAACAACATTGACTATATTCCTGCGACTATAACACTTTCAGGAATTGAAGTTGACCTGTGTAGAACACGCTGCTGTGAAATGGTGCTGAAGCGTGTCATTAGTAATTACATCGGCTGCTATGACTACATCATCATAGATTGCCCTCCGTCACTGAGCAACTTGCTCTACAATGCGCTTTCCGCCGCAGATATGGTCTTGATACCTGTGCTTGCTCAGGAAATGGCATTGAGCGGAATACCGCTTCTTCTTGACAGCATTGACGATATCCATGAGTATGCTAACCCTGACCTTGAAATACTCGGAGTATTCGCAACATGGACAGAGAAAAACAACACAATGTCAGCTGAAGTAATTGAGTCAATAAAAGCCGCATTCAATGATAAATACCTTGGCAGCATAAGCAAGTCAAAAGCAGCTCAGGACAGCAGCCGTGAGGGCATCGCCCTTTGCAACTATAAAATCAGCAGCACAAATAAATACAAGAATATGCTCGCAGACGAGTATCGTGTTATAGCTGACAAAATAGAGTGTGTCACGGTGACACACTAAGGAGGTTTCAATATGATAGATATAAAACGCTCCGCAAATCGTCCAAGAGCTAACTTCTCAAATAACTTTGAGGAGCTTCTCATGGATAAGCAAAAGGTGGTTTCACTGCCTATGTCAAAAATTGAGCCTTTCAGCTTTAATGGTGATCCACAGCCATTTGCAATAGATGAAAATGAGATATCTGCACTTGCCGACTCTATTTCAAAGTGTGGACTTATCACACCGATAATAGTTCGCAGCATTAGCAGCAACAGCTATCAGATACTCAGCGGTCATAAAAGATACGCTGCTTGCAAAAAGCTTATGCACCTTGACATTGACGCCGTTGTTATCGAAGTCACTGATGATAACGTGGCTTTCGATATAGTTTGCCAGGCTAACATTCAGCGTAAAGAGCCACGTCCAAGTGAGCTTTCTAAAATGTTCAATACATACCTAAGTCTGAGGAAGAACGTTTCAGCAGACCTGACAGTAAATGAGATAAGCAATATGTTCGGTATATCCAGAAAAACCATTTACCGCTATGCAAATATCTCAAATCTTGATAATGGGTTAGCAGAGCTGATAGACAGCAAATCTATTCAGATAAAGTTCATTGAGCCGCTTGCAAAGCTCAGTCCTGAGCAACAGAAAGCCATAGCAGACTATTACAATTATGACGAACGGCTCAGTTCAAAAGAGCTGACATTGGTCATAGAGCAAATGACAGACAGCGGAAGCAGTGATATCTATGATATCATAAAAGCTATAAGGAATCTGTCTGAAAAGAAAAAAGAGCCATACAAGAACAGCTTATACAATGAGATGTATATCAAAAAGTCGTCATGTATGCAGAACATGACCGAAAGTGAGCTTGACAAGATAATGTATAGGCTTCTGGAAGAATACCTTGACAACATCACAAGTACAAAAAAAGTTACCACAAATGAAAAATAATATGATATAATCATAGCACAGGAGGAAAAGTAATGAACATGACGTTCAAAATAGACATAGACCGCAGAAAAGTTGAAGCTATCCGCTGCTATATGCCTGACGGAAACATTGAAGATCTGCTCAATGAGGAGATAACCAAAGCTGCTGAAAATGTGGTGAACAGGCTGTACAGCAAGACTGTTCCGAAAAAGGTTCAGGAATATCTCAGAAAATCAGCGGAGATAAAAACTGATAGCAAGAAAAAGGCGGAGCAAGTCAATGAGTAGCGGTGTCATAAAAACATTTGGCAGCAATCATCAAACCGCTTTATATATGGCTAAAGACAAACGGCTGTATGAGATAGTATCAATAGACAATGATTGCGCTGTGATGGCGGCATTTAATGATACGTTTGCGGTGGCTGCGAAGCCGTTTCTTGATGAAGTAAACAATGTAATAGACTATTCGAGCATTGAATACTTTGACCGTTTATCACAGGCGAAAAGCTACAGTGATAGACTTCATAAATGCTTTGACAGCTCCAAAGCAGAAGAAAACATCAAAGAACAATGTGTCACGGTGACACACTCAGATAACATCACTCAAAAGCATAAAAGTTTGTAATTGAAAGAGGAGGACCATTATGAACGAAAACAGGAATTTTAACGAAGATTTTGAAATCGAGCAGGCAGGACCAGAAGATGTTGGCTGCGATCTTTTTGAGTATGAGCTTACTCCAGAGGGTACATACGTCCCGAAGATAGCATACACAAGTGACCCCGAAGAAGAAAAGCTGCTTAAGAAGCCTATCCGCAGATGGGGACGTGCATGGATGAAATGGATGGAAGCAGAATACCCAGCAAACGTTGACATTCTCGTGTGCGAATGCCGTTGGCAGATCATTCCGAGAGAAATAGATATCGAAGCTGAGGAGAGGTTTGACGAGCTTGACGAGATCTACAGAAAAGATCACCCACGTCCTACAGAGTTCAATGCTATACGCAAGTGGGAAAAGGAAAGGCTTATGACTCTCGAACATCAGGTAATGGAGGAGATCGTTTATAAGCTCCGTGAATAGGCTCAATAAGGAACACATGGCACGTTGAAAACGCAACAGAAAACAGGTAAAGGACACTTGAAGTTTCAGGTGTCCTTTTTTGTTGACAAAAGTCACTTTAAATGATAAAATGGGAGAATGAGGAATGATTGGTTGTATTATATTCATAATAATATTCTTAGTTGGAATTTTATACACAGTGAAAAATAAGAACAAAAAGAATGAGTTAATGGTATCGTTATATGATATACTCTGCTTATTGACGGTGTATATAATGTCAACAGAATCGACACGTTTACTTTTTCCACGATTGATAGTTATTTGGCTAATGGCAATATATATTATAATTCGTGAAAAATATTACAGTCCATTGTCGCAAAAATGGAAAGTAATTTTTGTATGTGCAACAATCATTCTTCTAATAATTCTATGTTGGAAGTGGACACGTGAGTTTATTTAAATTTTTGTTTAAATACAGACTAAAGTTTCGACGTTTTTTATATCAAAACAGATACTTGATTGAACGAATGTATAGCACAGCGTGGTTCTTGATGTTTTTTAACATTATATTAACTTTAATTATTCGGAATAGATTTTCTGAAGCCATGCTAGTAATAATATCAATATGTTTTTTTCTGATTGCTTTTATAAGATCTCTAAATAAAATGACGACATCATTACGTTCATTTTTATTAGATAGTATCTTTTTAGAGCTTATATCGGTAGTTGTACTTTTCGATATCTTTAACAAAATTGCACATTTAGGAAATAATTTATATGATTTCATCATACAATATGTATTGATAGTGTTGGCAATAACCATTTCATGGTCAATTGTCAGTTGCATGGCTAACAACAAAGTTGCTACATTAGCAAATATTATATTATCTACTGCAATTGGATTGATGATATACATTAAGGACGCTATTTTTGACGTTCTACCTGATAGCCTGTTTCAAAAATATGATTCTTCCGATTTTCTGATATCGATTGGCTACACGCCAAAAGGAATAGTGCAGGCAGCATTAAATTACGCATTCTTACCATTCCTAATAAGTAATATAATTGCTGCTCTTATTTGTGAAATAAAAGGATATTGGATCGATAAATACAACGATGGCAAAGATATTACGATGGAAATGATAAAAGAGGATATAAATGAGAAAGAAGTACATAGCTCGAATGAATCCGTAGAAAAGTCAAGCGAGAAACTGGAACAAACTCAAGCTAATATAAAAATGCAGATGAATATAATCGACAACCTTTTAGCAAGAGGGTTTAAGCTATCTGAAGCTTTGGAGCTTGCAGAACTTGACGAGGAAACATATAACAAGTTCAAAGCTGAAAAATGATCTTGTCTGAGGGCAGAAAAAAATCGAATATAAACGTAAGGACACTTGAAATCTCAGGTGTCCTTTTTTTATGGTAAAAGGAGTGATTAGACAATGGAAAGAATATTTTACATTTCACTGGGTGCAGCTCTTTGTATAACAGGAATTTGAGGAATAATCAGAGAATTTATTCCTGAAAAATACAGACTTTTCAAGAAAGGCAGGAAAAAATAATGATATTCTATGATGAAGAACACGAGGAACTGTTTAATAAGTTGTGCAAGAAAATGCCCTATTTAGACGGCTATCACTTGTCACTTGCGTATCTCCTCACGATGGATAACGTGCTTCGTGAACATATAAGCGCACTATATGACGTTAGAAAAGACGTGATTATTTTTGAGGGCTTGAACAAGCCTTTTCAGACGCATACGAGCAAGAAAACAACACGCTTGGCGTTTAACCTTTGGGACGGATCAGTTTATGATTCGGACCCACCTGAAACATATATCAACGAGGACGATGAGAAAGCATACGTACCAAGTAAGTACTATGCACCAGATAGTATTTTCAACTGCACATATGCGCCGTATTACATTGAAGCGCTCAAGATGAGGTTCGAGATTTTTATGTAAGTAATGAAATGAAGGTAATGATATGAAAGCTAAGAACTATTGTCCTGAATTTGAAGAATACAAAACCATACGTCAGTGGGCGCTCTTAGGACAGTTGCCGAAAAAAGACGCTAAAGGCGTTGAGCTTTGGGCAAATAGGAATTGTCAAACCTCATATGTGTACTATAGCCCTGATGAGGTAGAGCCTGCAACAGAAAAAGAGTTGCAGGATTTTTTTCAGCCTGAGAGGGACAGAAAAAATAAGCTGGCAAGACTTAACCGCAAGTGGCGTAAAGAAGCCGAGGAAAAGAAACGCCAAGAGGAGCAGAAAAAGATTTTTGACGAAGCGGTTGAAGCTGCCTTATTGCCTTATAGAAAATTGATATGGAGATTAACCGAGAAAACAAAAGAGCTTTATCCGAAAAAAGAGTATCCACAGGCAATTGTTATAGACACCGAAACCACAGGACTTGACCCTTTTCATGATGAGCTATTGCAGGTGTCTATCATTGATGAGGAGGGAAACGTTCTTTTCGACAGCTACTTCAAACCAATCAGACACACAGATTGGTGGGAAGCAGAAAGCGTTAATGGCATTTCACCTGAAATGGTAGCGGACGCACCATATATAAACGAGAAAGCCGCTGAACTATATGCAATATTATCGCAGGCACATTGGATAATCGGCTATAACGTTGATTTTGATTTGAGATTTCTCATGGGAAGCGATATCATAACAGATGAGGAGTACAATGCATTTCGTACTGAAGATGTGATGATACAATTTGCTGAAATTTACGGTGAATACAGTGTGTATCATGAGGATTATAAATGGCAGAAACTCACAACAGCAGCGGCGTACTATGATTATGATTGGAACGTGAAAGGAATTGAAGCACATAATAGCCTTGCGGATTGTTTTGCAACATTGTTTGTTTATCATAAAATACTCAGTGGAGAATAGCAGATAATTGACACATGATGAATAATATGGTAGAATGGAGTGTGTGCGATGTTACTCAATACATCTCAGTTAAAAGAGCTGTATAACAGATATGACAAGAAAAATAGTTCACTCATATCGATACCATTCTCAGCAATATCTGATGAGCCGTTAAAATTTTATAAATGGTATGCAGCTCTATTTCAAATCGAACTTAACGTCAAGGCGTTTGCTGACGTTGACAGCAAACAGATCATAATATATAAAGGAACGAAAATGAAATACTATGCTACCATTTTAATACCCTACGAAAATCGAGAAGCCTACATTGACGCAGTGAATGAAATAAACCAAATCGTATCTTCCAATGGCTGTATCATTTTATTTGTATGTAATATTCCATATAACCTTGTTTCTTACCTTTCAATTGAAGCGAAACAAAATGAGGGACAGCTCATTGAAAACATTATCAAGAAATATGATTTGAGAAAAGAACCTTCACTGGGGCTTCACGAACTGTTCATGGAATTTTGCAACAGAAAATTCAATATGGCGAATATTCCACCTAGTTGCAGCAAAGCAGATATAACGCAAATGTTCAGTGACGCTTATTTCTTCTGTTCAAAATCAGATCTCTCCAAGAAGGGATACAACTTTAATACTCATATTAGGAGGAAAAAAGTATTTATATCATACTGCCACGCTAACAAAGAATTGGTCTATGAAATAACAGAAGCCCTTGAATACAGCGGCATTGATCTTTGGATAGACAAAAAAGACATAAGCGTAGGTTCTCACCTGCTGGAATCAATCCTTGCAGGTATAGAAGAAAGTGATTTTGCCATTCTCTTTCTTAGTAATGCGACACTGTCATCAAATTACGGACAGTTGGAACTTAAAACAATAATGTCAGCGCTAACAAACAAGAAAAAAGGCTGGTACATAGTTAAAATAGACGATGTAGATGTAAATAACATCATGCCGTCATTAGGCGATTATAAATACTATGACCTAAGCAATGGAAATAAAACAGAGCTCATCAAGGATATCATCAATGCGATAAACGCTCAAAATTAAGCAGCAATATTTGACATCACAAATCAATTGTGATATAATCTAGTTTGGAAAAGGTAAACTAAAACGGTAGGCGGTGTCCTCCCACACAGAATGGTCTGAATATTGTCAGCCGAAAGGCTCAGGCAAAATAGGATATTCGGGAGGTGATAGAATGGACTTAGCTTTCTTTGTCTTGACTATCGTGCTGATTGTCGCTCTCAACGAGCTGATAAAAAGCATAAAAAAATAACCGCCCTCGACCAAAAGTTGCGGTTACTTTTTACATAATCAAAAACTGAGGATAGCCGTCTATGCGGTTTACCTTTTCTATATATAAGTATACATCACTTTAAGATATATGTCAAGTCTAAAAAAGGAGGAAAACCATATGAAGAACACAATGAAAGCCATAGCCGCCCTGCTCATCAGTGCGACAATGATAAGCATAACCGCCTGTGGCAACACAGACACCACATCATCAGCCCCTCCAAAGGCAACCACAACGGCTTCAAGCACAGAAGCTTCGGCAACTACCACAACGGAAGCCACACTGACCTCTCAGAGTGAGGAAACAACTTCCCTTTCGGCTACCACAACATCATCAACAACGTCCGCAAGCACAAGCAGTGGTAAATCTTCAACCACTACCAAGGGCGGCTCAACCACAAAATCGAACAGCCCAGCTAGTAATGGCGGCACAGCGAATAATAATCAGAGCTACAGCCACAGCACTTCAAACAACGGCTCAGGCAACAACAACAGCAATAACAATAACAACAGCTATCAGCCACAGCAGACGGAACGTCAGACAGAAAGACAGACTGAGCGTCAGACAACGACTAAAAGGCAGACCACAACAACGGCAAAGAAAACGAAGCCAAAGCCGACTACAACTACGAAGGCTAAGCCAAAGGTAACCCTTACTCAGAGTGATATAGACAGACTTCAGAAAGAATTGCAGGCATACAGCAATGAATTGGCAAGACCAAGAGTCGAGAAGATATATGCCGAATTTGGTTATTCATCAGTAGATGAATTTTTAGCAGACACCGCAGATATTAACCTCGACACTGCTTCATGGGTTTCGAGTGATAACCTTTACAGTTATGATGAATATAATGAAGTGCTAGAAAGAATGAAAAGTGACATAAAGGGTGAATATGATTTTTATGACGAGCACAACTTAACTCAGTCTATAATAATCATTCAAGCAGGAACAGATTATTATGGTCACTCCTGTTGGAACACATATTTGCTGAGAGCATAAAAACTGAATAAAGCGTTTAAGACGATTGATAAAAATTTCAATCGTCTTTTTTTATGCAAAAAAATAATATCCGCAAGGATTTGACATAGAGAAATAAATTGAAAGGGCGAGATAAAAATGAAGAAAAGTATCGTAAAAAGGATAGGCTCTTTATTCACAGTGCTTCTCCTTACAGCTTCAATCTTTTCAAATGGACTGGTTGCCTTTGCGGCTGACACAAAGCATACGCAGAGCAAGGTTCTTGATTGGAGCTATAACTTTGAGGGTTCAGGGCTTAAAAATGCCTATGACCCATTGACAGGCGGAAATACCAATGACGCATTCCGTTACAAGTGGGCGCAGGAGTTCTATTTCTGGAATGACGAAAGCGGTAACAATTGCTATTGTGTTCAGCTTGGTACTGAGCATGATAACAATACTGTAATGAGTTCATCAACATTTGACTCAGACACAATAATAAAAATGTATAGTAATAAAGACCAAAGACAAAATCTTAAAGCCGCAACGATTTACTCATACAAAGGCAAAACTAAGTACGGCTACAACGCAGATACTGAGAGAGTAGCTTCTCAAGCTATGATATGGACAGTATCTGGCGGTTTCTTTGACAGTTCATCAGAAAATCTCTCTTCGGACGAAAATACGATTTTGAACCGCATATATGCTCCTTCATCAGCAGACCATAAAAACCTTGTGGATTGCTACAAAAAGATGAAAGGTGATATACTTAGCCACTATAAAATTCCTGCTGGTGCAACAACTGCCGTAAGAACAGCCCCTACATACGAATTGAAGTATAACACATCAACAAAGAAATATGAGGGTACGATCAAGGCTGACAGCAGTATCTCACAGTTCGATTTTTCAAAAGTTGACGGAGTTACATTCAAAAAGGACGGAAGCAACATCAAGGTTTCCGCCAATGAAAACATCAAGGCAGGAACAAAAGCTGTCACTCTGACAAAGGCAAGAGCAAAGAACAGTGGCAAGATAGAGGAATGTGTTCCTCTGTTTTACAAGGGCAAAAATGATTCAGGCTCTCAGGCGAAAGTTGGATATATATCAGGCAAAGACCCTGTTCAGGCATATATCAAGCTTAAAATAAGCACAGGTTCAGCTCACCTTGACAAGAGCTTCACAGATTACTTTGGCAACAAGCAAACAGGCACAGCGGATATGTACAAAGCCGTTAAGTTTCAGCTTGCTTGCAAGGTCGGTGACGGCTATAAGTTTGTAAAGGCAACTGGAAAGGACGGAAGCTACAGCTTCACTGACCTCGCTTCACAGGCTACAGACCTTACGCCAAACGGCAAGGGTGATATTGATGTAACAGGTCTGCCAGAAGGCGATTATGAATGGAGAGAAATATCCACAGCAGACGGCTACATGATATCATCGAAGAAAGCTATCACTGTTACCGCTGACAAGACGGCTAAAACGGAGTTCGTCAACAAGACTTCTGCTCCTGACAAGGGCAAGATAACAATTCACAAGCGTGACGCTGAAACAAGAGCTGACCTTGAGGGCGCAAAGTTTGAAGTGGCAGCAGCCGAGGATATCTACGTCGGCAATGGTTACTGTATCTATCCAAAGGGAACAGTTATTGACACCATAACCACAGGCACAGACGGCATAGCTGAAACAACAAAGGCTATCTACAAGGGCTACAGCTACACAGTGACAGAAATTGAAGCGCCAAAAGGCTATTCGATTTCTGATAAGCCAACACAGACTATCAAGCTTGTTGAACAGCAGGCGGAGTTCGTTGTAGATTTTGAAAACGAGCAAAACACTATTCCTTTTGAGATAACAAAGACTGACATATCAACAGGTGAGCTTATCCCTGATTGTTCTTTTGAAATTCTTAATGAAAATAAAGAACAGGTCATCACAGGAACTACAGACGAGAACGGCATTGCAAAGTTTCAGCTTGCTATAGGCAAATATTTCTATCGTGAGATTTCAGCACCTGATATCTATGAAATTGACGATACTCCTTATCCGTTCGAAATAACAGAAAACGATGATATCGTCAAGGCTGAAATGACAAACAAGAAGAAAAGTGGCTCTATCAAGGTCACAAAGACAACAACAGGAAATCTCAATATCGAGGGCATTAAGTTCTTTGCAACAGGCATTTCAGACACTAACAAGGACTTGAAGTTTGAAGCGACAACGAATGAAAATGGCGTAGCAATGTTCGATAAGCTTGTTATCGGCAAGTATGTCATCACAGAGGACGGATCAACAGTTCCTGCGGCTTACCTCACTGCTGATGAGCAGGAAGTAACAGTTGAATACAACGAAACAGCAGAAGTCGCTTTTGAGAATATCGAAAAAACAGGCTCTATCACAGTTCACAAGACTACAGAGGGACAGAAGAATATTGAGGGTATCACTTTCTATCTGAGAGGTACATCTGACAGTGGCAGAGAGATAAACATTCCTGCAACTACCGATAAAGACGGCGTAGCGGTCTTTGAGAACGTACCGGTAGGCACATACATGGTTATCGAGGACGAAGAAACTGTTCCTTACGGCTATCTTGTTGCCGATGAAAAAAAGGTCACTGTTATCTACTCAGAAACTGTTGACGCAGAAATAATCAACAACGAGCAGACAGGTACTATCAAGGTACACAAGAGAACAGAGGGTGATCTGAATATTTCAGGTATAACCTTCTATCTGAAGGGCACATCAGACACAGGACGTGAAATAAACATTCCGGCTGAAACAGACAAAGACGGCATAGCAAAGTTTGAGAACGTGCCAATAGGTACATACAAGGTCATCGAGGACGAAAAGACCGTTCCATACGGCTATTTGGTCGCTGCTGAAAAAGAGGTCACAGTAACATATGCCGAAACTGTTGATACTGATATACTCAACGAGGAGCAGACAGGAACGATACAGGTTCATAAGAAAACTGCTGATATGACTAACGTTGAGGGCATCAGATTTATTCTTTCGGGCATTTCCGATACAGGTCGAGAGATAAACATTCCTGCGATCACCGACAAGGACGGACTTGCGAAGTTTGAGGGCGTTCCAGTTGGTACATACACTATCACAGAGGACGGCTCTACAGTGCCATACGGCTATTTGGTGGCTGACTCCAAACAGGTGACAGTGGCATATGCACAGACTGTTGACACAGATATGGTAAATGAGAAAGCTCCTGATACGCCGAACACAGGCGTAACGGACAATGACACAGACGGTAGAACAGCACTGTGCAGCGTGGCTATCATTCTCGCAGGAGCTGCATTTTTTATGTTCAGCAGAAAGAAGAAAGGTAATTGATGTTGTCTGAAAAAAGACAGTAAAAAGGGGATCAATTTATCTATACAGAAAGAAGCGCCTGCAACGGGGCAGGCGCTGGGGAGGATTAATCACTGTTTTTCATATACATTAAGAAGTCTTTGCATATAGATTGATGTTCAAGAAAGTTTTTTCTTTGATTATATGTTTTTAGTTGTATAGCCGCATTTAACTCTACTGCAAAAAGATACCATGCTTTTTCAAAAGTTTGTGTTATCAGTGACACAGTATCAGGAATACTAAGTTTAACATAATTTACATCCTGGTTTTTTATTACTTTTGAAGTCATCCTATGATTACCATCAATGACCATTTTCTCTGATTGTAATCTGCATGGAAAATCAATAACAATAATAGGAGTTTCGCAAGAGAAATGATACTTTTTAATATCATTTTGCACTTCATATTCAACATTGTTATATACAAGCCTTCGTGCATTTAATCTTTGAAAATCATAATTTTGAGCAACATCAACAGCCTTGTCAACATTAAAATGAATATAAAATTGTGCAATGCTAGGTATTTTTATTATTTGTTGATAATATTCACATGGTTTGTTTTTGTCATACGAAAAATAACATCTGTTATTTTTATATGCGTATCGCATAACTTCAATCCAATTGGCTACTAATTCATCAATTGGCTTTATTAAATTAAAACTGTTATAAAATTCCAGTATTGCATTTATATCAATATCATATTCTGAAGATGAAACATAATCAAATAACATCTATATAACCTCCATACAGAAAGGAAATAATTATGGAACTAGGTCAAAAAGGAAAAGGACGAACATTTAAACTATATCGTGATGTTCCTAAATGCTACAAAGCCACAGCCGCAGATACGGCACGTTTTGAGAAATTTTTAAAAATCATGATAAAAAAAACTACAAAGGCTATTGGCAAAAATTTAACTCGCTAAAAATTCAGACTTTTAAATAGTATAGCATATTTATTTACAAAGCGCAAGCAGTTTAATTAGAAGAAAGCGCCTGCAACGGGGCAGGCGTTGGAGAGGTAGAGTAATGTGAACACTCTTTTTTTGATTATATGCTATGTACTTGTAATAGGATCTTGGTCTTTGTTGTGGTCAATATACACTGGTGATCCTCTATATATTTGGCGAAAACCAATCGAAATTATTAAGAAAAAAGGAAAGCGTTTCAAGGTGAAATCATGAAGATACTCGATATCTTATTCGTTGTATTTGAATTGTACAATTTTGTCGGCTTGTTTAAACTAAGAAAAAGTGCTAAAAAGGAAATAAAAGTGATAAAAGAACAAAAAGCCACAGAACACATGAATGAGGAGCTGATAAGAATGATAAAACTAAGAATACAGGGTTTACCCGATGAGGTCGAGAAGTTTTCCGAACAGCTGAAAAAGGGCGGCTATCACTTTTTGATGGAGAGTGATGACTATCCGAACAGAAATTCGGAGTATGTAAGAAGATATGTGGAGATAAGGTTAAAAGAACAGGAGTGAGAAAATGCAAAAAGAAATTGAAATAATTAAAGACGGTTTGTCATACAATGAGGAGCTTGAGTGCATTGCAAAACGTTTTGGTATGACGCAGGAGCAAGCACTTAAAACGATAGTTGAAGAAGTATACAACAGTGAGGCAAGTTCTTTGGGCTTTAGCTTAAAAGACGCCTTAGATTTAATACATAATTGTGATTGCAGATTTAGCGAGTGCGATCCTAGTCAAGATGTGCCATTTTAGTTGACGTGGAGGTTTTAAAATGCAAAAAGAAATTATAAATGACGGCTTATCATACAAAGAGAAGCTTGAGTGCATTGCAAAACGTTTTGGTATGACGCAGGAGCAAGCACTTAAAGAGATAATTCATGAGATATACACAAGCTCAGTGACTTTTACAGGGCTACAAACAGCCATGATATTGATAGGGTACTATGAGGAAAAAAGCAGTTTCGTTGAGTATGACGCTGACGGAAGAATTATATTTGATGATAACAGTTGCAGAGAGCTTGACTTATCTGATAGTGATACCGCTTTCTAAAATGCAGACAGAGGTATCTATGAAACAAAATCATGAATTTATTAATTTCAGACTATTAGTTTTTTGTTATGCATAAGTGTGTCACAATGACACACAACTTAAAATCGCAAACCTGAGCGTGTGAAGAAATTCATACGCTCTTTTTATATAACCGAGAGGAGTAACCACAATGATTACTGAAACGCCAAAGAAATCTAAGTTTGATATCTTGGAAGAAATCATGATAGGATTTCAAGATGATTACGAAACAGACAATGCTCAGACCCATTGGGTGAAAACCTACAAAGGGCGGCGAGAGCGATTAATTCAGCTGCAAGAGGAAGAATGTGAACTACAAGCGAATGTAATTGATGACGCACACGATCTGGGCTTTGTTGAAGGAGTAAGATATGCTCTCAACATCATGGATATGACAGACGCAGGAAAGAATAATGAGCTTTTGGAACGGCTCTTAAATATTCTTGAAAAATAAAAGAGGGGAACTTAAATGGATAAGCACGATAAGTATGAAGTTGTAAAGCAAGCATGGTTTGAAATCAATGAGCATCTCAGAAACAATAAGCAGGATTACATTGAGTATCTCAAATTTTCCGCAAAAATGTATAAGCAGCCGTATTCAGACGCTGTGTTGGTATTCCAGCAGGATAGGAATGCAACAAAGATCGCTGAGTATAAAAAATGGGGACGTCTAGGGCGATATGTAAGACGTGGCTCTCACGGCGTTGCTGTTTTTGGCAAAAATCACACTTGCAGATATTTATATGACGTCACTCAGACAGGCGGCAAAGAGTTGCCTGAGATGTGGACACTTACTGACCGCAATACGCCTGAGCTACTCAATACGCTTAATAACCGATACAATATAAACGCAGGATCGGTCAAAGAATGTATCGAAGCAATGACAGCAAACAGTATTAATTCTGCGCCTATTGCTGAGTCAGTACAAAATGCAATATCTCAAATGGGACTTGACATAAAACAGGCTGAGGTATACCGCCATTCACTGGATTCTGTGGTGCAGTTCGTTGTTTCTCAAAGATGTAATCTTTCAGGTAAAATAGATCTGCATACCGATGTTGATGTAAGCGCTCTTGACCTTATCAAAAATGCAAGAGATATGATTCTTTTCAGCAGAGCTGTTCAGCACGCTGCCAAAGACACTCTGTTTGAAATTGAAAAAGAAGTTATCGCCATTGACCGCAAAAACGAAGCTCTTGACAATGCCAAAACCGCAAAGCAAGAAAGCACGTCTGATAGGGTTGACGATATACTCCAAGACCTTATAAAGCTTAAGTTTTCGCAAGAACAGATACTTGCATTAAAACAGGCTGTGGTGGCAGCTGCACAAAATGGTGAACATAACATACGGCATTGGGTAAGCGTCCGATATTCGCCCGACGAACTGCGGCATATATCATCTTTATTATCTGATTACTATGCTCAGAGTGTCATTGAGCAAACACTCGATCCAAAGGGCATACTCAATGATTACTATACATATGTAAATGAGCTCAATGGTCGGCTGAAACTGTCAGATATGTTCTCTCACCATGAATATAGTGATGAACAAAAAGCCATGCTGCAGCAGGGCTTTTCTGAGGGAATTTCCATTACTGTTCTTAACGAGGTCGATGAACGGCTAACGGTAGACGAGATAAAAACATTCTTTGAGATGTTTCATCAGGCAGTTGACGGACAGATAGATCCACATGATGTTCAGATATATCTTGATAAAGCTGTAATAGAGCATTCAAAGCAGAACGTTCAAGCGGTTGAAGTCCATGACAACTCTGCCGACACAATCTCAGCAGATGTTACTCAACAGGACAAAAAAATAGAACCATCAAGAATTATAGGTTTGGCTGAAAACCAGCTACGCCCTGCTGTTCCTAATAGCTCTACAAGCAGTATAACAGACTCCTCTGGAGTTGTCAAGAGTGAAAAAACATTTGCTGAACAGATAAATGATGTTTTAAATGGCGTATTCCCAAAATACTCAAATCTAAAGGTTTGTGATACACCACAAATTCTTGTGGATATCGGCTGTGATCGGCTTCCTATGTTGTATACGCAAAGGCATTTAAAAGACGCTCTACATGAAAAATCCCCGAACAATGCACATTGGCACGGCTTAACACTGGAACAGATATGTAATATCCCACATCTTTTAGAAAGCCCTGCCATAATAATGGACTCACTTTCTCCAAACAAAAGTGCTGATAAAAGTATAGTAATTTGTTTAAATAACGTTGATAATGATAATGCACCGATAATCGTAAGTGTTAAACCAAATGGGCAAGGCATTTATGAAATGGAAAATGTATCATCAAACTTTATCACAAGTATTTATGGAAAAGAAAATGGGTTTGCAAACTATGTTGAACGTGCTGCAAAATCAAATAATATTCTGTTTTGGGACAAAGAAAAAAGCCAAGCACTGTTCTCGTGTCAAAGGCTCCAATTGCCTGAGGCGATAAACAATCTTGACTCTAATATTATTATACACCAAAGTCGCAATATTGTCAAGGGTAAGCAACAGGAAAATAGTGCCGATATAAGTTCAAATGATGTTAAATCATTCACTACTTTATCCGAGCCTACGATAACCTGTGAATGGAGCGAAAGCAACTACTTTGAGGACGGCAAGACCTACAGTGTTGCAGAATTTGACACGCTCATGGAACAGGCTGACAGTGAAATGGTGGCAGGAGCAAAGGCTGCAATAGAGAAGTACGGTTCAGCAAAAGCATGGTATGAAGCAGACGCTGATGACGAATTCTCACAGTTTATGGGCTATGATAAGGTCAAGTTTACTATCAATATGCCTGACGGACAAACGATCACTGAACGCCAGGACGCAGGTGACGGATACGGCGGCGTTATTGATTTTCTGAAAAGATACTCAATTTACAGCTCGATCATACCTGAGCTTGAAGCTGCAAAAGCCGCACATATGGCAGACCTGGTCAATGAAGTGCCTACACCTACAAATGAAACACAGCCTGAAATAGACAAGCTTTTGGGCAGGCTTAAGCTTGATTGTGATTACTATCTGAAAACAGGTGCAGAAAAGCACTTGTGGGCAGAAACAGTTGAAAAACAGATAGCTAAGATCAATGAGCTGTATGAGAAAATGCCTGAAAACGCCTACTTCACCAGAGAACAGATTGATGATTATGAAAAGAAAATGCTGGCAATCAAAAATGGCGAGGTCGAAAAACCTATACCATATGAAACGCCTACAATTGCTAATAATGTTCTGTCTGAAGAAAAAAAGACAACACCGCCTGTTTCTGAAAGCGTTCCTATATCTCCTACATCTGATGAACAGATTTCACTCTTTGAAACACCCCCTGCTTCTGAAACCGTCACTATACCTGATAAAGATGTCAAAACCGAAAAGGTAGAAAAGCCAAAGAAAAATGTCAAGGCAAGCACATACCACTTTGACCCTGACAATGTTGTTGTGGGCGGAGCTGCTGCTCGATGTGACGCAAATATAGCTGCGATTGAAACTTTACTGAAATTAGAGAGTGAAAAGCGGCTTGCGACACCTGAAGAACAGAAGATAATGGCTAGATACTCAGGTTGGGGCGGAACTGCTCAGGCTTTTGTTGCAGATAATGAGAATGTTTCTGCTGACAGTTGGGGAGCAAGGCAGACTCGTTTAAGAGAACTTCTGACCGCAGATGAATATACCGCAGCACGATCATCTACACTTACAAGCTTCTATACACCGCCAGAAGTCATAGACAGCGTATATCTTGCTTTGGAAAGATTTCAATTTGAGGGTGGAAACATCCTAGAGCCTAGCATGGGCGTTGGAAACTTTTTTGCAAAAATGCCTGATGAAATGAGGGCAGATTCAAAACTTTACGGAGTTGAGCTTGACAGCATTTCAGGACGAATAGCCAAGCAGCTCTATCCAGAGGATAATATCCAGATAAAAGGGTTTGAAAAAACAACATTCAAGAATAACAGCTTTGACGTGGTCATAGGTAATATACCGTTTGGAGATTATGGCATTGCAGACAAAGCCTATGACAAATTCCACTTCAAAATTCATGACTATTTCGCCGCAAAAGCAGTAGATAAGGTAAAGCCTGGAGGAATTGTTGCCATTGTGACTTCAAAATTCACAATGGATAAGAAAAATGATAAAGCAAGAAAGTATCTTGCCGAACGCTGTGACCTTTTAGGCGCAGTAAGACTTCCCTCTGGAACGTTTAAAGACGCAGACAGCGTTACAACAGATATTATCTTTCTGAAAAAAAGAACAACAATGACCTCTGTTATTCCAAACTGGGTACACATTTCAGAAATAGCCAACGGCATTCCTTGCAATCAATATTTTGTAGACAATCCCGATATGGTACTTGGTACTATGGCATGGGACGAACGTATGCGAGGAAAATATGGTGCAGACAGCAAGGTAACGACCTGCTATGCAAACAGTGACGCTCCCCTTGCACAGCAGCTCATAAATGCCATTTCAAAAATAGACGGCGTTATTGATACTGTGGAAACTGAGCTTGACAATGGGACAGCTGAGATACTCCCTGCTGATCCAACTGTCAGGAACTTCACTCATACCATTGTTGACGGAGATCTTTATTTCCGTGAAAATGAAATAATGGTCAAGGTCACAGAAACAGGCAAATCGCTTGAACGCATGAAAGGGCTTCATACTCTAAGGCAAGCAACTATGGAGCTTATCAATGCCCAGGCTGACGGCTGCTCTGATGAACAGCTTGCAGAGCTTCAGAAGAAGCTCAACAGCACATATGACAATTTCAGAACAAAGTTCGGAAATATTACTGACAGCGCCAATTCACGCTGCTTTTCTAATGATGATGACTACAACACTTTAGCAGCACTTGAAGTTGTCAACGTGAAAAATAAGACAGTTGAAAAGGCTGCAATATTCACAAAGAGAACGATACTTCCAGATATTCCAGTTTCAAAAGTTGATACAGCACTAGAAGCACTTCAAGTGTCAATGGACAGATTGGGAAAGGTCGATATTCTCTATATGTCACAGCTCACAGACACTACGCCTGAAAAGGTTATTGCTGACCTTGGTGATGAACTATTCAGAGATCCTGCCAAAGTTAAAGACAATGAACCATATTCAGGCTATACGGAGTCATCTGAATATCTGTCAGGCAATATCCGTGATAAGCTGAGAATAGCCAGAGATCATGCGGAACATATCGACAGCAGCTACAACAAAAACGTAGAAGCTCTGATGAAAGTTGTGCCAAAAGACCTTGAAGCCAGCGAGATATCCGTAAGGATCGGCGCTAACTGGATCGATGTCGCAGATTACAACAATTTTTTAAACGAGTATGCACACGCAAACTCCTATTACTACCCTGTCACAAGAACAAAGCTTGGAGAATACAAAATAGAGGGTAAAACATCCGACCGCTCAGTTGCTGCCACTGAAACATTCGGAACATCAAGAATGAACAGCTATCAGATATTTGAAAATCTTCTTAATCAGCGTGATATTTTAGTTCGTGACAGACGAGAGGAGGGCGATAAGGTATGGTACGAGATAAACACTAAAGAAACACAGCTTGCGAAAGAAAAAGCTCGTTTGATGAAAGAAGCGTTTAGAAATTGGCTGTGGGAAGATATGGGCAGGCGTGAAAAATACGTTGCAAAGTATAACTATCTGTTCAATTCCATAAGGGGCAGAGAGTATGACGGCTCACATCAAACCTTTCCAGGCATGAACACATCAATAACGCTGCGGAAACATCAATCAAACGCCATAATGCGTGCAAAACTTGGCGGAAACACACTCTTTGCACATGAAGTTGGTGCAGGAAAAAGTTTTGAAATGGTCGCAACTGTAATGGAAAAGAAACGTCTTGGTCTTATAAACAAAGCCTGCGTAGTTGTACCAAAGCACCTTACGCTGCAAATGGCAAGTGAGTGGCTGCGGCTTTATCCAAATGCAAAACTGCTTGTGGCAAAGCCAGAGGACTTTACCAAAGCCAATAGAAAGCGTTTTATTGCAAGATGTGTTACTGGTGACTACGACGCCGTGATAATGTCATTTACACAGTTTGAAAGAATACCTATGTCAGACGAGTATAAAGAGCAGTTCATGCAAAAAGAACTTCACGATATCATGAGTGCAATATCCGAAGCAGGAAGAAAAGATAAATCATCAGTAAAAGCCCTTGAACGTCAGAAGAAAAACATAGAGGAAAGGCTAGAAAAGCTGCTTTCTTCTCCAAAAGACTCATCATTGTGTTTTGAAAAGCTCGGCTTTGACTATCTTGTATGTGATGAAGCACATAACTATAAAAACTGCTTTGTTTCTACAAAAATGTCAAATGTGGCAGGCGTGCAAACAACAGCAGCACAAAAATCAGAGGATATGCTGATGAAAACTCAGTATCTCAACAACAAGTACGGCTGCAACAATATACTTTTTGCCACAGGTACACCTATAAGCAATTCCATGGTGGAATTTTACGTTATGCAGCGTTATCTCAGACCAGATCTTCTCGAAAAAGCAGGATTGCAGAACTTTGACGATTGGGCAAGCACATTTGGCGAAGTCGTATCACAATTAGAGATAAAGCCTGCAGGAAACGGCTTTCAAATGAAAAATCGTTTCAGCAAATTCGTAAACATACCTGAGCTTATGCAGATGTATAAGGAATTCGCTGATATTCAAACAGCGGATATGCTGAAACTTCCTGTGCCAAAGCTTGAAACAGGAAAGCCGATAGTGGTGACATCAAAGCCTGACGAACGCCAAAAAGCATATATGAAAGAGCTTGCTGTACGTTCTGAGACAATACATAGTGGCACAGTTGACCCACGACAGGACAATATGCTGAAGATAACCCACGAAGCACGGTTACTTGGACTTGACAGCAGATGTATTTTCAAAAACGCTCAGCCTGCACCTGACAGCAAAGTGATGAAGCTTATCGATAACCTCGAAAAGAACTACAAAAACACTATGACAGAAAAAGGCGTTCAAATAGTATTCTGTGATATCGCTATCAACGAGGACGAAACACACTTCTCTGTGTATAAAGCTATAAAACAGGCACTTATGGAGCGTGGAATACCAGAAAAAGAGATCTGCTTTGCAGGCGACGCAAAGACAGACAAGGCTAGGGACGAAATGTTCAAAAGCCTGCGCAAAGGCGAAAAACGTTTTATCATCGCAAGCACTTCAAAGCTTGGAACTGGCGCAAATATTCAGGATAGGATCTGCGCAATTCATCACCTTGACATACCATGGAAGCCCTCTGACCTCACTCAGCAGGACGGACGTGGAATACGGCAAGGCAACAGATTTTCGCAAGTCGGAATATATCACTATCTTACAGAGGAAACCTTTGACGCATACATGATGGGCATTATAACAAACAAGGCGAAATTCATAAATCAGATCTTGACCTCAAAAAGCCCTGCAAGAGTTTCAGAAGATGTTGACGAAATGGTACTTACATACTCCGAAATGCAGGCTATAGCAAGCGGTAATCCTATGATAAAAGAGAAAATACAGCTTGACAATGATGTTGCAATGCTGAAAACCCTTGAAGCAGAACACAAAAAATCAATTTACAAAATGCAGGAGTTGGCAGAGAAAATTTTGCCGAAACAGATAACACAATACTCTGAACTTCTCACAAAAGCTAGGAACGATATGTCTAAATATCAAAAAAATCAGGCGTTGAACAAGGAGTTTGAAATGACAATAGGCGGCGTCAGATACGATAAGAGAGAAAATGCAGGAGAACAAATTGCCGTGGCAATGGCAAAATGTACTGCCACAGGTGAGCCTATAGAGCTTGGAACGTATCATGGCTTTAAAGTCACAATAGAACGAAATCCGTCAGCAAATACATTTTTTGAGCTTGATAATAAACCTTGTATCGCTGTTCTCCACGGAGAACTCACCTATTCATGTGACATTGCCACAGATAATGGCGTGGGAAATGTCAGAAGAATTGAAAATCTTGCAGGAATACAGATAAATCAGAAGCTGTGTTCTCTTGAAGAACAGCTTGAAAAAGCAAACAAGGATCTTTCAGAAGCTCAGCAAAATATGCTCAAACCATTTGAGCATGGTCAAGAATTAGCCGAAAAGACAAAACGTCTTGAATATGTCAATGCACAGCTCAGTGGAAATTCGCAGAATAAAAACCACACTCCTGAAAGTGCTATAGAATTTAGGTTTCACAACAATAAATATCAGGCATTGATCGGCACTAATGAAAAATCAGAATGGTGTGATGTAGTATCAAAGGGTGGCAAGCTCATCGCTTCATCAGATACAAAGATCTATAATCTGTCTGAAAAAGAAAGCGATCAATTCCGCAGCTATGTGTTTAATGGCGGCAAAACTGACACAAGCAAGAATAATTCCTTACTGGAAAAGCTTAAGCCAAAGGCGCTTAAATTATAAAACATTGAGAGGAGGTGAGGATATATGATAGACAGAAGATACGAATCAGGCAAAAGCTTTGT
>ULXH01001042.1_pt1 | contig 28780 bp, 26 predicted proteins | sample 1961101 | NCBI WGS metagenome assembly ULXH01 (sample SAMEA4835833, study PRJEB28245) | human gut metagenome | biome: gut microbiome; material: fecal sample | place: Denmark | collected 2008 | reverse complement strand
CAGACAGACAGACAGACAGACAGACAGACAGACAGACAGAGTTAAATATAATTAAGCTTGTGCAGTATGTATTTGGATATGCAATAGTTAGGCTTGATTATATTGCCAATTTCAGAAATGGAAAAGGTCATGAAAAAAATATTGTGGCAGATGGAAAATATATTGTTGTAAATTCTAAGTTTATTTCCACTGATGGGCAAGTAAAAAAATATTCAAATGAGCAGATTTGTCCATTATATGTAAACGATGTTTTAATGGTTATGAGTGATTTGCCAAGCGGTCGTGCGTTGGCTAAATGTTATTTAGTTGACGAGGATGATAAATACACTCTTAATCAGAGAATTGGAGCATTTATGGTAAGGAAAACGGAGCTGGTTACTACAAAATATTTGTATTATATGTTAAACCGCAATCCACAGTTGCTGAAATATGATAACGGAGCAGATCAGACAAATTTGAGGAAAGCAGATATTTTAAATATTTCAATTGCTATTCCAACGATCAGGGAGCAGAAAAGAATAACGGAAATTCTTGACCGTTTTGACACCCTGTGCAATGATTTGTCCACAGGACTTCCAGCAGAGATCGAAGCACGCCAGAAACAATATGAATATTACAGAGACAAGCTTTTATCATTTAAGGAGTTGTGATATATGCCCAACGGTTTTAATAGGACAAGGAGACAGCATTATGTTCCACAGGTGTATTTGAGAGGCTTTGCACCACAATACTTAAACAAATGTAGTGAAAATAGTAAAAATTCAAAACCTAAATATGGTGTGTTTTATTATGACTTACAAGAAAGAACACAAAGCAATATAGCGGTACCAACAAATTCTGTTTGCTTTTAAAATGACTTGTATGAGGTTACGGGTAAGAGTGGCGAAATAGTCTATGATAATCGGTTGGAGAATTGTTTTAGTATATTAGAAAGAAGATATGCAGAACTTAGAACAAATATTGAAAAGAAGGCATTTGTCAAAGATAATTATAAGACAAAGTGTTTTCTAACACGCGATGAGAAGATGCACTTTATTGGTTACATAACGGTTCAGTTACTTAGAACACCGCATTTTCTGAATAGTGCTTTTGATGTGGCCAAGAAGATTGATTGCGATGGTAAAACTGATAGACAATTAATGAATTTAGTACGTTTAACATGTTTACTTTTTTTATGCTCAAATCAGGAAAATGTTGAACAAGATAAAAGTTCAGGTGTGATAAGAGATTCACAAATGAGGGTACTAAATGCTATTATGGGACCTATGTTTGGTATGTCGTTTATGATAGGTGTTGATAATGAAGCGATGCTGATAACGACAGATAATCCTGTATATATGGTGCATTCAAACAGAGACTATATTATAGATGATGAATATATCGAAAATGATGAGATCATATTTCCAATTACAGCCAGCTTGTGTTTGATTATGTTTGGTGGAGAAAATAAGGACAAGTATCATAAGAATTGTTTATTTGAGATAACGGATGAATGGAGAAAACATATATTTGTGGCAATGTGTTGTACTACAGATAAAAAGATATTTTCAAATCACAAGTTTGATAAAGATGAACTAAAAATCATAGATGAAGTACTTAAAGATGAGGCAAAGGGGGATACAGAGTGTCATATTTTAACATAGTAGCGGAGACATCGGAGAATACAGTTGTTACAGAATATGAACCGGTAAAAAGACGTTCTGATAGTTATCAGAGCGAGGCAGAGTTGGAGCAGGAGTTTATAAGGATGCTCTGCGAGCAGGGGTATGAATATCTGCCATTACATACCGAGCGGGATATGATAAACAATCTTCGTGAGAGGCTGCAGGAACTCAACAATTACGAGTTCACAGATAAAGAGTGGACATATTTCTTCAATAATGATATTGCAAATCCAAACTTTAGTTTGCAGGATAAGACACGTAATATTCAGGAGGATTACAGAAAAGTTCTTAAGCGGGATGATGGCTCAACCAAGAATATTTCACTTATTGACAAGACCAATATCCACAATAATAGGTTGCAGGTTATAAATCAGTATGTGATGGGACTCCAGGATGGGGCAAAACATGATAACAGATATGATGTGACAGTTCTTGTCAATGGACTGCCACTTGTTCATGTTGAGCTTAAACGAAGGGGCGTTCAGATACGAGAGGCATTCAATCAGATCAATCGATATAAGAGAGATTCTTTCTGGGCAGGCAGTGGGCTTTTTGAGTATGTCCAGATCTTTGTAATTTCAAACGGAACAAATACCAAATATTATTCGAATAGCACGCGTGATAATGCCATAAGGGATGCTAAGGCTGGCAATACAAAACGCGGAAAAACAAGTAATAGCTTTGAATTTACCTGTTTCTGGGCAGATGCAAATAATAAAGTCATCCCAGATATGGTTGACTTTACAAAGACTTTCTTTGCAAAGCATACGTTGCTTAACATACTCACAAAGTATTGTATATTCACATCTGAAAACATACTCATGGTAATGCGTCCGTATCAGATAACGGCGACAGAGAGAATATTGAATAGAATAGAGATAGCTAATAACTATAAAAAGTATGGAAGTGTAGCTGGTGGAGGATATATTTGGCATACCACGGGATCAGGGAAAACACTCACATCTTTTAAGACTGCAAGATTGGCGTCACAGCTTTCGTATATAGATAAGGTTTTATTTGTTGTTGATCGTAAGGATCTGGATTATCAGACTATGAAGGAGTACGACAGATTCGAGAAGGGAGCTGCAAATAGTAACAGTTCTACACGTATCCTGAAGAGACAGCTTGAGGATAATAATGCTCACATAATAATCACAACTATTCAGAAACTGGCGACATTTATCAAGAAAAATCCTGGACATGAGGTTTATGACAAGCATGTGGTTATCATATTTGATGAATGTCATAGAAGTCAGTTTGGCGATATGCATACAGCAATAGTTAAAAATTTCAGAAAATATCATCTATTTGGATTTACGGGTACGCCGATATTTTCTGTTAATTCAGGAAAAGCAAAGAATCCAGAGTTTTTTACAACTGCTCAGACATTTGGAGATCAGTTGCATGCCTACACTATAGTTGATGCCATCAATGACAATAATGTGTTGCCGTTCAGAGTTGATTATATCAAGACAATGGATGTTGATGAAGAAATCACAGATGAGATGGTATGGGATATCAACCGTGAAAAAGCTATGATGGCGCCAAAGAGAATAGAGTTGGTCACAAAGTATATATTAGATCATTTTGATCAGAAGACCTATAGGGGAGATAAGACATACATATACAATACTCTGACGAATATACAGGAGGTTGCGTCTGCTGAGCGAGGCGCAGTTGAAGAAATAAAAAGGTCACAGAGACTTAGTGGATTTAATTCCATATTTGCAGTAGCCTCTGTTCCCATGGCAAAACTGTATTATCAGGAGTTCAAACGCCAGATGGAACTTGATCCGACAAAGCATTTGCGTATTGCTACAATCTTCAGCTACGCGGCAAATGAAGAGGAAGTGGATGGCCTGCTTGACGAGGAGAATCCAGAGGATACTACGGCACTTGATCAGACCGCAAGGGACTTCTTGGATGGGGCAATAGATGACTATAATAAAATGTTCCATACAAATTATTCAACCGACGGTGATAGATTCCAGAATTATTATAAGGATGTATCGCTTAGAATGAAGAATAAGGAGATAGATTTGTTGATTGTTGTAAATATGTTCCTGACGGGATTTGACGCAACAACACTGAATACCTTATGGGTTGATAAAAATCTGAAGATGCATGGTTTGATCCAGGCATTCAGCAGAACAAATCGTATATTAAATTCTATAAAGACATTTGGAAATATCGTCTGTTTTAGAAATCTTCAGAAGAGAGTGGACAGCGCAATATCACTGTTTGGTGATAAAAATGCAGGTGGAATAGTTCTTCTCCAGAGTTTCAAAGATTATTATTACGGCTATGAGTCGGTTGATGGCGAGCATATGCCAGGATATGTAGATATGGTAGAGGAGCTTAAGGAGAAATTTCCACTTATGGATCCACAAATAATAGGTGAGCAGAATCAGAAAGCCTTTATTGCGTTATTTGGTGCATTCCTGAGAATGAGAAATCTTCTGTTGTCATTTGATGAATACAAAGGAAATGAACTTATTTCTGAACGTGATTTGCAGGATTATCTTGGACGTTATCAGGATTTGCGCGATGAATGGAGACGCAAGAGAGAGAATAATGAAAGTACAGATATAACGGACGACATTGTATTTGAGGTTGAGCTTATAAAGCAAATAGAAATCAACATAGATTATATACTCATGCTTGTCAAAAAATATCATGATACACATTGTGAGGATAAGGAAGTCCTCATAACTATTAAGCGAGCAGTAGAGGCGAGTCCAGAACTCCGCAGCAAGAAAGCGCTGATAGAAAATTTCATTGCAGGAATCAATGATGTAGAGGATGTAATGGCTGAATGGCGGGAGTTTGTTGTAGAGCAGCGTGAAAATGATCTTGCTCAGCTCATATCCGAGGAGCGCTTGAATCCAGAGAACACGAGACGCTATATAGAAAATGCTTTCCGCGATGGAGAAATCAGAACAGCCGGAACTGACATAGACAAGCTTATGCCACCAGTTTCAAGATTTGGAGGAAGCGGACGTGACAAGAAGAAACAGGCGGTCATAGAAAAACTAAAACAGTTCTTTGAGAAGTATTATGGTGTCGGTGGAGCTATGAGTATAGGTGGTACGCAGAAGGTTGTGTATGGTGAGAGACGTGGCGAGATTGGTATGGTTGCGGAGGATGAATGAATAGGAGATAGCAAATGAATAAATGTAGTGTGTATGTATCTAATATGGAGTCAAAATATGAAGGACAGTATGATTTGAGAGAAGGATATCTGGAAGTGATGATATTTGATTACTATGGGGATATTGATGAATATACGCCAATAGGTTCGGAGGTTTCCTATAAGAATATTTATATAGCGGATTTATTAAATAGAAAGTTTATGTTTTCATCAAGGTTTCATAGAGTGTGTGGAAAAAACGGATTGACACAATACCAAAAATATAAAACAGATTTTTATTTAGCAACAAAAAAAGAAAATGATTTTGAGGCATTTTTTCATGACATAAATATTAATGGGGTTATTTTATATAATTCTGTATTAAACAATTTATATAATAACCCTTCAATAGTTATTAGTGAAAATGAAAAAGAGATTGTTTATAGACAAATACTTAACCCAGACAAAAAAATTATAGAAATAAACAAGAATAATATAGATTGTATAGAGTTTTTGGGAACTTGTAATAGTATCTCAAAAAATGATAACCGAAATATTACTATTGAGTCGGAGAATAAAGCTAAGATTAAGTTGAATCAACCTATAAAATGCGAAGAGGTTTTAAAATATATAAATGAGTTTGATGTAATTATGAATTCCTACTGCTTACTAGGAATACATTCTTATACTACATACATTATTACTACTGACAATAAGTGTTTTGATGTAAAGCATAAATTACTTTGTAAAGATAAGTATTGTGAAAAAGTGTTATACCAGCCGGTAAAAGTGGATTTTTTTGTATATGTTGAGAAAATGTATAAAACATTAGATTATAGGACTACAGCCAATAGAAATAAATATGTCCCCTTTGGCTTTATTTCTCCCACAACATTGGAGGAACAATTTGTTTTTTATTTTAGGTGTATTGACTTATATATGGGAGAATATTTGGAGAAAGAAACAGGAAAGTATCCAAGTAATTATGATAGGTTAAGTACTTTTGTTGATGAGAATATAGACCTATTTAGATATGATGAAGAAGTTAATATTGAAAATTTGAAAAAGGAGTTAAACAGCTTAAGAAACCAGTATATTCATGAAGGATATTATTTATGTAATAATAAATTTTCGGTTACAGAGAAAAAACGAAAATTATATGATAAAGAATTGGATTATATATGGCTGTTAAAGATGGTTAAGATATTTAAGTATGGGGTATACAAAATGTTATATACCAAAATATTAACCTGTGAAATTGACGAAGCTCAATTAAAAAATGTGTTAAAATGTTGGGTTTAATATTGATAATTATTATGCTAATGATAAGTGAATTTTATGTAGGAGATCAGATAAATGCCATTAGAATCGGGGGGAAGAGCAGATAAACAGGGAAATAGGTATGAAATATCATGTATTACATATGAGTTGTTGAAGATAGTCAGTGAAGAAAATAGTAGTGTGGTAATAGAAGCTTTAGGTGATGATGAAATTGCTACGGATATTCTTGTTACTGATAATAACGGGATAAAAATACATAAACAGTGCAAAGCCAGAAATTCAAGTATGGAGTATTGGACTGTTTCAGATTTGAATTTAAGAGGAATATTGCAAAATTGGAAGTTTCAACTTGATAGAGATTGTAATAGAAAAGTTTCATTGATGAGTGCGATAGGGTGTAGTCATATAGTTGATTTACATTTGCGAGCAATAAATACCAGTGAAAATTCAAGGGATTACATAGATTATCAAATAAAAAATTCAAGCACTGAGTTTAAAAAATCATATTATTCGTTTTGCACATATATGAAATTGGATACTTCGAATGAAATGGATTTGTATAAAAGTATAGATTATCTGAAACGGATAAATATTGAACAAATGTCAGAGTATGATCTTAATGAGTTAATAAATCAGAAAATTAGCTTTTTATTTACTACTGATCGCGAGACAGTTAGAGACGCATTAACTAGATATATTATAGATGGTGACATATGTGGTCAGAATATAACGGTTGAGGTTTTACATAAAATATTTGATAAGAAAGGGATAACATTAAGTGGGATTAATTCAGATAATATGATTTATCCACGGATAAAATTATTAAATCAAGAATACCGTGAGAGTTTTAAAACGTTAAATGGAGGCCTTATCAATCGTAAAGAATTCGCTAAATGTAAAGAGTTTATAGAAAATGAAACTTCATTTGTTATTTCGGGAGGGGCTGGATATGGCAAAAGTGGCTGTACAGAGTCGATATTGAATTATTGTGAAGAGGCCAATATTCCGCATTTAGCGATAAAACTTGATAGAAAAATGCCAAGAGAGAATAGTAAAGAATGGGCAAAAAAATTGGGATTACCTTGTACGGTAGAGTATTCTCTTCATCGGATATCATTAGAAAGCAAAGCTGTTTTAATTTTTGATCAATTGGATTCTTTGAGATGGACTCAGTCAAATTCTGCTGAACCATTATCAATATGTATTGAAATAATAAAACAGATAAAAATTCTTAATGCTAATAGAAAACATAAAATAGTAACAGTATTTGTATGTAGAGATTTTGATTTGAAAAATGATAATAATATCAAGAATTTGTTTGAAAATGAAGATGGCAATTCAGAAAAATGGGAACAAGTATGTATTGGAAATATAGATGATGAGACGGTACAAAATATAGTTGGAGAAAAATATATTTTTTTGGATAAGAAGCTGAGAAATATATTGCGCATACCAAGTAATCTTTTTATCTGGCAACATTTGGATACGGATAATATATGTAAAAAATGTAATACAACATATAATTTGATAGATGAATGGTATAAACAGATTCTTAATAACGCAAACAATTCAGGGCTTGAAGATAAGAATATAACAGAAACATTAGAGAGCATTATAAGTGTCCTAGATAGAAATGGGGAAAGTTATATTCCAAAAGCAGTACTAAATGTTAGTCAAATAGGTTTGTCATATTTAGAGCATTCTGATTTAGTTGTTGTAAATGGGAACAAAATTGGATTTGTTCATCAATCTATCTTGGATTTTTTTATTTCCAAAAAAATGATAAAAGATTTTTATATTAATAATAATATTGAGCAGATAATAGGGGATAAAAGTAAACAGACTCCTGTTAGAAGATATCAAGTGCAGATGTTTCTACAATACTGGTTGGAATATGATTCTTCAGTATTCTTAGATGCAGGGGAAGAAATGTTGAAATCTTCAGAAGTACGATATTATGTAAAGTATGTCTTTTTTGAGTTATTAGGACAGGTATCAGAAACGGATGAGGTAATAGAAGAATATGTTATAAAAAACTGCATGGATTCCACGAAAAGAAATACGTTGATAGATAATGTTATTTTAGGGAGAAAAACTTATGTAGATATATTACTTAAAAATGGAATATTGGAAAAATGGTTTTATGATGACAATCTTAAGGATATAGTGATTAGATTATTAGATTCAATAAGTGTCGACTTAGATGATAGATATGTAGAATTTATAGAAAAACATGCATTTGTTAATGTTGAGGATGATGAAAGGTTTAAGCAATGTTTTTATCATAATATTGAATCTGAATCTGACGAATTGTTCAAATTAAGATTGAAATTTTATAATAAATATCCTAATTGGATTCAAGAGTTTTATATAAATGTATATAATTTAATGAAACAGTGTCAGATTAGGATGATAATGTTAATAACTTTGTTATTGAAAAACCATATGTCATCATCGGAAAAAATAATTTATAAATATGAAGAAGAGTTTGTGGATGTAACTGATAAAATGTTGGTGCAAAATGGCGAAAAGATACTAGAAGAATTGATTCCATATATTCCATTAGAAGATGATATAAGGATAAAGTATAGCAGTTGGAATGGAAATGGTTTATATAATAAGAGCATAGAGAGGGTAGCTGTTGAATTAATTAAAAAGGCAAATGTTGCACTCATTTCAAAAAATCCAGATTTTGTATGGCGTTATTATGAGAGATATATGGGGAAGAATTATTTGGTTTTTAATGAGATAATTTTGCATTTCCTTTCCTATTTACCTGAAAATTATAGTAATAAAGTTATAGAATATATTACTAGAGATTTTGAAAGAAGGATATTTGATTATACAAGTAGTGAGAAGGATCAACTAGTATTAGCCAGAAGAATATTAGAAGTTCACATATCTAGTTGCGATAAATTGAGACGAAATGAGTTCCTTAATGCTTTAATAAAGTATATTCCATCAACAGGAAAAGAGAGGTATAAACAAAGAATTGAGTATAATAGAAGACATAAAGACGAATCTGTATATTGGAGTTTTTATGGGGAATTTCAATATAGCTTGTTAAAGTGTATTCCATATAACCTATTGGATAATTATTGTAGAGAATTGGTAAGTGTCCTAGATAGAAAGTTCAATGGTGTAATATATTTATATAATAAAGAAAATGGACATGCTGGATGGGTGAAGTCACCGGTATGTGGTAAAAAACTAGGGGTGACACAATGGAAACAGATTATAACTAATACCCGAATTGTGAATAGAGAAAACAGGAAGAACATACAGTGGAAAGAAGTTGAGGGGGGATTCATAGAAAGTTCACTAGAACTATACGCTAGAGATTTTCAGGCGGCGGTATCATCTAATATAGTAAATATAATAAATATGGTGCTTTCAGTGAAAAAGGAGAAAATTGATAAAATATATATTAATTCCTTATTCTATGGTGCATCAATGGCTGAAAGTATTAATGATGTTGATGTAACTGTATGGGAGAAACTTTTCTCAAGATTTCCATATTATGAGAATCCAGATATAGCATTTCCGTTTTGTGAGATTATTAGAAAGGTGGAGCTTAATTCGTGGTCAAAAAATACAGTTAGACAGTTGTTCGAAATTGCATCAGATTATGAAAAAATCATAGATACAGCTCAAGAAAGTAGTGAGGAGTTATTATCTAAATCTATAAATTGTGCAAGTGGATATGCAATAAATGCATTAGCAAATTTGTTATCAAAAAATAATTTATTACTTTCCCAAAGTAAGGATTTAATAGATAGAATGATTAAAGATAATAATAAAATTGTGCAGTTTTCGTGCTTTCCGTTATTGTACCAAATAAATTATTTCGATAGACAGTGGGCAGAAGAAAGGATGATTAATTTATTTAAATTAGATATTCGAATGGTTGGAGTAATGTATTCAAGAAATTATCTTCTTCAAATGTATAACGAATATCCACAAGATGTACTTCAAATTATAAACACTTGTTTTATGTCTCAAGATAAAAGATTAATTGAAATTGGTGGATATGCTATAGGTGAGCTTTATATTACAAAAGATGAATTTAAAGATACTGTAATTAATATCAAAATGATGAACAAAAATCAAAAAAATGCAATCGTTCATATGGCAGTATGTTATTTAAATGTGCCGGAATATAGAAACAAAAGTAAAGAAATCATTTTGAGATATATAAGGTTTAGTGATCAGATTAGTTATCCTATGTGGAATATATTTAGAGATAATATGCTTGATTTAGAGTCTGATTCAGAATTTTTGATAGAAATAATGAAATCTAATGTTAGTGAATTGTTGTTAAATTCATTTATTACTTATTTAGATAGCTCGATAGGTTCTTTGAAAGCTTATGGGGAAATAATAATTACTTTATGTCAGAATTGTTTAAATAGAGTAGATGGTAATAAAGATGCATCTTATGGTATAGTTGGGCATATTTCAAGATTAGTGCTTGCTTTATATGATGAAACGGTCGGCTGTAAATCAGAAACATATAAAAAAATCGCAGAAAAGTGTCTGGATTTATGGGATATAATGTTTGAAAAACAAATAGGATATACTAGAGCATTGAGTTTACAACTGATGGATAGGTAGAAGAAAAAGCATAATTGTATAATAGACAAGAAAGAGAATTGTATGGGATTATTCGAAATACTAAAAGGCGAACAGCCAGGCATAATAACCTCACTCCTGCATTACAGAAATGTAGGGCAGTACGGTGAGTATTTAACTGAATATGCACTTACACATGACAACATAGCTGGTGATCTTGTTGTCCTCAAGAATGTTTATGTTCCGACAGGCAGCAAGACTACGGAAATAGATATGTTGATGATACATGAGAAGGGCATATTTGTAATCGAGAGTAAGAATTACAGCGGGTGGATATTTGGCGATTGCAATCAGTTGAACTGGACACAGAGCTTTCCGAATGGGGAGAAACATAAGTTTTATAATCCAATAAAGCAGAACAGGACACATATAAAGGCGTTGGCAGAATATCTGGGAAAGCCAGTGTCAGAATTTATGTCGTACATAGTATTTTCTGAGAGGTGTACATTGAAGAAAGTACCGCCAGATACATCGAATGTTATAATAGTGCGTAGACCACATATGCTTAATAGATTACGATCTCAGCTTAACGGTATGTCAGATAAGTATACTCATGATGAGATAGTGGCGATGAAGGACAAGCTGACAAATCTGACCAATAAGAGCACCGCTGAAAAGAAACAGCATATTGAAAATATCAAGACAAAGTGTCCGTTTTGTGGTAGTGAACTTGTGAAAAGAAATGGTAAATATGGCATGTTCTGGGGATGTAGTGCATATCCAAAGTGCAAATTTACAAGACCAATAGACAAATAACATTTATTGCCTTGGATATGGAGATATTTATCCAGTTACAGTATTCGGTAAGCTGGTAAGTATGGTATCATCTATAGTGGGGATAGCAGTAGTGGCTTTGCCTGCAGGAGTTATAACTGGTGGATATATTGACGTGATAAAGAGCGAAAAAGACAATGATGATGTATGTAGGTAGAAAGAAATATGAATGAAAAGACAAATACTCTAAAATCCGCCATCTACGGTCTCGCCGTAGGTGATGCGTTGGGCGTTCCGTATGAATTTAAATTCAGGGGCGCATTTGAATGTACAGATATGATAGGCTATGGTACGCACAATCAGCCGGAGGGAACCTGGTCGGATGATACCAGTATGGCGCTAGCCACTTGCGCCAGTATCAAAGTGTGTGGCAGAGTTGACGTGGATGATATCAGAGACAGATTCCGCAGATGGCTAAAAGAAGGAGCATATACACCGTTTGGAGAAGTGTTTGACTGTGGAAATACGTGCGCTGCGGCTATCAGATCTGGAAGAGGTTGTGATGACGAGTGGTCCAATGGCAATGGTTCGCTTATGAGGATCATTCCATTGGCATTTGTTGAAGGGATAACGGACGCGGAGATAGAGGCTGTGTCAGCTATAACACATGCACACAGCTTGTCAAAGCTTGCCTGTGTGTGTTATGTCAGGATTGCCATTGATCTTGTAAATGGTGTGTCACTTGCAGAGTCGATAAAGAGACATGTGCCGGGCAATTCAAAGTTGTCGGGAGCTATCGGTATTGAAAATGTGTTGAGAAGTGATGGCATGGGATCTTCAGGGTATGTGGTTGATACATTTGTGGCGGCTATGTGGTGCCTGCTTACGACGGATAACTACAGGGATTGTGTGCTCAAGGCGGTGAATCTGGGCAGCGATACAGATACTACGGCAGCGGTAGCCGGGGGACTTGCGGGAATCATGTATGGACTTGAAGGTATACCAGATGAGTGGTTGTCAAAGATGAAGTCAATGGACATGATAGATCAAGAATTGTTTTCTTCGCTCCAATAATTGTAATCCCACGTCTCTGAGGATATAGCATCATTGAAAAGCCTCATAAAAACAGATATAATGATTAACAACGGCCCATCACATCAAACAAAGAGTTGTGACGGGCTTTATCTTTAAAGGATAAAGGAGATACATAAAAAATGGCAGATTTTAAATACGAAATAGTGGAGCACATAGGAGTGATCTCGGAAAGTGCAAAGGGATGGACTAAGGAACTTAATAAGATATCGTGGAACGGTGGCACACCAAAGTATGATATCAGAGAGTGGGCACCGGAGCATGAGAAGATGGGTAAGGGTGTGACACTTACAGAAGAGGAGGCGTCTAAATTAAAGTCGTTGCTGTAGAGACAGCACGAGAAAGGACTAGGTCAATGAAGATATTTGTTGATGCTGACGCGTGTCCGGTGGTTGATATAGTTGAAGACATAGCAACAAAATATAACATCCCAGTAACGCTTCTATGCGATACGAACCATGTTCTCACATCTGATTACAGTGAGGTTATCGTGGTTGGGGCCGGGGCGGATGCCGTGGATTACAAGCTGATAAGCATTTGTCACAGGGGCGACATAGTGGTTACGCAGGATTATGGCGTGGCGGCGATGGCTCTTGGCAAAGGTGCATTTGCGATACACCAATCGGGAAAGTGGTATACAAATGAGAATATCGATCAGATGCTTATGGAGAGACATTTGAATAAAAAGGCGAGAAGGGCATCGAGCAGGAATCATATCAAAGGGCCGAGGAAGAGGACAGAAGAGGATGACCAGAGATTTGCGGAGTCATTTGAGAAGCTGCTGCGGAAGGCAAATAATCTGTAGATACATATGAAGGTGGAGGGGGGATTCGAAACCTCACCACCAACGAACCGGAAGAGGTCAGATTTTAATGGATGATAAAAACACAAATAGAACAATAGAATACTACAACACACATGCTGACAGATATTCAGAGGTAACCAGAAATGCAGACATGTCGGACATTTACAAGCGCTTTGAGGAACATCTCAAGCCGGGCAGCAGGATTCTTGATCTTGGCTGCGGCAGTGGCCGTGACAGCAAATATTTTCTGGACAAGGGATACAAGGTTGTATCTCTGGATGCGTCTGAGGCTATGTGCAGGAAAACTCAGGAGCTGACGGGAAAAGCGGCTGTGCATATGCGCATTGAGGACATGAACTATGAGAATGAATTTGACGCTGTGTGGGCATGTGCCTCGCTGCTCCATGTTGCCAAGAGCGATATGCACAAGATCCTTGAGAAGGCTATGAAGGCGCTCAGGGTCGGCGGGGTATTGTATGCTTCGTGGAAGTATGGCAAGAGTGAACGGACGCGGGATGATGGAAGGACATTTGCCAATTATACTGAGGCCCGGGTTTGCGATATGGTGGCGTTGGTTTCAGGCGCATCGCTTGAGGATGTATGGACGAGTCAGGATGTCAGGCTTGACAGGATAGGTCAGGGACATTTGTGGGTAAATGTTCTGGTGAAGAAGACCAGAGTTGTCATAACTGAGAAGGAATTTCTGAACATTTTCTGGAAGCAATACCAGATTATTGAGAAGGATGTCAGGATCAGTTCGGAGTATGTGGACATTCACAAGAGCAACTTCCCGACATTTTCAAGCAGATACATAAATATGTTTCTGAACATCTGCAGCAATATTGATTCTCTGATTGAGATATATTGCAAGATGGTAGAGGAGGACGATTACAGGAAGAAGTACAATATACATGACAGGCTTACTCCTGTGCTTAGGAAATTCCCGGCTATCAGGCTTGACGCAGTGAGGACGATAGACACATTTGAAGATATCGAGTTGAAGCCGTTCAGCGCATTTGTGGATGGCAGGATCGCGGATTGGTGGAATGACTATAACCTGGTAAAACATGCCAGAAGCGAGAAGAATGAGAAGACAGGGAAGTACAATTTCCAGAGCGCAAATCAGAAGAATGTGCTGACTGCCCTGGCTGCGTATTTTATCGTGTGCAACCGCATATACGAGGAGATATGCGAGATCTCGGCGACGCCGAAGAAGCTGCTCAAGTCGAAATTATTCCTGTACGTGAAGAATGGTGAGTAGATAAGGAAAGGTAATAGACCATGGTAAAACAGATAGTAAGAGATCAGATGTTTCTCAGCCAGAAGTCATCTCCGATGACGACGATGGATGCGGGGATCATAGCAGATATGCAGGACACATTAGCGGCAAATCAGGCGAGGTGCGTTGGCATGGCGGGCAACATGATCGGATATAAGAAGAGGATAATCATCGTCAGTATGGGATTTGCCAATGTTGTCATGCTGAATCCGGTACTCCTGTCAAAGTCGGGGGCTTACGAGACAGAGGAGGGATGTCTGTCTCTGGACGGCACGAGAAAGGTGACAAGGTATAGAGACATAGAAGTAGAGTTTCAGGATGCATCATTTGCAAAAAAGCGTATGAAGTTCAACGGATATATAGCCCAGATAGTGCTCCATGAGATGGATCACCTTGAGGGGCGAATAATTTAGGAGAGTTTATGGAATCAAAAGACGGAACATGGATTATGTATGGCGTTTCAGAGGATGATCCGGAGTGCCTGCACACGGTGGACGAACTTATCGGATATATAGAGGAAGTGGGATTTCTTCCTCTTTTCCGGAATGAGATACCTGGATTTTCGGTGGAAGAGCGAACCACGGAGAAGTATTGGTGGAGTGAAGACCCGCAGAGGGATCCTTGGGTGTGGCGTGAGATCATAGCCAGAAGAGGCGATATCGCATACGGCAAATTTTTCCACAATAAGGCGGGATTTGTCTCAAAGAAATGGTTCCCGTATTTTGCAAATTATAGAAGAGCTGGATATGATTTCGATGCCAGATGGGATGATGAGCTTGCATCATTCAGGCAGAAGAAGATCATGGATCTGTTCATGGATGACCGGATAGACGAGGAGAGCGATGCGGAATTTGCAGCAGAAAAGCTGGATAGTATGTACAATACAGAACTTTTTTCATTCGATATAAAGAAGCTTGCCGGATTTGGCAAGGGCGGAGAGAAAGGCTTTGAGGGTACGATGACACAGCTCCAGATGCAGACATACCTGTGCGCATGTGACTTCAGAAAACGGTTGAACAAGAAGGGCGCGGAATACGGATGGAATGTGGCTGTGTATTCCATGCCGGAGAAGCTGTGGGGATATGACCACGTGACGTCCGCATATGGTGAGAGCCCTGAGGAATCGTGGAAGAGGATAGTGAAGCATATGGATGATATTTACCCGATAGCTACAGAGAAACAGATAAAGAAAGTCTTAAAGTAGAGACGGTATACAGAAAACTCTAATTCAAAAGTTTACATCAAAAGTTTACACATAACATTACATATATCTTTACATATGTGTTTACATATGTTATGTTTATATGCAAGTCAGGTTATAAAGAATAATATGATGCCTACTTGAAGAGGAGAAATGATGAACACTGTATATGATGTTATTATTGTTGGAACTGGAGCTGCAGGCTTGTTCTGTGCGTTGAATTTTCCAGAGACAAAAAAGGTCTGTATTATCACAAAAAGGCGGGCTGATGAGTCCGACTCTTTTTTGGCCCAGGGCGGCATATGTATGCTGCGGGGTGAGGAAGACTACGAAGATTATTTTGAAGACACCATGAGAGCCGGCCATTATGAGAACAATAAAAAGACAGTCGATCTGATGATCAGATCATCTAATCTTGTTATCAGAGAATTGATAAGGCTTGGAGTTAGATTTGAAAGAGATGAGAGCGGAAAGCTTGCCTTCACCAAGGAGGGAGCTCACAGCCAGCCCAGAATATTGTTCCACGAGGACATTACCGGCAAAGAGATTACATCCACTTTGCTGGAATGTGCAAAGAAGAAATCCAATATCGAGATATATGAGTATACGACTATGCTCGACATCATCTGCAATGACAATGCCTGTGGTGGCGTGGTTATAGCTGATGAGGCGAAGAACATAAGCATACTTAGATCCAACAACGTTGTATTGGCGTGTGGTGGAATCGGAGGTATATATAAGAACTCAACGAATTTTGCCCATATAACAGGTGATGCCATAGCAATTGCCTTAAAACATGGTGTAGAGGTAGAGAATCTGAATTATGTGCAGATCCACCCGACAACACTGTTTAGCCGGAATAAGGGAAGAAGGTTTCTGATATCTGAATCTGTGAGAGGCGAAGGCGCATGGCTTCTTAACAAGGCGGGAGAAAGGTTTACAGATGAACTGCAGCCTCGTGATGTAGTCAGCCATGCAATATGGAAACAGATGGAGATAGATGGAACGGAGCATGTGTGGGAAGATCTGAGACCGCTTGGAAGAGATGTGATCTTGCAGCATTTTCCACATATATACAAGCAGTGCAAGGATGAAGGATATGATGTGCTTGTTGAACCGATACCGGTTGTGCCGGCTCAGCATTACCACATGGGCGGAGTGAAGGCAGATCTCGCCGGAAGGACTTCCATGGAAGGATTGTACGCGGTAGGAGAAGCCGGATGTAATGGAGTGCATGGCAGAAACAGACTGGCAAGCAATTCATTACTTGAGTCGCTTGTATTTGCACAGAGGGCAGCAGATGATATCATGTTCAGCAGAGAGCACAGAGGCTGTGGAGAAGACAACATAGATCTGTCTGAATATGAAGATATAGATGGTTTGTTTAGAGAATATAAGAATATAGTTTTGACAGAAACGGAAAGAAGAGGCTGAGAATGAATCAGATAACAATGAAATTGAATGCGGACAAGCTTATAATGATGGCTTTACAGGAGGATATCACAAGTGAGGATGTATCCACAAATGCGGTGATGCCAAAGGCACAGAAAGGAAAAGTAGACCTGATATGCAAGCAGGATGGAATCATTGCAGGACTTGATGTATATGCAAGAGTATTTACACTCTTAGATGACAGCACTGAGGTTGAGTTCTTCTGCAAAGATGGCGATGAGGTGAAGGCTGGCCAGCTTATGGGAATTGTGACTGGTGATATCAGGGTTCTTCTCTCTGGAGAGAGGGTTGCGCTTAATTACCTGCAGCGTATGAGTGGTATAGCTACATATACCCATGAGGTTGCAGAACTTCTTAAGGGAAGCAAGACTACTCTGCTGGATACCAGAAAGACCACGCCTAATTGCCGTATATTTGAGAAGTATGCAGTCAGAGTTGGCGGAGGCAGCAATCACAGATACAATTTGTCGGATGGAGTATTGCTTAAGGATAATCATATAGGCGCTGCGGGAAGTATAACCAATGCAGTGAGAATGGCAAAGGAGTATGCACCATTTGTCCGCAAGATAGAGGTTGAAGTTGAGACACTGGATCAGGTAAAAGAGGCTGTTGAAGCGGGAGCCGATATCATTATGCTTGACAATATGACAACGGATCAGATGAGAGCTGCGATTGATTTGATCGATGGACGTGCGGAGACAGAATGTTCAGGCAATGTTACAAAAGAGAACATAGAGAGCCTGATATCATTGGGAGTGGATTATATATCAAGCGGTGCGCTTACACACAGTTCACCTATAATGGATATATCGATGAAAAATCTTCATGCGGAGGAATAAAGTGAAGGCAAAAGAGAGAAGGGAAAGGATACTTGACATTGTGAAGAATTCAGATGTCCCTGTTCCGGCAAATAAGCTTGCGTCAGAATTCGATGTCAGTAGACAGATAATAGTGCAGGACATTGCAGTGATCAGGGCGGCTGATGATGGCATAATTGCAACTAACAGGGGTTATATATACAAGAATGAATCAAAATGTCAGAGAGAGTTTAAAGTAAAACACGGTTATGACAGGACTGAGGAAGAACTCACGATCATAGTTGATTATGGCGGTGTTGTAAAGAATGTAAGTATAAGTCATACGGTGTACAATCGTGTTACTGCAAAGATGAATATTGCTTCCAGATACGACGTGGCAAAATTTATGAAAAAATTGGAAAACAGCCAGTCGTCCCTGCTTGGAAATGCTACGAACGGATATCATTACCATCTGATAGAGGCTCCAAGTGAAGAGATCCTGGACAACATAGAGCAGAAGCTTGATGAGACAGGCTTCCTTGTTCCGTGGCAGGAGTGGGAGAAATAATACAAAATGATTTGGAGAGAATAAAATGACGATAAAAGAGATACAGGAAGAGATAATCAGACTGAAGAAAGAGAAAGATTTCTGCATACTGGCACATGCTTATCAGGGACATGAGATTCTTGAAGTTGCAGATTATATGGGAGATTCATATGGACTTAGCGTAGAGGCGAGCAAGGATTCCCGCAAAAATATAATAATGTGTGGTGTGCGTTTTATGGCGGAGACATGTAAGATATTGTCCCCTGATAAGAATGTGTACCTGCCTAACCCTGAAGCCGGATGTCCGATGGCTGAGCAGATGAACCTTGAAATGCTGGATGAGATGAAGAAGAAGTATCCGGGATATGCGGTTGTCGCCTATATAAATACGACATCTGAATTAAAAACTGCCTGTGATGTATGTGTGACATCCTCATCTGCAGTTCAGATATGCAGCAAGCTTGATAACGACAAGATTCTTTTTATTCCAGATCCGAATCTTGGAAACTATGTTCAAAAGCAGATGCCGGAAAAGGAATTTGCATTTTTTAACGGCGGATGTCCTAGACATCTTGCGGTTACCATAGATGATGCTTTGAAGGCAAAAGAGTTACATCCACATGCGGAACTTCTTGTCCATCCTGAGTGCAGACCTGATGTAGTTGCAGAGGCTGATTATGTAGGTTCAACTACAGGAATCATGGCATATGCCAGAAAGTCAGAGAAAAAAGAGTTCATCATCGGTACAGAGCACAGTATTGTGGAGCATCTTCAGTATGAGTGCCCTGACAAAATGTTCTATCCAATTTCTTCAAAGCTGATGTGCCATAATATGAAACTTACTACCCTGGTTGACATATTGAATGTATTAAAGGGCACAGGTGGCGAAGAGATAGTCCTTTCTGATGAGGTGATGGAGGGAGCATCCCGCTGCATCAACAGAATGATCGCGCTTGGATAACGAGGTGTGGATTATTATCCAGAGCAGTGGGACATATCCATGATCGATGAGGATATGGACAATATCGTAGAGCTTGGATGCAATGTCATTCGTATAGCGGAGTTTGCATGGCATATCATGGAAAAAACGGAGGGGTAGTATGACTTTTCGTTCTTCGATCATGTCATCAGCAAGGCAAAGGAGAAGGGTCTTCATGTGATACTTGGAACCCCGACAGCGACTATTGCTTAATTATATAAAATACGGTTGCTTATTAGTTCATTAAGCGACCGTATTTTTTTGTACCTGTGTTATAATGCTATAAAAGTGTATAATATTATTTGCAAATTATGATCAGCCAGACTGGCTGGAGTATAGGAGGACATGATGGGTATTGTTGAATTAAAAAATGATAAGATTGCTATAAAGGTGAATACTCACGGTGCAGAGCTTGTGAGCTTGAAGAGTAACGAGACGGATAGAGAGTATATGTGGTGCGGAGATGCGGCATATTGGGGAAGAGTTTCTCCTGTGCTGTTTCCATTTGTGGGAAAGCTTGAAGGACAGCGTTACAGACATAACGGGGTTGTTTATGAGAATATACCTCAGCACGGATTTGCAAGGGACAGCGAGTTTGTAGTGGGTGGCCAGACTGGTGATACACTGCTGTTTGTGCTTGAGAAGAATGATACATGGCAGAAGAGCTATCCGTTTGATTTCAGTCTTTGTATAGGATACAGACTTGAAGGTTCATCTGTACATGTTATGTGGACCGTTGTGAATGAGGGAACTGACACGATTCATTTTTCTATCGGTGCCCATCCTGCATTTGCATGTGAGGGAGGCATCGGCGGTTATTCTCTGGATATGCACACAGGTAAGAACGAGATTGAATGTGGTCTTTTGACAGCAAATGGAGTTCTTGGAGATAGAACAGTTACGCACAGACTGACAGATGGAGTCTTAAAGCTGCGTGATGAGATGTTTGATGAGGATGCCCTGATCATGGATGGTAAGGGTATAAATACGATTACATTAAGGAACTCATCTGATGCGCCGGTTTTGCAGTTGAGATTTGATGTGCCGCAGATAGGCATATGGTCTCCTGCAAAGAAACATGCGCCATTTGTCTGCATAGAGCCTTGGTTTGGCAGGTGTGACCGCGAGGGATATGACGGAGATCTGGCGGACCGTGAGTATTCAAACAGTCTTGAGGCTGGCCATTCGTTCAGCAAGGAGTATGTCATCGACATACTATAATGGAAAACATATCATGTGTCAGATTAAGATATAGCAGAATATAATTTGTAAGCAGGGCGGGACATCCTATTGGTGAGATGTCCCGCCCTGTTTGTTATGTTTCATAATACATTAATGTAAAATCTATGTAAAAGGTGCCTGACCCCATTGTTGTTCCTTTTTGTAGAGTGCTGAAAATACTACTTGACATATGATACTATGCGACGTATAGTATACTGCGTAAGGAGGTATAGCGATGGATATACAATTGAAGAGAGGGATGCTCGACGTGTGTGTGCTTGCGGCCATCAAGGACGAGGATTCCTATGGATATCAGATCATCAAAGACATGAAGCCGTATGTGACGATATCAGAGTCCACACTCTATCCTATCCTCAGAAGACTTGAGGCGGGAGCGCTGCTCACGGTTCATTCCGTGGAGCACAACGGAAGACTCAGAAAGTATTATCATATTACGGATGCCGGAAGAGCCAGGATAGAAGAGTTCAAGGAAGAGTGGAAGGAACTGGAATCCATATACAGATTTATTGTGAAGGAGGAAGTCAGAGATGAACAAACAGGAATATCTTGAGTCGATAAGGAGCAGGATCAGTGCGATGCCGGCTGATGATGTGAACAGGTTTATGGATTACTATAGCGAGATGATAGATGACCGCGTGGAGGACGGCCTTTCCGAGGAGGAGGCTGTGGCAGATATGGGATCACCTGATGCAGCAGTGGAGCAGATACTTGAAGATATGCCGCTTACAAAGCTTGTGAAGGAGAAGATCAAGCCAAAGCACGAGCTCAAGGCATGGGAGGTCGTACTCATAGTACTTGGTTCTCCGGTGTGGATACCACTTCTCATTACAGCGGCGGTATTGTTGCTCACACTGTGGATAGTTGCATTTGCACTTCTTATATCATTCTATGCGGTAGTGCTCAGCTTTGTGGTTGCGGGAATAGGCGGATTGATATGTACCATACCTCTGTTCGTGGCCCACAGCCCTTACACAGCAGTTCTCATGCTCGGAGCAGCACTCATAGGAGTTGGTATAGCGATATTGTTTGTTGTATCGGTTAAGCCTGTTACGGTTGGTATATTTAAGGTCTGCAAGGCCAGTGTGAATGGTATAAAGAGAATGTTTGTAAAGGAGAAATAGTCATGAGTAGAACAAAGAAAGCTGTTATTGTTGCATCGGTCATGATCGTGGCAGGCATTATCACTGTGATCTCAGCACTTGCTGTAAATGGATTCAGATGGCCAAATGTGACTGTGAATCTGGCACACATGACATCGGAGCCGGTTAATTACGTAAAGAAGACTGTTGATATAAAAGATAAATTCACTGCAATTGATGTAAAAAGCGCATCAGATGTGGATGTTGCCGTGAAGAAGGCGAGTGGAGATACAAGTTATGTGGAGTATTATGACAGTGAGAATCTGACGCATCATGTAGATATATCAGATGGTGTGCTCAGGATAACCGCAGACGACAGCAGGAACGCGGCATTTAACATTTCCATTGGTGTGTACTCTGGAGCATGGCCGTCCGTGACGGTGTATCTGGCTGGTACGGAGTACGATGATCTGAAGATCGTGACCAGCAGCGGTGACGTGGATATGGAATATTATCTGGCAATAGGCAATATCGATATAGAGGCCGCCAGCGGCGATGTGATCGTAAAGGGGGTAAATGCAGATGCTCTGACGGTGGCGACCAGCAGTGGTGACATTAAGCTTGACAGTGTATCGTCAAAGGATACAAGAATATCAGCAAACAGTGGTGACGTTAGTCTTGGTGATGTGGTGATGGATAATATTGATCTGAAGACCTCCAGTGGCAATATCACATCTGGCAGTATAAAGGCAAAATGTATAAACGGTCGTGCGTCAAGTGGTGACGTAATGATTAGAGACTGTGATGCTTCTGAGATCAATGTCGTGACAACCAGTGGTGATGTATCGATCGGCATTGGCTCAGAAATGAAGTATGAATACAATACAAAGACATCCAGCGGTGATGTAAATGTACCGGACTCGGTTGAGGGAGCAGATGGAAAGTGCAATATCGAGACTAGTAGCGGAGATATTGATGTCACACAGTAAGTCGTAACTGAATACATTTGAAAATTGGTTCAAGGCAGGTCTTCTGAAATGGAATGACCTGCCTTGAGTTGTATTTAGGCTAAATTAAAGTTAATTAATGAAATAAAATGGCGGTAAAGGCCTCTGCTTATTGTGGATTCACGCTAAAAATGGTATCTTTAATATGTATATATATTTATACGGAAGAAAATATCAGGGAGAGTAAAGGATGAGTGCATTTGCATTGAGACTTGCAGTATTACCTTCGGTGTTACTGCTGTTATTTGTAGTCAGAAGAAATAAGAATAGCAGGGATCCAATGAGCCTGCTAGTATGGCTTGCGGTTCTGGGAGCTGTCAGCACGATACCGGCAGTAGTCGTGGAGCTGGTTGGGGGCGTATTGTTATACTACATGGGATTGGAATCCGGAACGGCGGTTTATGAGCTGGTCAACTGCTTCTTTATAGTGGCGATGATCGAGGAACTGGGCAAATTCCTTGGAATGTTAATACTTACATGGAAAAATAAGAACTTTGACCACAGCTATGACGGCGTTATATATGGCGTGTGCTCGTCGCTCGGATTTGCAACACTGGAGAATATCCTGTATGTATTCCAGGGTGGAATAGGACTCGGAATCCTGAGGGCTGTGACAGCAATCCCACTTCACTGCTCATGCGGCGTTATCATGGGATATTTCTACTCAAAGGCGAGAGAGAATGCGAACAAGGGCGAGGGTGCCGCAGGCAATATGCTGATAGCGTATTTTAGCACCATGGGAATACACGGACTGTATGATTTTGTGTTGTCGATTGATGACACCAGCGTGATCCTGTGCATACTGGTTCTGATCCTGTCGGTGGTTCTGATGTTCCTGCTCATATCCCATGCGGCAAAGAACGATCATATCATAGCGGTAAATCCTATATGGGTGAATCCGTATAACTTCAGATATATACCTATGTGTGGATATAATCAGCCAAATATGTACGGACAGAACATGCAGTACAATCAGCCAAATGTATATGGCAAGTGGCAGAACACCTTCCAGCCAAATGCATACGGCCAGGCGAATCAGTACAATAATCAGCAGAGTGGCTATGGCCAGCAGCCTCGGTATGGTCAGCAGAATGGTTACGGTCAGCGGCCGGGGCAGTACAACCAGCCGGGCAGCTATACTCAACAGCCAGGACAGTACAATCAGCCGTCAAGTGGCTATGGTCAGCCACAGCGGTACGATCAGCAGAATGGCTACAGCCAGCAGACCCAGTATGGCCGGCAGTCACAGCAGAATAATCAGTATAGCGGCTACGGTCAGCAGCCACATTACGGTCAGTCATCACAGTATGATCCGCAGAACACATACAGACAGTAATAAAATATTTATATAGAGGAGAACAGGCAAATGTTATTGATAAAGAATGGAAGAGTCATTGATCCGGTCACCCATACAGACGAGGTCATGGATGTGCTCATCGACGGCAATCATATAGTTAAGACAGGATACGATCTGGAGGCAGAGGGTGCGGAGGTCATCGATGCAGATGGACTTGTAGTTGCACCAGGACTGGTAGACACACATGTACACTTCCGCGATCCGGGATTTACGTACAAGGAAGACATCGAGACAGGTGCTGCCGCCGCTGCAAGAGGAGGCTTCACGATGGTGGTATGTATGGCGAATACAAAGCCGGCGGTGGATAACCTTGAGACTCTCAAGTATATACAGGATAAAGGTGCAAAGACCGGAATACATGTAGTTCAGACAGCCACAGTCACAAAGGGCCTTGCTGGCAAGGAACTCGTGGACATGGACAGTCTTGCGGCTGCAGGTGCAGCAGGATTTACCGATGACGGAATCCCAATCATGGATGAGAAGCTTCTTCTTGAGGCTATGGAGAAGGCAAGGGATCTTGATCTTCCGGTGAGTCTTCATGAAGAGGATCCGCTGTTCATTGTACAGCCGGGAGTGAATCAAGGAAAAGTATCAGAAAAGCTTGGATACGGCGGTGCATCCCGCACAGCGGAGGATATTATGGTTGCAAGGGACTGCGTCCTTGCACTTCACACAGGTGCATCAGTGTGCATACAGCATATAAGCTCAGGCAATTCCGTGGATATAGTGAGAACTGCAAAGAAGCTTGGAGCGGACGTACATGCGGAGGCAACTCCACATCATTTCACCCTTATAGAGGATGCTGTGCTGAAGTACGGAACCATGGCGCGTATGAATCCTCCACTCAGAACCGAGAAAGACAGAAGACAGATCATAGAGGGAATACAGGATGGCACAATAGATATGATAGTGACGGATCACGCCCCGCACAGCAGTGAGGAGAAGGCGAGACCGCTTGACAAGGCGCCAAGTGGAATAACAGGGCTTGAGACATCTCTTGCCCTTGGAATATATTCCCTTGTACAGCCTGGATATATCTCACTCATGAAGCTCATGGAACTAATGAGCAGGAATCCTGCAGAATTTTACCGCATGGAACCGGGCAAGATAGCAGAGGGAGCTCCTGCGGATATAGTCATATTTGGCGAGAATGAGCAGTGGACAGTGAACAGCTTTGCGTCAAAGGCATCCAACAGTCCATTTGCCGGATGGACTCTCCCGGGAAGGGTTCACTATACAATCTGTGGCGGAAATATCGTGTATGACGCAGAAAAGTACGATGCTGAACATGATGTGTAAGATGCGGGCAGCAGGATATAATATAAAATGTAAGATATGAGAAGATCATAACAGAGATGGGACATATAGATATGGACAAGATAAGACGACATTATACATTCAGAGGAAGAGTGCAGGGAGTTGGCTTCAGATACAGGGCGAGCTATGCTGCATCCATGTACGGAGTCACAGGCTGGGTGTGCAACAGATATGATGATTCTGTTGAGATGGAGGCTCAGGGGCTGCCTGAGGCTATAGACAAGGTGATAGCAGTTCTCAGAAATGACAGATATATATTTATAGAGGATATGGATGTCAGAGAGATACCTCTGGAGAATGACAGCGGATTTCATGTGAGATCAAGCTGGTAACGCGCGTAGATAAGGAGAGTGGACATATGGTAAAGATAGATTTGATAACGGGCTTTCTGGGCTCAGGCAAGACGACATTTATTAAGAAGTATGTGAGCTACCTTGTTGGCAAAGGATATAATGTCGGAATCCTTGAAAATGATTATGGTGCAGTCAACGTGGACATGATGCTTCTTCAGGATGTGATGGGCGAGAACTGTCATGCTGAGATGGTGGCAGGTGGCTGCGGCGAGGACTGTCACAAGAGAAGGTTCAAGACAAAGCTCATAGCGATGGGGATGAGCGGCTATGACAGAGTCATTGTTGAGCCGTCCGGAATATTTGATGTGGATGAATTCTTTGACGTTCTCCACGAGGAGCCACTTGACAGATGGTATGAGGTGGGAAGCATCATTTCCATAGTCGATGCCGGACTTGACCGGGATATGAGCAGACAGTCCAGATATGTGCTTGCGTCTGAGGTTGCGAACTGTGGAACTCTGGTGATGAGCAAGGTTCAGGATGCATCGGAGGATGAGAAGAGGAGCACAATAGAATATATCAATGAAGTGCTCACCGAATTCCAGTGTAAGCGTCAGTTCGGCGATGATGTTCTGGAGAAGAACTGGGATGATTTCACGGACGATGACTTTGAAGGTTTTATGTCAACCGGATACAAATTAAACGACTATGTAAAATTATGGTTCAAACAAAGTGATGTGTTTAACTCGGTATATATCATGAATAAGGTCATGCCTCAGGAGCGGCTTGAGACGATAGTCAGGGATATATTTGCGGATAAGGAATGCGGAGATGTCTTTAGAATCAAGGGTTTTCTCCCTGTAAATGACACCGGATGGATAGAGCTCAACGCCACGGCAAAAAAGACCGAGGTGAGACCTATAGAGAACGGGCAGGAGATCATAATTGTGATCGGTTCGAATTTGGTGGAGGACAAAATAAAACGGTACTTTGAGTAAAGAGGCTGATGGACAGGAGCGGATTTTCATGACAGACAGGGCTAAGAAATTGAACAGAGAAGAGAAGCTTCAACTTCAGGCTGAAAAGCTGAAAGAACAGGCACAGATAGATCTTGAGGGATACGTTATGTGTCGTTCTGCACTCAGGGCGACCAGAACGGATCTTCATGAGGAGTCGGAACGGTATGACAGACTTAGGGAAGAATATGAAGAGCTGAAGAACAGACGCGCACCGTACAAGGTGCTGTTCTATAAACGCAGAAGGATCAGAAAGTGTAAAAAGCACATAAAGGAGCTGGGAAGGGCAAAGAAACGTCTGCGCAAACAGATGAAGGAACATCGTGAGGGTGTCAGACGAAGAACTGCTACCAACACATTTGCATTTGTTGCAGCGCTTGCGATGTTCGCCATGATGGCGTGGAGGATATGGCAGCTCGCACAGGGTGTGTACTATATGGCATTTTACAGAAATGGTGAGGCCCTTGAGATAACGGCTGTTGCTGTGCTCAGGCAGCTTCTGCTTGTGGCGTGCATCGTATATGGCCTTGTGGTTGTATGGCAGTCACTGCAGGTGTGGGGCATGAAGCGGGAAGGCTGGAATGGTGTAATAAGAATTAAGGTGAAACAGAAGGCCTACTGGATTATGATGATAGGCGTACCGCTTCAGATAGTCAGCCATGGAGATATGCTGACAAATGCCATGATGCTTATAACGATTATCAGTCAGATGGTCATGGCGGCACTTTTGTCGACGGTCCAGTCGAGAAGGATACTTGTGAAGATATTTGCATGGTGCTATGTCGGGGGAATCTGCGTGATATGGCTGTATGGCGGAGTGTACTGCAGAAACTTCGAGATATCGGGAAATGATTCCGGAACCAGCACCTATGCGGTTGACAACAAGTCGAATTTTTCGCAGATATGGGAGATGTCGACTGAACCGGAATTCTATCATATGGGTATGTATGCCCAGAACAGGGATACCGATTATGGCATGATGATCATTCCGGGACTTGCGTATGCTGATACGATAGGCAGTGAGTCGAGGAAGATAGAGAACTGCACGTCCATGACGCCACAGGGGCTGGCAGTTACGAAGGAGTATACATTTGTCAGTGCTTACTGCAAGACGAAGAAACACAAATCTGTGATATTTGTTCTTGATACACAGACCGGGCAATATATTAAGACACTGGTTCTCAAGGACACGACACATGCCGGAGGACTTGCGTATGATACGAAGAATAATGTGCTGTGGGTTTCCTCGTATATGATCGATGAGGATGAGGACAGGAGCAGGAAGGCATCCATATCATGTCTTACGCTGGACTCCATAGAGAAATACGATGTGGCTCAGGGAAAGCCGATAAAATACAGAAACACATGTAGCGTCATGTTCCCTGCAACGTCATTTATCACGATATATGACGGACATATATATGCGGGCTACTGGCGAAAGGATAAGAACAGCTACAGCATGGCAGCCAGCTACGAGATCGTAAATGGCGGCACCGCCATATCCTCGGAGGAGGACGAGGCTTTCTATATACCAGGAAGGGTGCAGGGGCTTCAGGTGTACAAAAATGAGATAATATTCTCTATATCATATGGTATAGATGAATCCAGGATAGAGGTATACGATACAGATACAGGCAAGCTGTCCAGTGTGAATTACGGAACAGAGACACCGAGACAGGTGGTTAAGCTCCCGCAGAAGCTGGAGCAGATATATTCGTATAATGGCAAATTATACTGCCTGTTCGAGTCTGCAAGTTTTGCCTACAGGCTGACAGCACCGGTGTGTATGGACAGGATCGTGGGGCTTGATGAGATGGCACTTGTAGAGTAGCTCAAAGTGGTTCAAGGTGAAAAAATGGAGGGTTTGGGATGAACGAACAGAATATTAACAATGGA
>ULXH01012426.1_pt1 | contig 30535 bp, 29 predicted proteins | sample 1961101 | NCBI WGS metagenome assembly ULXH01 (sample SAMEA4835833, study PRJEB28245) | human gut metagenome | biome: gut microbiome; material: fecal sample | place: Denmark | collected 2008 | reverse complement strand
TTTACCGCATCTTGGGCAATATTCATATTCTTTGCCACAGCAGATGCAAGTTCTTAAATCATTTTTTTTCATGTCAAAATCCTTTCAAAAAATTAAGCCCCCAGCCATATTGACCGGGAGCCTATTAAATAAGGAAGGAACTCAATCCTCGTCGTCCTCAGCTACCTCGTTTGTGAAGTGTAGACGATACAGAGTACCGTTTCCATTACCGCAGTAACTTGTCAGCAGATCACCCTTGAACTCAAAAGTAGAGTCAGACTGTAAATCAAAGCTAGTATCTGGAGCTGGCTGAACGGACGGGCACTCAATGATTACACGCTTTCTTTCCTCAGCACACGGATCACCATACAGAGCAACGGTATACATTGCAACAGTCTTCGGGAACTTCTTAGCGCTATTCTCAACAAGTGCTCCGGTAGCCACTTCTCTTCTGAGCATGATAAGATATGCTGTTGCGTCTGTATCAGTCGGCAGGGTCAGTTTCTTCTTCTCATCAAATACATACTGTGTTGCACTTGCAGTTGCACCAAGAGTATACTGTTTTCCAGTACCACCGTCTTCGCGATATTCATACACTTCAACAGAACCATCAGCCGCATTATCAAAAGTGAGGTCAGTTGCTCCAGCGGCAACCTTGATGATATCAATCACTTCCTCCTTCTTTGAATCGCTGGCATAAATGATATCACTACCATTTGCGATAGCCAGAGTCGGAATATGTAGCATCTGACTGGTTAATGTAATTGTTCCTGCCTTAGAAGTAGGAATCTTCTTGATCAAATTACCTCTAGCGTCCTTAATTTCCTTGGACTCTGATGTAATATCAATGGCAAAATTCTGAACCTGATTTGCGGTTCCTAACAGACCGCCCTTAACGTCCTTGAACACGGTATATAAAGCACGGTCAATATAGATATTACCTAATTTAAACATATTTTTCCTCCTGTGGGCAATGCCCAAATTTTATTTCTCAATCGAACGCATAAAATTCATTTCGTTTTTATCCAACTTAGATGAATCAACAAATCCACCATATGCACCATGTAAAAGAGCAATAGAAGATTCATAGATTTGTAATCTCTGTACACTGTCCATGAACGCAAAAATCCCCAGATCTTTTAAGTCATCAATTCGATACTTAAAGCCTGGGTGATTCATACAAGATGATATTAAGGGCAATAAAAAAGGAGAATGTTCTTGTTTTTCATTCTCCCTTTGCTTTATGCGATCTTGATTGATTATTTCTTCTTTTAAAATTTTTCCTTTGACTTTTTCCGCTTTTGGGAATATGTTAAATAATGTTCGAATATATTGGGACATGATGACATAGTCTTGCTCCGTTATAATATCATCTACATCTTTATTCCATAAAACGACAGAACTCTTTCCATCAATGGTCTGAGTGTATGGATCATATCCAGCAAACGAAAAATCGTGGAATAATAGCTCCGTAGAGCTAATGCTTTTGTACAACATAGCAAATAACTCAAAGTCGCTCGTTTTGTTCCAGTCAATTCCGTTGTCCCACAACATCACGCGATAGGAAGTAGAATTAGTAACGAACGGATTAAGTACGCTGTTGTAAAAATCATTCTCACCAAATTCGATAATATCTCCAACACTGGGCTGGTAGATAGTTATTCGATCATTGACTTTAAAAGGTTGCCTATAATACATTTGAGTCATGTCGAATTTTAGTTTTTCGCTCATGTATGTACCTCACTTGTTACAACCTTTGGTTTTTTGTTTCTTGTTTTTGTTATTCCAGCTGGAGTTTCCATTTCAAAAATCAGTGTGCGGCAAGCATAATTTGTATCCACAATGCTTGGCTTATTTTGTACGCAGTGAATCTGATTCCCGAAATAATTCGTCCAGTTGAACTCATCTAAAATTAGGGCGGCTAGTAGATCATGTCGAGCAATGCCAGTAGCCTTATCAATTCCATTCTTAAGTCCACATAAAATGTAGAATATGATTTGATTGTACTTAAAGACACTGTTATATTTTGGCATTTCGTCAAAAGAAATTTCATAGCAAATAAAATTTTGTACGTCTGTTTGAGTATTTGAGATCATGTAATAAGGAATGATATTTCGCCCAAAATATTCATCCGGTTCAGCCCCAGTTTCCTCAAGTTTTTTGTCGCTGAGAACATGCAAGATCTTTTTATTTGCAAGTAGCTTCCTTTTGATGATTTCCTTAAAACGAATTTCATCATTGTCTATATTGATTTTGAAGTCCTTTAGTTCTCTCAGTTCTTCTGGTGTTATCATGATCTCACCTCCTAAATGCCCGTTATTTCTAATTCGATTTTTGCTTCAGTATCATCACTACGATTGATAACCGTAAGGATAGATCCCAAGTAATCATCATTACCAATAAATTTGATCCGCAGCTGATCCGCAGTGAAAGATTCAACCGTTAAATAGTTGTTCAGCTCATTATCAGCGATTAACCGACCGTCCAATAAAAATTCCCACGAATTCGTTGGTGGGCTTGAAATCCTGTTTCCATCAGAATCGTAAAATACCACAGTAAAAGTCCTTGGACTTCCACCAACTTTAATCTGTCGGCTAAGTCCATTAAACTGAATTTCTGAGGTTACACGATCTGGTGATTTCTCATTATCTTTAGGTTCTACCCTCGAAGCGTGGTAATCCGCCCACATTGCGATCACTTTGCCGGAAGCGTCGCGCTCTATGTAATCTGTGTTCTGATTATACGAATCCTGATATAGTGTTACTCGCTGGATTCCAATAGGATCGGTTGTTTCAATCTTTGATATTCGCCAAACAATTGGTTCAAAGCCCTCATCTACTGGGGCAGATACAATCATTCTCTGGTTATAAAAAAGTGACATAGATTCTGGGTTGTATGGTAGAACGAACTTTTGCTGATTCTCTGTTCTTTCCACTCGATAGTCTCTCCACAATCCTGAGTTATAGGACGATTGACTTCTGGATACGCCCCACATTCTATGTTTCTTTTCTTTCCATATCCAACTATATCTGTAATTGCATGGCAAGATTGCCCATGTCTGAAACTGCGGATCAAAAGTATTCGCAGCCTGCATAATTAACCATTTTCGATAGATTCCTTTATTATCAGGAATATCAATATAAAGTCCGATTGGAAATTCACAACCGTACTTCAATTCGTATTCGCCTTTAAAATAATCAAGGGGATTTTGCTGACTTGGTTTGAATTGGATATGATATGTTACTTGGTCTTTCCCGTCCGAATTATATGCATTGATGATGTATTTCGCAGGTATCGCAACTTTTGTTCTGCTTCTCTGTGGCGACAGTTTGTAGCTTTTCTCAGGTTCATCGTCGTGGTAGTAGTCATAGATGTAACACGTCCTCGACTGGATATCCCCATCCCATGTCGCTTCCATTAACATATCAGCCTGATTCTTTCTAACTTCGCCCAAAGTGCTACCACTATATCCAGCTATCCGTCTATATGATTCGAGGTTCATACTATGCCTCCTTGATCTTGAGAACTTCAGCTCCAGCATCCAGTATCAATTTGCGGTAAGCAGGGAAGTTAAACGGAACATTCTCATAGATAGATTTTGCTTCTTCCAGTAAGGTAAAAATCTTAACTACTTCTGGGCGATAGCAGAGAATCTGGTTTAGCCCGTCAATTTGATACTCTAGGTTCTCAATTGCAGAAACAATATCCACGGATTCAACTGGATTAGCCTTTTTGTCGGCACTCAATAATAGAAAGAAGATATCCTTACGGATTCTTTTTTTGTACTCCTCAAATTGATTAGGAGAAAATTCACCATATTTGTATTTCATAGTTATTCCCTCTCAATATACGAATTATGGATATATCCATAATCTCTAACCATTTTGCGAAGTTCAATACGCGAATCATTAAGCATAGTTTCTAGTTCAGTTAAATGTGCTGCCTGAGAATAGAATTTCTGTTCCTTGCCGCCAAACATCTGTGCAACATTCTTTACGGATTTCACTCGCGGTTCCAACCACTCAACGGTCATTCCCATAGCTATCAATTCTAAAATAAATTCAATGTCAGCATCATCATCTACTGGGTTAGCCAAAGAGCATTCCAGTACCATGATTTCATCATAGAATTTTAGTTTTGAGAAAACCGTGCGAGTGTAAGGGCGAGAGAGTGCAGAATGCATCCATCCACACATCATCTCATAAACATCCACCTGTGGCAGTTGTGCCAATTCAATATCGTTGACTTTCTGAAGGAATCTCGAATAGACATCTTGATACGAGATTTTCATGGGCCACCTCCATCAAAGTTTAGTGAGGCTCAGAAGCTCGGTGTCAAAAATCTCATCAATAACTCTGATCTTCTTAATACTATCTAAGGTTCCGTTAGAAAGCTTAGTTGCGGCGATATGTTTAACAGTTTCTTTAGCTCCCTCTGGAAGTCTAAGAATTGTGCGTTTCATTTCTCCAACTGGAAGCCTAAAGATATCCTCTAAATCTCTGCCGGTATACATCTTGTCATAAATTTCTTTGATCTGAGGGAACTCAGCTACAATAGCTTCATCTTGAATAATGAAATATGGCATCATAACAAATGACGTATGTGATCTGATTGCGGCTATGATATCCTGATACTCTACCTCAGTAGTATCACCGAGTTCTGCCCAGCGATAGTTAATTCCACTTTTAATTCCAGTCATTCCAAGTTCACCAGCGGTAATAGATACACAGTCCACTGGCTCAGACGGGTCGCGCTTCTTTTTCGCAACAGCTTTAGACATAGAAACAGACTCAGTAATGTTCTGAGCCTGTTCCTTTACATTATTTTTACGAGTAGTATTCTTTTCAGCCATCCTTTTAATCCTTTCCGCTCATTAGGCGATATTCCAAACACCGAAATATCTGCTGATCTGAGTATAGATACCCATTTCACGCTGTACTTCGTACTTCATGGTATCATCCATACGAGCACCCTTCTCGGTAGTTTCAAGGATCTCAGTATCACCAACATCAACAAACTTAACAAACTTGTCCTCAGTCTTTGCCATGATCAGTAACTTCTTTGAATCAACCAACTTCTTGGTAACATTATTAGTCTCAAATCTCTGCGGAATCTCAATAAGAGTAGTTCCCTCGTAAGAACCAAGGCGACCCATGGTAGCCATTTCTTTCTTCTGATCTTCACTGACCCAATCAATATCAGCAAATGCGGATAGCTTCTTCAGGGCGGTTCTAGTACCCATAATATATACTTCGGCATTACCATTAGCCATGGAAACATCCTCAATTAAAGTATCAAAAGTATCCTTGGTTGCCTTCTCAATTGCCATGGTCTTATTGAACTGGGAATTAACAGGAAGCTTGGCACCTGCATTCATAACCTCAGCATACATTTCATTCTGGAGCTGGATTACAAATGCCTCAGCAATCTTATCTGTTAAAGCAGCCCAGTCACGTCTACCCATAAGATAAAGATCGATATCTGTTCCTACAGCAGCACCGTATACAGATGTGGCTACAGTATAGGACTCACCTTCGCCAAGAGTCTGCAGAATAAAATCATGATGATCGCCAGATACCTTGGAAATTGCCAGAATTACATCTGTCTCAGTCCAGAATTCCTGGGAATCACCTCTTGCAAGGTTTCTTTCCTCAACAAATTCATTAAAGAATTCATTTTCATGGAAGCCTGTCTCCACCTTAAAATCAATTACATCCTCTAATACTTCAAACAGCTCACGACCATGCTCTCTCATAGCACGCTTTCTCTGCTTCTTTGTGGAATGTTTGTCAATGCCTAAAACGTTATGTACAAAGGTTAATACCTTCTCATTTGCCTCAGCTTTTGAAACGATGCGGTTAGTTTCTGCATCATAAATTTCTCTACGGAGTCCGAGATCGAATACCAGATTCTTAAACTCATCTGCCTGAATATTCATACTGTCGAACACCATCTGTACATGATTTGAAATTCTCATTACATTTTCTCCTCTCTATTGATTAGTTCAGCACCATTTTCTTGTCGGTAACGGACTGAATCTTTGCCCCCTTGGTTGGGACCTTGCTAAATCCCTCAGCGGATACCTCGAAGACATCGCCAACTGCCAGCTCATAACTTCTTACGCGATCACCCGCTGCATTAAAGAAATTGGATGTCTTCTTAAAGGTGTTAGTCCACTCTTCAGCGATTACTGGCTGCTGATATACGAACAGTGCATCACCCGGATCTGTAACCTCTACATACCAGTTACCATTTGCGGCCTGTTCTCTAACAACACCCTCAAATGTAGTTACGGCAGCCTCCTTATAAAGATCAAGAGAATCCCACTCGCCTCTTGCGATCAAATTACCGTTATCTGTATCTGTGGACAGTACCACGTTATAAATGTGCTTGCCGCCATTCTGTGCAAGCAGCTTTGATGGAAAAGCAACGGCGTGCTTCTCGATTTCATATCTAATAGCCATTTTTGTAGCTCCTTTCAAGTAATAAAAAAGAACGCCATTTAGGCGCTCTGAAAAATTTTAAATGTAAACTTATGAGAAGAGAGAACCGTAGCGGCCTTTCTTTCTTGCCTTCTTGTCAGGCAGAAGAGTCTTCGGTGTGGCCTTTTTAATTGGTTCTTCAACTGCCGCAAAAGATAACTTTCCAGCCTTTGCGTAAGTCAAAAGTAGTTCGTCACACTTCTGTTTAATATCCTCAAACTTAGCATTTTCGGAATCTTTCTTAATCTTTGCAAATTCCTCAGTGTTAGAAATACCAGCATAATCTTTAGATTCTAACAGTTCCTTAACCTTAGCCGCATTCTCAGCAGTTTCGTAGGTTGCGAGTTTTTCCTGAATAGAAGAGTAGTTTGCTCTCATAGATTCAAGCTCTGCCTTTTCAGTCTCAGTGACATACTCTGCATATAAACGGTATCTCTCGCCGTCCAACGCAACATTGTCGCCATCCTTTGTATACTTACATCCATATAAATTACCCGTCATCCAACCCTGCATTACAAACTTATCGTCATATACAGTATTGATACAGTAGTAGTCATTGTCTAATTCCTCAAACTGTCCAATCAATCCATACAGTGCAGCTCGAATATCCTCGTGGGAAATAGAGTATTTAATAGTCATATTCCCATTCTCATCAAATTCTCTCGGCGCGGAAAACTGCTCATTTTCAGTAGTCGGTTCTTCAGACTGTTCTTCAGCTTCAGTAGTTTCCTGAGTCTCTGTCTGTTCAGGCTGCTCGGTTTCGGTTGTACCAGTTACTTCTTCAGTCTGATCCGCAGTTTCTTCTGCAGTTTCAGTTTCCAGAAATTCTTCCTCTTCGAGTTTTGTCTTTTCCTTATCCAATGTGGATTCCTCCTTTCCCTCATCTTTATGGTTATGTGCAAAAGTGAAGCGATCTAATGACTCCTTCAAATCTTGCATTACCTTTAATAATTCATTTTGTTTCGACTCATTTGAGTCAAATACTTCCGCATGTGCCTTTACCATACCGGGAGCTACATTTTCTCCCAGAAGAGTGATAGCACCAGCGGTCATTTTGCCAACATCAATACAGTTGTCCTTTGTGGAATAACTAATGTCGTCACAGCCAATTTCCATTGAAACATCCGTTCTATTGCCGCGTTTTTCGAGAATATCACAAGCATAATTGCCATAGTCGCGATATAAGAATGCATCTACATATGCATACCAGTTCTTTGTCTCATCATCGTACACTAGTTCAAAGTTATTGGTTTCTGGAACGACACCAACAATTTTCTCGTCGTAGATGATTCGCTTTTCGCCCTCGTGGAAAGCGTCGTCTTCCTCATGCATTCCATGAGTTTGGTAATCGTATGTTACATTGCCGTCTTCATCAGTCGTCTTTATGATGTCAGCTAATACTGGGATATTTTTAAAAGTATCCTTAGCTTTTTCGACAACCTTTTTTGAAAATCGAGATTTGTTTCTGTTGATGCCAGTGTGCATTGCTGCAACTCTGACACGGCAGAATCTCTCATCATCAAAACTGTCGTCTTTTGTAAAACAGCCCGTAGTATGTACGATCTGCTTCGAAATGTTAATATTATTCATAACTACCTCTCAGACAGTCAGAATGTAAGCTTATTTGTGTATATAATTTTCCCTTGGTCTTCACCATCAAAGCAGAGTTTACCTTCGTTCAAAAATGTCCACTGATTTCCAGTGTGGTTGATAAGCTTAACCCCTGATTCTGCCAACTTCATTGCATAATTTTCATCAAATGTTAATATAAAATTTGTCATGATTTTGCCTTATCCTTTTTATCTCTACTTGCTTCACCATCATCGGTTAACTCGTCAGAATCTTTGGTTGGAGCGCCAGCCTCGGAAGATGGGTCTCCGTTTTGTGTATGAGAACTCTGAAGTGGAACGAATTTGTTCGATAATTGTAAACACTCTTCTTCTAAGAAATTCAATGCTAATGTATCTAATTCGCTAAATCCGTTCATATTGTTCAGCACTAATTTAACTGGCAGGCCGTATTGAGCATCTGTCAGTAAGTTCTTTTTAAAAGCATCAATTGTATACGCGGAAACTTCGAAGAATTTAACTCTAGCTGGAGTTGAAAGCTGATACGTTAACCAGCGATTCAGCCATGCCTGGGTCTGCGGAAGAAGCATGGAAATTGCGAATTCTGTATCTGATCTGACTGCAGCTTCGAAAGCGGTAGTACCAGATATGGTTGCACTATTTAAGATTTGAGCGCCACCAGAAGTATTAAGAACTGTCTCAGTAGCTTTGGCAATCTTATTTGTGTCGGTTGCCTGATCGTTATCGAATGATATGGTATTTAATTTTCCCGGAACAATTGCACCAGAAGTGTATGACGGAAGAGCTTCCTCTAACAGTCGATTGAAGTATTCGATCATTATTTTAGGATTTACTTTCCAATCATCTGGCATGTTACTATTTGTAAGCGTCTCCATTTCTAGCCAAACAAGTTTATAAATTTGCTGTTCATCCGCAATTGCTTGAATATCCTCTAAGTCAATTAGGTTGATTAGAGCATTAAACAATCCACTAAACAGTGGGACAATAGTTTCCCAATCTTCGGCACGAGCTTTTAAACAGATCGCATATTCATCTGGCATCGGCTGCCATTTACCTGAGTTGCCTTCAGACTCATATGCACTATACATAGACTGAAACGGTTCGCCCCAGTATTCCAGAAGCTCTTGCTTGCTTCGAAAATAGGACATGTCCATATCAAAAGAGAAGTCACCAGTGTTATAATAACCAGAGATCTTACAGTAATCAGGATCTAGTGGGAGTATGAACATTGACTCGTCGTCAAAATATACACAGCCGTAAAAGACATCTTCTCGGAAACAAATGGTATATGCTTTTAACATTTCAAATTGGAGATTCAATTTTTCAAGAAGTGTGAGTGTATCATTATAATTTTTGAGAACTGAAGTAGCATCGTTATTCCCAGTAATGTCATATTGTGGAATTACCGATCTAGCATTTAAGCAAAACATGTTTGCATTGTACATAATTAGTCGGTGATAGACAGGGGATCTGTAGTATAGATAGCGAGATAGATTTCTCAGATTCTTTTCATTCGTTCCAATATTTTGAAGATAAGTACGAAGTGAGTCTTTATTAAATGCGCTGATGGGTTTTGTGCTGGTTTTTGTAACGTCTCGGAGCAGTTTAATTGCGTCATTTGCAGTTGCTGTATCCGCATAATTCACAAATTTTGGTTTATTCTGGTCATACCATTGTCGTACTTCATTGGAAGTTCTACGGACAGGAGCTGGCGGTGATGCATTCTTTGTATTTCTTGCTCTTGGTTTTGCATTTGGATTTGTTGTTTGTGTTTTTCTAGCCGTCTCTGTCACCTCCCTTAAAATGAACTTCTACGATTTCCTTTACGGATAGTCAATTGTTTAACTAAGTCATCCATGTCTGCTGACGGTTTTCTTTTTGTAATATTTTTACGACGTTCCTGCATTAAAGCATATCCAGCCATTGCGAGACAGTAGGCTCTATCGTCATGTAATATATTTGCTTTCTCTGGTGTCAATTCAAAGGAATCTTTTCCACTTTCTCTTTTCTTTCTAACCATATTGATGGCTTCCTCTTTTAGCGCATCGATGTTACTTAGAGCCAGCTCATCTTGCCAATCCAGTTTTATCGTTTTTTGCTTTACATTCTGAATTTGTCCAAGTCTTTCGTTCAGTTTCGCTTCAAACTCTTTTTCATCTAGCTTCTGAGCTAGAAGCTCTTTTCGAATTTTCTCTTTTTCAGAAGCAAGTTGTTTCTCATTGATATCAAAAACAGTAAGATATCCTTTGTTATCATAAGCGGCGGTAAATTTAACTTTATCTTGATTGACTAATTCTATTAGAGATTCATACATTTCAGATTTGTAGGCAGACGGTGACATTAGATGAACTTTATCAACCGCATTTGGATATTTTTTAACATATTCTGCGGAGTATTCTTTATCTATGAGACCACGATGACCTATACCTGCGGCATCTTTCCAGTCTTCCATTAAATAATCAGCAATATTTACACCAGCGCCACCAGAACCAGCATCAATATAAACACCAAGAATATTTCCGTAAGCATCAGCTCCGCCATTGTAATCCAAAATAACTTGTTTCAGGTATTTAACCTGATCTGGAGTTTGCATAGGAGATTTAATTTTCTTGCCGACGTCCATTAAGTTGATACAATTAACGATTCTCATCTGCTTCTCTGTGTCTCCATTTGGTAACGGGGCATCGTATATCTCGCAAACTAAAATTACTGAATTGTCTCTAAGTCTTGCTGGGTCATAAGTTATAACAAATTTCTTATCGCCAGTATCATTGTATAAGAGCGGCTTTCTTATTTCTTCGTTTCTGGTTATAACACCTCTACGAATGATTGCATCAGATCCTGCCTCTGTAGTGAATTGGCAGTAATATTCTCGCCTAGCCTTTTCTGGGTTAGTCCTCATTTCATCTCTAACTGTTTTTCGTTCCAATAAAGGGGCTATTAGCTCACCGTGCAAAGTTGGAGCAAATGCCAGTTCACAGTCTATATGTAAAACACAATAACTTGGGTCGCCCATTATTTGGTTTTTAGCATATTCTCGGTACAACTTATAAAATTTCGTATCAGTGGAAGATGCAGAAGATATGAAGAATTTCTGATTTGGGATATTAGTAGGAAAACATCTTTGTCGAATTGGGTCGATCTTTTTTCCAGATCCATCTCGTCCTGTTTTAAGAGATTTATTTACAATGGCGAAAGCAGAGTATACATTTATCATTTCTTCGGATAAGAATCCGGACTCGTCGAATACTACAGAGCCACGTTCACCACGCTTTGCATCAATATTTGAGTTCAAAGTCTTTGTAGCCGCTCCATTATAAAGATGATACGAAAATCCATTCGAGCTGTGAGAAAATCCATCACCACTAGCATTCTTTATCTCAATCTCATTTTTGAATATTTTTCCAGTTGAACCACTAAATGTCTCTATATTGTCATTGGCAAGCCTTTCAAGTGTATTAAAGGTAGTTTCCGCCTGTGACCCAGTGCCTGAGGCAATATAAGCCCAGTAGTTAGTGAATAGCATTCCTTTAGCCATTAGTCCAAGGTCAATAACAGTTGATTTTCCCCAGCCGCGAGTTGCAACTATTAGGACATTAGGACAAATCCATGATCTTTGGATTGCTAGTGCCTGAGAATCTAATAGATCAATGCTGAACATATCGTCTATAAAATGTACCGGGTTACATTGATAATACCTTTGAAGTTCTGAAATTTGTAAAAGAGAGTCAATTTTGCGACTTGAAAGCGTATATAGCTGTGGTTTTACATAAACGCCATATTCCTTGTAAAAATCTTTATCGTACCAATCAATAGATTCAGAATATCCTTCGAAGGCGGGAGTTCCAGATGCGATAATGATATCATTAGGATTCATTTAACTCATCCTCCTCGTCGCTTTCATCGTCTTTCGAAGAAAAACATGAGTACAAGTCCTTTAAATCAACAGAATCATTTATGATAACAATTCCATTTTCACTTATTGTATCTTTTAAATCGAGATTTTCTTGTAGCAAAATTCGATTTATTTCTTTATATTGGTCACGCTCTTTTCTAATATCTTGGGTTGTCTTTCTTAGCTCGGCAACCATATCAGACCATTCTGATTCATCGAGAGCTAGCTGTTTCATAATTGAAGCATCGCTGATTTCTTGAACTTGTCGCATTCCCCGACAGGTTGCAATATCAAACCCATTAACCTGAGCGGAACGAAGATTAAGATCTTTTAGTTTCTTGGTCTTTCCAGTCCAAGTGTTCTCACCTTTGGTAGCGTTTTTGCTATTCTTTAATGAAATGCAACTTTCTTGTGCTAATTTTGCAATACTATCAGTGATATTCTTTTGCATTACTTGCAATGCCTTTATGATTGGCAAGTTGTCCATAGCGTGCATTGGGTCTTGATATAGTTCCGCGATTTGGTCGTCTATATGTGATTTTTGTAAGAATCCTCGAACGATACTTATAATAGAAGATGTGCGCATCATATCATCGTTGCCTTCTTCAGAAGAGTCTAGGAAACCGATAAGCTGCGAATATAAGAAGGGCTGATCCGACAGTTGTTCTTTTTCAAATGGCAAATAGCCTATAAGTCGGAGAGTATCAGATTTGTTCTTTTCGAATTGTTTAAGAATCTCTTCATTCGCTGGAAGCTGATTCTCGTCTTTATCATTAAGTTTAGACATGGTTGGCCACCCTATAAAAACATCCGATTCTCGGTATGTCATAGCGTAGTAGTGTGGCAACTGAATATTTTTGATATAAGTATAATATACATTCGGGGTAGTTTTAAGACCAGACGTTTCGCCTCGCCCGTTGGCGGACTCTATCACGGAGGAGTCCCACACAGATTCTATAAATGGTTTGTTTAGAGCATAAAGAGCATCATTTACACTTTCTTTCGTTGGTTTAGAGATCTTGCCGCCCACTTTTGGCATTGCAATATTACTCGCACAATCCTTACATATACTCGTTAATTTACTCTCATAAGATGGTTCGGATGATAAATAGAAGTCATCTCTAGTTTTTACTTTGCCGCATCTCTGACAGGTAAAGAACTTATCACCGACGCCTAACGCTTTTAGAAGTCGAATCTGGTTTGTTTGATTCAACTTCATAAAGTCGTTTTCAGCAGCTTTGATTATAGGCTCGGCTCCTTTAAGTGTCTTTATTGATCCGACGTCTTTTGGATTTATTTTGATAGGTGTTCGAGCCATACGTTACACCTCTTACTGCAGCTTAGAAGTAAAGCAGTCGCTAACCTTAACCTTGATCTTATTTCTTGCGGAAACCTGAACAGTCTCGCCAGTTCTAGGATTGCGGCACTCGCGCTCTGGGACTTCCTTAACCTCAAAAGAAATGAAGTTATTTAAACGGACAACTCCATCCTGTGCTAATGCTTCCTCTAAGGTGTCCTTAAAAAGATCTACACATTCTACTGCCTTTTTCTGGGCAATTCCTGCCTTCTCTGCATATAATTTACAAAAATCATTCTTAGTCATTTTTATTTTTCCTTTCATTCGCTACCGTGGAATTACGCCGCAATTCTCAGCCACCAAAGTAGTCAGTACTTTTATAAAATTCAAGTTGGACTAAATCCAAACATTTCATTGATCGTATCTTCTGAGTGATCTTTAAGATATAGTTTTGTAGTGTCACAGCTGTCATGATGAGCCATGACTCGAATTTGTTCTAATGGGAATTTCTTAGGCTTACCGTCTTGATCTAGTACACGGGTGTCAGTTCCTTGAGCTAGACTTTCGAACCTTGAATGTCTCATGGTATGCGTGAAAATATTACACTGTTCTCCACGAACTTCAGATAGAATCTTGGAAATAGATACGATACGATCATATAAAACGCTAGAATCGGAGAGTGGTTGTTTGTTTTCTCCACTGCCTTTAATCCATAACGAATCTATATCGTCTGGTCCACGTTCTTCGAGATATTTCTTAATCAATTCTTTCGTATCATCCAAATATACAAGTGGGAATTTCTTGCCACGTTTACCAATTACAGTGTTGGTCTTATTATGTTCGGTCAGCCCATGTTTATCAATCTGGAAAAGCTCATTTTTACGCCCAGCTGAGTCAAATCCAATAGACCATAGAACTGCATCCTGTAGTCTGCCTTTTTCAACTAAGATGTCACGCACTTTAATAAACTCGTCAAAAGTGAAGAAAAAATCGTCTTCATTATCTTTTACTCGAAGTCTTTCTATTCCCTTAACCTTTTTAGCGTAATTGATTTCATAATCATAATCGTCATCTTCTTCACAGAACGTTAACATACTATTGACAGCACTCTTTAACCTATTTGTTCGCGCCGGAGACATTTCACATTCCTCTGTAAAATATAGACTCAAACCTCTGAAGTCTTTTCGATTTAACTCTAAAATACAGCGATTATCTAGTTCCTTTAAAATATAGATCAAAATAATTCTAAGATCATGGTAATATCCGTCTATAGTTCCTTTACTTTTCTTTCTCTGTTTATATTCTGAAAGGAAGTCGTCCATGATATGCTTATTTTTTTTATTGACTTGTGCCCATAATTCTGGGGTGTAAAACCTGTTGTATATTCGTCCTCGTTTGGACATTGGAATCACTTCCTTTCTAAAAAAAGAGCCGCAATTTGCGACCCCTTCCAAAAATAAATATGTAGTTAGATTTCGTTGATGTGTTTTGTCAATTCTTTTGTTAGCCAGATTTGCCCTTTACCAGTAAGCATTGGTGTGTAAGTGGTATAGATTTTGTTAGCTCCATTTCTGCGAGTAGAGACTAGGTACTGCATATATCCAGAATCTATCATTCTCTGCATTGGCTTGTTAAGAAGATGAGTATCCTTGCAGAGATATCCTTTATTGCGGCAAAATGCCATGATTCTGTTTCGCCCAAAAGACTTTCCAGAGCCATTCTGAAATTCACCCGCAAATTTTCCAAAACTGATGCTATTCTCAGACACAGCTACAGCGTCACAGAACTCAGCCTTTGGAATAAGCGGAGCAGTGGCTTTGTCAACCGCCATATCTACGAGCTTATTATGAGCGGCAGCAACTTCGGCAGCATCCTTACTGAAAAGTTGAAGTTTCAGACGTTCTTCATCAGTTAATGTATCCCCAGACTTCAAGCGTTCTTCCATAGTATTGAATGCTTCGATATACTTTACTTTCCAATTAAGAGCCTTTCTTCCGGTAAAGCCCATAACTAATAGAGAAAATCCATCACGAGTCATGAAGTACATCTTATTCTTTTTACCATTTGCAGCGATATATTCTCCATTTTTGAATAGCACGCAAAATTGCGGTGTACTCAAATCTGCTTTTAAATCGTTGATAGCTCTCAGCAGATCGCAGTGACGTCTGCCAAAATTCTCAGCAACGTCTTGACTGTTGACCCAGATTTCACCATCTTTGTTTTCGAGTTCCATCATCAAATTAGTATCTACCATATAGTCCTCCAAAAATAAAACATAAAATAGTTACTTAGAAGGCGACGATGAGGAAATACCTCGTAATTTGTCTTATCTGTCCACAGACAGACCTTATCAATATGGTAGCAACAGACGCATGCCTATAATTTGTTTTATCTACTCACAAGCAGACCATATTTCGTAGGTGGTAGCAATGAACTTTTCACTCGTAATTTGCTTTACCATCTTAACTAGATGACCACCTATTATATACTTCTCCAAATTTTCTTCAACATATCGCAAAATCAGAATAGTTTAATAGAATATGTTTGTACTAATCCTCGTCCTTCTTCAAAAACAAATAAAGAAGATCCAGCATCAGATGTCTTTCTGAGGGACAGCCCGTAAGGATCAACACCAATTATTGATCTTACACCAATAGCTTCAGAATTGATTCCGATTTCTTTTGTATTCAGATGGTGGACATGACCGCCAATTAAGTAATCAACCGGCACTTGATATACTTTCGATAATTCGTTTGCGGCATTTCCAGAATCCTTAACTTCACCGTGAATGCCCAAAATATTGTAGTTGCACATGATTTGGTAATTCATTCCAGTCGGATTATCAATAATTTCGATGTTGGGATTGTTTTTGAGACGTTCTTTGATTAGAACTAACATAGCTTTTGACATGTTTTCTTCCGTGAAGGCATTCTTTGGCGCTCCACAGATTCTGAGCTGATTATGATTTGAATCTAAAACCATCTGAAAATTGATGTGGACGTATTCGCTTAGATCATTCAACCAGTTTGCTAGATAATTGGCATATATAATGCTACTGTCAATGATTCCATACCGTAGCTTCATAAGCTGAGAATTAAGTCGTAAGATTCCTTGAATTCCGTCGCCCAGTTCCCAAACATTCAAAGTTGAGATATTCTCTTTCTGGATAATTTCGACCGTTCTGCTAAAAAGCTCATCCATTCTCTGGTAAAATATTTCTGGACTGTATTCGTTGATTACATTGCCGAATAAGTCCTTTAAACAAAATTCAATGCCAAAATGGGCATCTGCTAGACATAACAGATATTCTTTATTCTCTGGCTGTATGTAAGTTGGCTCGACTGATTTCAGCGGCGGAAGAGTGGCAATCGCCTCGCAGATTTTCTCGGCAATCAATTCATCTCTGGCATTTTCTCGTAGCCAGCGATTATATTCTAGTTTCTCACTCTGAAGTTTCTTACGCTCTTTTTCAATTTCACGCTTCTGAGCCGTAAGTTCCTTCAGATATTTATCTTCGCTATTATCAAAAACACCAGCTTCATTAAATTTCTTGGCATTTGAATAACATTTTCGATATGCGGATTCCGTGCGGTATTCCGTTTCGTCCACTCGGAATTCTTGATTCATAATTGCTGCAATTGCAGTCCAGTCTAAGTCGATCAGGGCAGCGTCCTTAGCTTGCCCCAATCTCCACAGATATTGTATTTCATTTTCTTCTGATTTACGTTTGATATCGTACACTCAGTCACCTCATTAGTCTTCAGTTGGAGCTACTTCCAGATCCTCGTCAGTCTTCAAGGATACAGATACTGTAACTTCCTGATCCTTGAATGCGTTGATCAAATCAGAAAGAGTAGCAGTCTGATCTTCCTCATACTCATCAACATATGTAATTGACTTGCAGTCCTCGGACAGTACACCCTTAACGGTTAACTTATCAGTTGTGTTTCTCTTGAATTGTAAATTTGACTTTGCCATAATAAATTCTCCTTTTATTCCCACTAATTATTATAAAATTACACTGATATCAGTGATGATTTCGTCTACAATGTTGTACTTGACAAGCTCCTCGGATGATAAATACCAATCCTTGTTCTTATTTCTATTGAAGGTCTTCTCGTCAATACTTGTCTTATCCAGAATATAACGCTTCATTTCCTCAATTTGTTTCTTGTAACTCTTCTGGGCATCCTCAACCTGTCCAGCAGTGCCCTGGAATGCTGCGCTACCTTCATGAATTAGCATCTGTGTATGAGAGAAGGCATACCTCTTACGTCCAGACAGGAAAATCAAGAAACCGGCAGACATTGCAACGCCCATAGCAATTGTAATTACTGGGATTCTGCTTGCCTGGATCAAGTCGCAGAAGAAGTTTGCCTGTTCGAGGCAGCCACCATATGAATGGATGAATAGTCTTATCGGCTTGAGGTCTTCTGTTCTTACATCTTTTTCCTCTATATTCATCTGAATGATTACCTTTGCCAGTTCCAGTAGAGAATAATCATCATCAATTTCGTAGTCTATGTAGAAGGTTCGATTGGTTCTATCCTTCCAGTAGGTATAAGTTTCCGGCGCTGGAAGATCATCTGACTTTAGTCCTCCAACAATCGGAATAGCAATCTTTTCTAATTCCATCCTTTTATTCCTTCCTTATAAAGAGAGTTTGAGACTCGGATTTGCAATAATGACCCGTGTCGTTTTGCATCTTTTTGAATATTCTTGTTCCATTGCTGCCTTAAGAGTCTCTTTCGCTAATGTGCTGCCATGATGTAGAATCAATTTCTGGCAGTTTATGTTAGCGTAATTATCTATAAGTTGAGCATACGGAGCGTGTCCAGACATGCTTTTTAGACTATACACGGAGCATCTGCACGGATATTCTTTAGTATCTATTGTTACAGTCTTACGCTTTGGATCTTTTAAAAGAGAGGCAAGACTTCCTTCTGTACTGTAACCCACAAATAGGATAGTGCTGTTTGGGTCAGGAATACATTTTTTAAGGTAATGACGTACCCGCCCAACTGTACACATTCCATTAGTGGTGAATATCAAGCTTGGTTCGTGGCTTGATACAAGTGCAATACTTTCTGGAGCTTCCTGCACAAAATGTAAAAATCCAGAGCGCATTAATTCGTCTATTAAAATTTTGTCTTCACCCGTAAGACAATCTACATAATCTTTAAAAATCTTAATACCAAGAGGTGTATCAACATAAACTTTAGGTTTCCACTCGCTGTCTTTATAAAGTTGATATACCATAAGAGCCAAACTTTGAAGTCTTGACTGTGCAAAAGTCGGGATAATTACTCGTCCACCCATGTCATGAATTTGAGTATCAATGATAGACTTTAATTTGTCTAAATCATTTTTACGCTCTTTCTTGCCAGTTTTGATGTCCGGTTTATCACCATAGGTGCTTTCACCAATAACATAATCAGCATGGGCAACCTGAACATATTCCCCAACAAAGTGGTTTTCCACTACTTTATTTCCAATATCTCCAGTGACGAGAATCGTTTTAGTTACTCCACCAACAGTAAGATATAGCTTGACTTGACAGCTATCCAATAAGTGTCCACTTGGGATCAGTTCAAAAGAAAGCTCGTCATCCCAAACGATTTTTTGCCCTGAAGGAAACGATTTTGTGTGGGAGAGTGTAATAGAAACAGAATCTTCGCCGTAAAGTGGAAGATAGTTTTTATTATGTTGGGCATTGATGATTTGAACATCACGTTCGTTGATTTTGGCGCAGTCCATAAGCATATCTGCCATAACCTGAATTGAATTGCCGCAGATGATAGTTGTTCCGCTACATCCCTCTTTATATAAGCGTGGGAGAGTTCCTAAATGATCGATGTGCGCATGCGTGATAAAGATCAAATCTATATTTTTAGCCTTAAACTCCTTGAATTTCTTGGAATTTACCAGAAAATCTTCATATCTGTCGTTGGTCTGATGCATTCCGCAATCAACTAAGATATTATGATTAGGTGTCTGAATATAAATAATGCTCCCCGTTACATCATCAGATGAAGGGGAGTCAACAAAAGAAACTTTGATTTTATTATTGTTTTTGATGGATTTGTCCACCTTTCTGACTCGTTTGAGTCGAAAATAGTTATAAGAATTATGCCGAGGCTTTTTGATTTAATTTATTTTTCAAATCTAAGATACCCTTTTTATTGGAGGGTAAATCATATTTTTTGCACCATTTTCTAACCGCTCTATCGGATACTCCATACATTTTTCCGATATGAAGCATTGGATAATTTAATATTAGTTCAGTAAGTGTCTCTTTTGATGGGAGATGATCGCCTTCACTCTTTAAATAACAAGGTTTACACATTTTTGATGAATAGTCTTTTAGGTTCGTGTTACATATAGGGCAAACATCTTTTCTGATTTTTTTATATTTATTATTCCCTATCGGTATTTTTATTTCCTTAAAGATAGCAGCCCAGATATCTCCATCAAGATAAATCTCGGAACCACCGTGAAAAGCAGTATGATCAGCCACAGTTTTAAACACCATTAAATTATCTAAATCATTATTGAATTTGTTTCCATCAATATGATGGACACATTCCCCATCTTTTAATTTTCTTCCAAGCTTCTTTTCTGCTTGCAGTTGATGAATATATACATACCCATCAGGTCTCGCCTTGTGGTGTTCAGACATTTGAATAGCGAGGTACTGACCTGAATATGTAAAATTTCTATATTCATCATTATGTTCTTTATTATATTTGAGAATCCAGCTTAATTTGTTATCCATGAAAACCTCCAAATAAAAAAGACCTTTGATTTCCAAAGGTCAAATTTATTAAGAAAACTTAGACAGGAGCATAATCTGTCATGCGTAATCGTTTTCATTAGTACCCAAGACGGGGTTCGAACCCGTGTTGCTTCCGTGAAAGGGAGGTGTCTTGGCCAACTTGACTACTTGGGCAAAAGTGGGTAGAGTAGGATTTGCACCTACAATGCTTAAAAGCCACGATTTTACAGACCGCTGCGTTACTGATTCCGCTCATCTACCCAGATATCCTTCTCTTTTTGTTTTGTGTGGAGAAGGATGAACCAACACGATTGCGGAGAGATGGACTTGAACCATCAACTCTGGCGTATGAAGCCAGCAAGCTCCCTTTGCTCTATCCCGCAGTGAGTGATAGGAGACTCGAACTCCACAGTCTTAATTAAAGGTTAAGTGCTCTACCAATTGAGCTAATCACTCATACAATGGATCATGATGGAGTCGAACCACCTACGCCCAGAGCTTCAATCTGGCGCTCTACCGTTGAGCTAACGATCCATAAGCCGGTGACGAGATTCGGACTCGCACTGCTTGTTTGGAAAACAAGAATCCTGCCATTAGATGACACCAGCAAGTACAGCAACAACACAACCATCTGAGATCGTGCCGCTACCGACTAACAATTTTTGAAGTTTCAAGAAAGGCATTCCTTTCCTTTTATTTTTGAAGTGTAATGAAATTGTATTTTTATGCAACCACCACAGCCTCGTACAAATGCATCCGTCAATGGACTATCACGGACAAAACTCTTATCGAGGATTTTATCGAACTTTGTGGTTTATTATTTGAGCTTTAGAATATAAAGAACTTTGACGCTTAAACATTGACCTTTAAACTTTGAATTTTGAGCTTTCAAACTTTCTTATTCTTCCGCAGAGAATAACCAAAAACCCAATTCTTATTATAGGGGATGTTTTAGAATCATGTTTGCATGGCGGTTGAATCCGATATGCATACGATGAAAATATCATAGTTGGAGGCACTAACCCAGCCTCCAGGGGAGTCAAGTTCTGCATTTTCGTAATGGTTGCAAATTATTCGTTAGTTAAGCTACCTCGACAAAGGTAGTGGAATTTGAAACTGTGAGAGCAATATCTACGGATGACTCAAAGCCATCAATTTCGTTCTCAAGGTCATCGATCTTATTCGCGATATCTAGCGGATCTACCATCTCAAAGTCGCCCTCTTCATGACGCTTATTTATAATGATATCCTGTTCCTCTTCAGAAATTTTCTTACTGCCATCTCTGTTAGTGTAACCACTGAGAGCGTCTTCAATATTCTGATCAACACGTCTATTTTCCTGCTCAACCCTAGCCGCTACAGCGGTATATGTAGATTTTAGCTGTGCTAACAGGGTCTTCTTATACTGAATAGAGGACTTCATCTCGATTGCCTGAGCACAAGTCATATCTACACCATTAACAGTAAGATGTGTTGCTGCGTTTGACTGAACGATAGCAGATTTCAGTTCGTCTCTATTTCTAATAAGATCCATTGTCTTCTGCCATGCCGCCTTCGACTTCTTTTCAAAATCGGCTACAGTGCCGAAAGTCCCCATATCGGTGGCTTTCTTTTTCTTGCCAGCAACTGCAAGCACTTTAAGTGCAGCGATTGCATCATTGATCTTCTTATCATACAGCTTCAGTTCAACTAAAGCCTCAGTAATACTAATCTTTCTCATCCTTTTAATCCATCCTTATATGTAAATTTTGATTTTTATTTCGATTCGAGGCGGATAATCATACGTCCGCCCCTAGCTAGCGTTTCTGTTCAGAACACCTTATTTGTATTCCGCATCGGTCATATAGCGGAGGAGCCTAATAACGCGACTAGCGCTTTCCCTCTCCATTATGCGATGATTGCAGATGTATCTAAACCCCAGCATTTACGGGCGTTTCCGTCACATGAAGGAAGATTCATGCAGTAAAGATTCATGCAAGATCACTCTTCTTCCATTATGTACTGATTGTGAAGATGTCCTAAACCCGCATTTTTAAAGGAGTTCCGATGTTTTCGTTGTCTCTTATGCAGTAATTTTATTTTCTTCCAGAGAGAAGTTACTCAGAAACTTTTTCTTATCCATCCTATAAAGGAGGCCCAGGATTTTTCTGGTGTGTTTCTCTGGGTGGTATGCTCGACATACGGATGCTCCCTTTTCTGAACTCAGACCAAGCGCAATTTCAATTAAACGGTTAATGGTAACAATATTTCCAACTTTTATCTTCTGTAATTCTTCTTCAATGTTTCGGGCTTGCTCCATCAGTCCTTCATTGAAGACTCTCCAATCGAAGAGTGGATTGCAAAGTTCTGCCTTAATCCAATTGTCATAATCCTCAGCAAGAGCAGCAATAGTAGCCATCTGTCGATTATTAGCTCTACCTTCTGCTTTTATAAAGAAGTTCTTAGTTGGAATAGTAAGCGATGTGCTTGCGTTTGGAATATTATTCAACACATCCTCTAGCCAGTTCATTGGACAGGTAAGTTCTGAGTTTATTCGTGCCTTCAACTTAGTCTTCGCATTATCTACATCTTCTTGCGGCAATTCTTTGCCATCTTTTGTGTATTTAATTTCACGAGTATACTTCATGAATTTTGGAAAATCATACTTGATAGTTTTGGTCTTACCATTTCTTTCAATTTCTCGTGTCATCGTCATATATGGGAGAGAAGCGATTCTCTCAATTTCTTGGTTTGCATCAATTTCATATTCTCTCTTGCAGCTGTCGATTACTATCTGAGCCAAAACAGAAAGAATTATGAAATTGTCGTATAAATCCCGCAACAGTTGCCTGTCTGGTTCTGGTTTCTGCATCTCTGTCCAGTAGTAAGTCATTGCAAGCTGGGCGAGATTACTAGAATATCCAATACCCATACGGGATTTTGAAAATTTGTTGTCCATCTTGGCGTAATCCAACTTTGTATTTCTATATGAGATGCCGCTTTCTTTAAGAGCATTTACAATTGTTGGATACTCCAAATAACATTTGGCAGCACAGGCTACCATAGTTGGTTGGTTTGTCACTAACATAAAATCGGAATCAACGGTTGTGTTATCGCTGCGGCTCTTTATCCGCAACCTCTACATGTTTTCATGTACGCCCAGACTATCTCTTTGCCCTCGTTTAACGTTAGGTTTGTAGTTGTTAGCTACTCATACGATCCTATAGACCGTAGCAATCAGCGCTCGTGGAAGGATTATTGGTAGCCATCCGCACCTTCTAGTCGTTAGACCTTTCTGTCTACTAAATTGGCATTCGACAGACTTGGTAATTGATTATCATATGTGTGTAAATTTATTCTTTTACTTTAAAAGTAAACCCTTTATAGGGGACTCCCTTCTTTGCAGATTTTATTATACATTCATGTATTGTCCCTATGGATCTATCCAGAAGCAGCTCTTCTTTCAACCATTTTGCACATTCCTCAATATATCCAAATTCAAATTCTTGCCCATTGTTTGTAGCGATTACTGGGACACATCTGCTATTCCGATCTCCGTATCTTGAATAATGTCCAACTTTAGAACTATGTTTTACATTTTCTTGGTGAGTTACCCATTCTAAATTTGATGCGCTATTATTAGTCCTGTTATAATCTATATGATTTACTTCAGCACCTTCAAAATATCCGTCAACCCATCCATGGGCAACGTATAAATGTACAGGAATTCCGCCTCCGAAACACAGATAGCCATCTTTATTGAGATGGGTAGTGGCTTTTTGATTTCTTTTAATTGGATTTAAAGCCATACCATCTTTTGAGATTAATTTTGTTCTTCCGTTTATTTCAACTTGTCTATATTCTATCCCATTTACAATTATTGTCTTCATAAACCTCCTTTCTTATTTTTTACCCACACTTAGACGTTCCAATTTTCACTGATTATTTTTTACGCACATTTCTGTACGCTGACCCTATATGTTAAGTCCATTCCGTTCGCCCTGTCCTGAATATCGGTTCCAATACAGTTAACAGCTAAGATATTTTTGCTGAACTCAAAGTAACGCTTCATTTGTGGGCTGTATACATTATGTAAGTGACAAATATTGTTTGGCGAATTGTGAGGATTTCTGAATGCTGCCAAGTATTCTCCGTCCTCGAATCTGCGAGTGTAACACTGTATCGCAGTTTCTTCTTCTCTAAAAGTCGGGTCTTCTCGCCAAAATTCCCCGACAGAGTAGAGTAGTAGTGCATATGGATTTCCACAGACAGTCAAATTATCACCATCTACAAATATCTTCCCCTTTCGGAGTTTATAGACGTACTGTCTTATTATTTCTGACTTCTCGTGCCGGAAGAATGTTGAATTTCCGAAATCTTTATTCTGCCTGTAAAGATCAGCCAACATTTCGTAGTGGTTAACTTCGTTGGCATTTTTCCGTAGGAAAGTCTCAAACTCTTCAGGATCAGACTTCAATCTCTCAACATACTCGACACTATCTCTGGCAATATCCGCAACATCTTGTGGAGAGCAGGGCAGTGTATTGATCATCTGGTAACTTAATTGCTGCATGTGTCCCAGTTTTGATGGGTGGTCGGTTTTAACGATGCCCCATAGTTCGCCGTCTGCCTCGATTCTCTTGCACCAGTAGTGGTAAGCTTCGGTTGGTGTGCTACCCATAAGATTCATAAATTTCTTCCATTTAATGGCATTGTCAGTCGTAATGACCTTGATATCCTTGACGTAATGCCACTCGCCAAACATATCCTGCACTTGGTATGTATTATAATCTTCGCCATTTGCAGCACACCAATCTCGGAAGAAGAGCTGGATGTGGGACTTAAACCCACACATTTTAAACAAATGATTTCTCAAAAGAGCCATTCCATTAATCCAGCGGGGCAGAGCAGAGCTTTCAACAAGCCCCATTCCGTCCCATAATGTATTTTTTACTTCCGCGATTTCTGGCGAGACAACGCATCTCTTGCGGATTTTCGCCTGACCATCAAGATACTCCTCGGCTCTAACTACATTAACCACTGTCTTGAACAGCGAATCTTTATCCTTTAAAATAAGAATGTCTTTTACTGGGATATAAACAGTTCCTACAATAGTTGAGGTTGTAAGTGGGGCATAGGCCGACATCTCTACAATCTTAGCATCATCAATATTCAATTTCTTGCCAATTCCGATGGTCAACCAGTCGTATGCCTTCCGATATAACTTGCTATTGATAAAAACTACCTGCCCCAGTTTGGCTTTTGCCGAGGTTCGGAACAACATTTCGTAATGTATAATTGCATCCACTGAAGTTGTTCCATCTTTATTTTTCTTACTATATGTAATATCGACTCCATTCTCATAGAAGAATTCTCGAATCTCATCTCTCTTTTTGGGAGAGTAGAGTGTTCGATTTTCCTCTACTTTCGCCAGAGCCTGTCGTAATCGTTCCGCCGATTCTTCATCTTTCGCCCGTTTTAGTTTCGAATTCAGTCGTTTCTTTTCTTCTTCGAAACTTCGGCTGCCAAAGTCATAGTCCAGACAGATAATGTCTCTGGTACTTTCTTTGTGTACCTTCATACCATTCTTCAACAAAAATGAGCTGAATAGACTATTATTTAACATGGCTTCCTTATAAGTGAAGTATTCACGGGTTCCCAGATTTACTTCGTATAACATGGCGGCACTGATATTTTTAATCTTTATGCCAAATTCACTCATTCACTCAAATTGATCCTCCAACGTTTTGATTTCGTATCCGAGCCAGTCAATTGCCTGTCTTACGGTATCAATACAGCCGTAGTGGACAAACTCGCCCAGATCGTTCTCGATATATTCTTCTCCGATTTGGATTGGATTTTCACAAATCTCGCACACTGGGTATCCAGCAGCAGAATAGTTTGGACAACGTGGACTGCATGGGTTCTGCCCACATATCTCACACATTTTCTGCCTCCTGAGATTCCATCGCCTTTTTATGTGCAATTCTACGTTGGAGTCCTTCAGAATCTTTGCGGCATTCTCGGTCAAATACCCATCCGCCCACAATTCGATTCGGGATATTATTTCCTATCAATCCGTTCCCGTACTCTGTTGAAAAATCTTTTTCGTAAATTTCGCCGCCAAATGTTCGTCTATCCGGGATGTATACTTCATTTGGAATGCCAAAAATCAGCGGTAAGCTGTAGTGTTCTGTTTCTGTCAATGTTAATAAGTCTCCTTGTTGATTCTGTTTTTGTATGTTTCATAATTTTTAGTCCTTTGCTATGTTGGGGTTATAGTTTCGGTAATAGAGACAGCGGGAGATTACTGCCTCTATGTAATACTTCTCTTTTTATTCTTGTTATTTACTGTTTTCTTCAATCCAATTTTCCAAAAGCGTTCTCATTCGAGCTGACGGGACATATACCCAGATTTCGTTGCCGCGGCGAATCGCTGATCTCCAGATGAACTGTAACATCTCAGACAGAGCGTACTTATCTTCATCTACTTCAATCTTATGGACTTTGAAAAATCTTTTTGCTAGTGGGTCCATATAACAATTTGCAATATATGCTACAGAAGTTCTGTCTTGGTAGTCATTTGTAGCACGGCTACCCAATGTAATATAACCTTTAGAGTATCCACCGCCCTTCAATAAATCTTCAGCTCCACCAAATGTCGTCCAAATAACATCATTCGACTTGGTGTCTCTTACATGTCTAAAGAAGTTTGAGATATTTCTTTTTAGCTGTTTCATATTCAAAGAACCCTTATTCTTCTGGAACCACGCCTGAGATAAACTTTTAGAAGAGTCCCCGACACAGTTCATGTTTGCAGACTCTAGAACATGAATCAGGTCGGCGTTCAAGCTAAACTTTTGTGCTGGATTCTCTGAGAATTGATATTTTTCATTTTCATAAGTGATTCCGATAAAAGAGTAATCCAATCCGCTGTAATCGTAATAATATTTTTGCGGCTGAACCTCAAACATGTAAGTAAGAATAAATACTCTATGGAAACAATTGATCACTTTAGTAGGAAACAGCCACATAAAACTATATTTCTCGTCATAGTAAGTACAAGCTCCAATATCACATAATCTTTTGTAGTTGATAAAAACTCCAGTATAGTCAGACTGATCTTCTTTCCAGCTCATAAGCCCCGTAACATTATCAATATTCATGAACTCTTGCAGAATTCTCAAATCTGACTTTGTTGTAGGATGTTTCTTTATAATATTTGTTATCTCATCCAGAATTAGTGTATAATTCTTTTCCTCACACATTGTCATGATGTCTTTATCGAACTCCTGTAAAAATGTATGAGATGTTACAATGTTGTTTCCGTTTTCAATTTGAATTCTTAAATTTTCTACGTTCTTTCTCAAGCCCTTCGAATTTCCGTTTTCATTACATAATTTTTCAAAGTTCTTTTCTGGGCATTCTCGCCAATATCTTTCAACCTCAGATGGACACGATGTAATCACAATGAATCTCTCATCTTCGGTACTACTGTTAATATAATTAATGGCGGCAGAAGTCTTTCCAGATCCAATCATTGTATTTACTACGCTCACCTTATTTTTGTATTCCATAAATAGCCTCCTTTAGATATGCCTTTTTAGTTACTTTCATTATTTATCCAGTCAATTAGTAATGTTCTCATTCTTATCGATGGAATATATATCCAGATCTCTTTCCCCTGACGGATTGCCGATCTCCAGATAAATTGGAGCATTTCAGACAAAGCATATCCATCCTCATCAACGTCGATGTTGTGCTGCACGAAAAAGTTCTTGATAACAGGGTCCATATAACGATTTGCTATATACGCCACAGATGTTCTGTCCTGATAATCATTTGTGGCTCTTGCATTTATCGCCAAAAATCCTTTCGTATACCCCTTCCCCTGTAACCGATGCTTATAATCTTTGAAAGTTGTCCATAAACAATCCTTCGCCTTTCCACCTCGAATATTTTGGAAAAAGTTCAAAAGATTGTTTTTTAGTTTCTTTGATATGTTGTTATTCTTGTTTCTCTCGAACCAGGTTAGAGATAGATCCCCTTTACGGTCGCCGATACTATTCATTTTGTCAGAATCCAATACATGAATTAAGTCATGGTAATTGATATTGGCGGGTTTCTCTGATTTTCCTTCCACAAAATGATAACCATTATCCTCAGACACACTTAGGTATTGGTATGGAAGCCCGTAATAGTCGTAATAGTATCTTTGCATCTGAGAGCTAAACATATAAGTTAATATGTAGACATTTCTAAATGCATTGAACGCTCGTATTGGGAATAACCACATCATTACCGATCCGTTGTAATAAGCCAAGCTGCCGAGATCACATAGGTTTTTAATATCAGAGAATCTTCCTTCGTATTCACTTTTATCTTCTCGCCAGTGGATAAGATTCGTATCTTCTTCAATGACCACAAAACTGTCTTTTAACTGTTGAAGATCCATGGCCGTAATTGAGAATTCTTTAATGACTTCCGCCACCTCATCCATGATTAGGGTATAATGTGAAGCTCTGCACAAATCTATGACCTCATTATCGAATTTCTGAAATAGGGCATGAGTTGATACTATATTCTCTCCTCGATTAATGAGAGTCTTTAAGCTTCCAAGTTTAGTCCCATTTCCGCCAGTCCCGTAAGTAGGTTGTTTAAAATGTTTTGTAGGGCATTCTTTTCGATATCTTTCTACCTCTGGGAGATACGGAGTAATTACCAAGAACTTTTCATCAGCCTCGCTCTGATTGATATAGTTGATAGCCGCCGAGCTTTTGCCAGCACCCATCATTGCATCTACGATCTTTACATTACAATCAAACTCCATGATTACCTCCAATGTAACTATATTTGTAACACTTACGCCTTTATCTGTCCCGTAGCCGAAAAATATGGCCTTTTTCCGAAAGAAAGCAATTCCCGAAACACTAGGAAATAAGCCACTTTCTGAGATTTTAGCCTTGACCGCCAAAATACCCAAAAGTCATATTTGGCATTTTAGGGGTATCAAAATCCCTTATTTTTTCTAGCATTCTGAGAGTCTGTTTCTCAGATCCTTTTTAAAGAAGGTATATATAAAAAGTAATAAAATTAGATAACAGTGAAGTTTTACACCTATATCTTCTCCAAAAATAAAAATATAGTTTGCGAATAAGAAAGCCTATAAAGAAAGATTTCCCAGATGTGTCTCTTATGAGCAAAAGAGTTTTTTTATACAGTACATTATTTCTAGTAAAACATTTCACAGCCTAAATTAAGGGAACGTAACCCCAGTGAAGTGACCGCTTCGTAATCTAAATTTACCCGAATAAATCCTAATAGTGAGCGATAGCGAACCCCTATGCGAAGCACACACAGTCTACCGTAGAGATAAAAGTAAACTTTTTGCCACAGCTCCTCCGGCAGAGATTAGTCCAATCTACTTAGCGCCTGGCGGCGTAGAATAAGATTTTAATTCTTTTGCCTGTAAAGGATAAAAATAATTTTCTTTTTATAGGCTCAATATATACTTCTCTTTTCTCCTGTGGATTTCTCTTCATATTCAATGGGTCGGCATCTAAATCTAAAACTTTTCCTCTAAAGGATAAATGTAAGATGCCTCTTTTGCCGCATCCAAACTAACGTCTTTTCTGGGTGGAATGCCCCATATGCGACAATTCGTCGGATAAATCCTTGTTGTTTGGCGTTTGTGCTGGAATAATAATTGAAAATTTTCTTTATGGGCAGATAAACGGGAGAGCGTATTGTCTGGGCTTAGACACCCAGCGTGGAAATTTTTTGTTTATGGGCAGAATGCTCACCTTCGGCGTAGATGCTATTAATATAAGGAAGCGATCCGTTCAGTTCTTGCCAAAATTTTGCTCTAAAGGCTCATTTTCGCCCAATAAAAGTGTTCAGCGTGGGTTATCGCTAACTCCTTATTTTTTCTGGGATTCTGAGACGTGCCAAAAATTTATTTTTTCGATTTTCGCCAGAATGCCTTATTTCCTAAGGGCTTTCTAACTGCGCGGTTTTTAATATTCCCGCTATCCCTTGATTTATAAGGGTTTTCGCAGTTTTAGGGGCAAAAATAATTTGGGTTGTCAGAAAGAGCTTGATTTTTAAGGGATTCTGAGACGAAAAGTGCCAAAATGGTGCATTTTTGGGTACATCGGTGTCGTGGAATGCGGGGAAATATAAGGGGTTTCTGACAGGTCGTCTGACAGGTCACTTTTGGAAAAGTCAGTGTTGAAATGAACTAGCTAAGAGATTAAACAAATTTTCAATAGGGCAAAATAGTTAAAAATACCCCCTACTATGGCATAGAATCACAGCACATTGCATAAAAAATTGAAAAAATGGATAAAAAGTATCAATGAATTTGATTTCTATTAAGCAGCTTCTGCTACTCATTTTAGAATTGCAGAAAATAGCTGTTTTCTGACATTTTTGAGGTACTTTAGGCAGATCAACCCCAAATCAAGGCTTTTTTGAAATTTTTTTTGATGCAAGAAATGGCTTAAAATAAGGCTTTTCGAGCGGTTTTGAAAATTTTTT
>ULXH01074817.1_pt1 | contig 30572 bp, 25 predicted proteins | sample 1961101 | NCBI WGS metagenome assembly ULXH01 (sample SAMEA4835833, study PRJEB28245) | human gut metagenome | biome: gut microbiome; material: fecal sample | place: Denmark | collected 2008 | reverse complement strand
CGAGAAAGAGTGTTCGGCGTCGCTGAGGTTCACCATCAGCATGTTGTAGGTGACATAAATGTGCAGATGTTCTTCGGGCAGTCCGAGAAAAGCAGCCGTACGTTTCATGTTTCGCATCACGCGGTTGGTGTCTGCTGCGCTTTCAAGGAGCAGTTGGCCCGTTCGGAGCAGCAGGTCGAGTTTGTGTCTCAGCACTTGTTCGCTGTTCTGGTTCGTTTGTGTCATATTTTAGTTTGTTGTACAATGTGATAATCTGTTATCATGTGCGATTATGCAGTGTCGTGAAAATCCTTTTCAGCATTTCCAGTGATTCTCTCAGGCACACCAGAAATCTTTCAACACCCCATAAACCTGGCGTACCGGCCAGAAAGTGGTTTTCGTAGTCATGGAATATCACGTAGATATTCATCGTCTTTTCTTAAACAGTCTGCAAAATTACAAAAATCATGTGGGATTCCTCCCCCATCTTTCCGAATACCTTGCTTGAGATGGCATAAATCCGCTAATTACGTGTTATCTTGGCAAATAAGGTTGGCAGAACCCCTCCTCGGCAGTGCGAAGCTCTCCAAGCGCCTCCCGCCCCATGTCGCCAATTGCCCGCCATTCCTTCCCCTATGTCTTATGGCGAACGCGGGTCGGTGTGCATTCGTTTCTGCCCCCAGATGCGCCCGTATCAGCTCCCAGGCGCATTCGTATCAGCTCCCAGCTGCGTCCGTGTCTGGGAGCAGACGCGCTCGTGTCTCCTCCCAGATGCGCTGAAAAGAATAGGGAATGTGGCGCGTAGACAGCCTCCCCGTCATTAGGTCTTCCCCTTTGTTCGATGCAGCGTCCCCGTTTCCTTCGCCAGTTCCTCCCTCATTTTCGGCTAAGTATTAAAATAAAAGCAAAAAAAATCGTGAAAACATTTGGCCGTTCAATATAAAAGCCTTAACTTTGCACTCGCTTAACAGCAATAACGGTTTGATTCGCTAGCTCAGCTGGTAGAGCACAACACTTTTAATGTTGGGGTCTTGGGTTCGAACCCCAAGCGAGTCACTTATGATTCCAACGAGGTCACTGAGTGATTTTTAAGGAAATCAGAAATCAAAAAGTATAAGTGGTATTTACATTGATGTAGATACCACTTTTTTTCGTTTTGATTATCAAGCAGATACGCACTATATTTCAATATGGTGCGATACGAAAAAGTAATGTTATGTGGTCTAATTTTGAGAATGCGAATGTTTCACTTCGCAGTGGGATATTTTGCCAAAGTGGACAAAAGAGGACATAACGATACTCTACGATACAAAAAAGTGATACCAAGGTGATACCAATTTTTTGATGGTGATACCAAAGCATAACTTTTGAACTGCTGAAAGAAAAAAGTTTCCTTTTTTGAAAAAAACTTTTCCACTTTTGCGCTATTCTGCTGCACAAAAGCAAAATCTATGTTAGATTCAGCAGTAAGAGTCGTATTCGACAGAAAAAAGCAAGTAGCTAAAAAGGGATGTGGTTGTCTCGATGTAGTGGTAAATCTTGGCAAGAAGGTGCGTAAATATATAATGGTATGCACCACCACTTCTGAAGAATGGGAGGAAAAATCTCGTTCACTCGACACTTTGCAGGTCATTGACCATTGCAAAAAGATCCTCACCACAATGGAAATTCTCGGTGAGGAATCTACAATTGAAAACTTCAACCGCCACTTCTTTGGTGAGGAAGAGGAGGAACAGAAGGACAATTCCAACAAAGATTTCATCGCCTACTGCGAGGAAGCCTTGGCAGCCGAGGACATTAAAATCGGCACGCGCAAGCACAAGCAAGTAGTGATTGATGCTGTCAAGACCTACGGCAAACTAAAGACGTATGGTGACTTGACCCCCAAGAACATTCTTGCCTTTGACCGATGGCTGCACAATGGCGAGCGGAGTGATGTCACCATCTATGGCTACCACAAACGCTTGAAGAAATGGGTGGGCGAACTGGCACGATTGGACGAGATACCGCGCAATCCTTACAAGATTGTGAGTGTCACCCGTGGCAAGAGCAAAGAGCGCCAACCTTTGCTCGAAAGCGAATTGAAGAAAATGCGTGACTATCCCTTTGACGGGAAGCTGGAACGGGTGCGCGACCTCTTTATATTCTCCGCTTATACAGGTCTTGCTTTCTGCGATGTGCAGAACTTTGACTATCAGTCTATGACGGTGAAGGAGGGTGATTTGGTTTTCATTGATGGAAACCGCATCAAGACCGATACGAAATTCTTCACCCCTATCCTTGCCCCTGCCATGGAAGTGTTGAAAAAGTACGACTTCAAATTGCCCAAGATTTCCAACCAAAAGGCAAATGATTACCTTCACTTGATACAAGCACAGCTTGGCATCAAGAAGAATTTGACCTTCCACGTTGCCCGCCACAGCTTTGCCACACTCGCCTTGGCGCATGATGTCCCCATCGAAAATGTAGCCCGAATGCTCGGACATGAGGACATTCGGACCACACAGATTTACGCAAAGGTTTTGCGTACCACCATCGAGCGCCATGCCACCGCACTCCAAGGCGCCATTATCTAAGCTTTATTCATCTTCATCTAAAACACGATAAAACGTGCCTTTCAATAGCTGCGACATTCCACTCTCCTTGAATGTCGCAGTTATTTTTTCGCAAACATACTTGCCTCCCCTTATATAATATAAGGCACGTGGGTTGGGCAAAGTATCAGACAAAAACGAGAACTGATACTTTTTCTTGCCATCAATTTTGTACAACACTTCGCGTTTCTCCTCCCACATTCCCTCATTCAAACGAAGTGAAAAAGGCGTGACGAAAACCTGTAACTCATCTGAGACTTCCACAAAATCCACCACAGGGTGCGGCATATACGGCTTGAAGTATTGCACCCCGTTCCAAAAGCCCATATATATTTGGTCAAAGTAAGCGTCCGTGTTCTTGTTCTCCCCCTTGGCAATGGTACGGCTTGCCGCACCTTGCGCCAAATCACCTGCATCGTAGTCAATGGTGTTGGCTGACGTTGAGCTGCCAAATACACGATCAGAACGATTACCACTTGAAGAACCGCTCCCATCTTCTGTCAGTGTCCAATTCTCATTGCTTCCCATCTCGCCACAATTCATGAAAAGCATATTGCCGTGACTGTCTCCCGTCCCCTCAATCCAAGCAGGCACAATCTTCAGTTCCAAGTCCTCTGCATTCTTGTCCGCAAAGCGTTCCCCATAGGCATTGACAGGGAGCAAACGATTATAATAGCGATACCACTTCGTTTTCGTCTTGTCTGAAAAGCCCGAAGTACCCTCCATCACAAACTCCGATTTGTAGCAGTACATGACAAAGAATGTGCGGTTTTCCTTGACATAAAACAATTTGTGTCCATCAGAGCCATATTTGTAGCCACGCACATACTGCGTGCTGCTGGCGTTCGGTCTTGTTTGCCTTGTGTACACCCCACTTATTTTAAGCGACTTTGCCGCCTCCAACAAATCTGCCATTTTATCATAAACCTTGGCATCCTTGCCATATTTGCGAATGTACCAATCACACGAATGATACGCCCAAAGCAAACTGCCATTGTCCTCATACTTCACATTCACGCTACCCAAGTATTCCGACTTGTCCTCCTGCGTGACTTGGGTGGTATAACTGTCCACCACCTTGTCCAACAGAACCTCATTTGCTTCCGTGGCAATGGCATCAGAGAATTTGAAAGAAATCGTTTTCTGCTTGTGGTTGATGGTAAAATCCCCAAACAGAAACTTCTCCAGCTCTTCAAAGAACTCCGTCAGCGTCCAATGTGGCAAGGCAAGTGCAAAGTTATAAGCACCCCATGCCGCAGGCAAGGTGTTGCATATAAGGAGATTAACAAAGACAGAGTTTTCCAACGCCATAAAATCCCACTTATAACCCACCTGCTTGCATATTCTGTAAAGGATATACAGCAAGTAAGGCTGAAACGACAAAGCCTGTGCTCCCTTTTGCGCATTGGTTTCATGCGGCCAAATAAATTCATTTTTGTCTGCACTCCACACCATTTCATTCTGAATGTTCCCCGAAGTGTTATTCACCCAGGGCAACGGGATCCAGAAATTATCTGGGTATGGGCGCATGTCGTCCATGCAATGCCCTGCAACCGCCACGCGGCTTGTAGGATAGCCCAAATCCAGCTCATTCAAATAAATATCGTCGAATGTCTCATCAAAGTTTTGCTCACTGCGTCCCTCCAAAAATTGCGTTTTGACTTCCACATCTGATATTTCCGTAATGGTGATGGTACCACTCCGATAAAAGTCACGATCCCGAATTTCGCAATCGAACACCACTTTGTTCTTTGCCACATCTGCGCGGTGGATATGCCCAAATATCGCGATGTTTTGGGCACACCCTCGCAAAGGGAAAGTGATCGTCAGCGTATAGCTGTCACTTCCCGTAAACAATCTATTCTCGGCAATGAAGTCAAACGATGTGCCTTCCTTCAATACGGCTTGTTGGTTATTGATGATGATTTCCATTTTTATTATCTTTGCAAAATGAAACGTGCCATAATTATCATACTTGTAAGTTTAATACTCTTTTTGGCAATTCTTGCCTTGGGGTTCTTTTGGTCTCTTCCATTATCGCTTATATTTCTGTTTATTGGAAGTATTGCATTGTTTATTTCATGCGTATATGTAAAGGGAGAATCCACAAGAAGAGTTTTTGCTGCTATTTTATGCAGTTTGCTTATCACATGGTGCTTGCTGCTGTTATTCTTTTTTGTTGCAATGTATATGATGATGGATTGCAAAAGTTATTGAGCATTCATTTTCTTCTGCTTTTCGGAGATTTATTTCTAATCAACGTATCGTATTCCTCTTGCGCCTGTTTGATGCCTGTGTCACCTGTGACTGTGTTCACTGTGACAAAAGGCTCATTCAGTCTTTGGCTTAGTCGGCTCATTGTTTCTTCGTACTTACTGAGTACAGCTGCACTCTGTGCCAAAGCTGCCGAAGCGACATTGTCCGTGGGGGCTTGAATAATTACAGGTTGCGGTGAAGGCGAAGCCACCGCACCTGTTCTCACAATTGTTCGTGAAACATCATCGGCTCGCAAGGATCCGATGGTGTTTGTTCTTTGTGCATAGTCCAGCGCATTGATGAGCGGACGAGCCACAGGTGATGCGAGCAACTTTTGCGATGCCACCCATTCCCCGGCATGAACTACGCCCACTTCTTCGTTTACTCTGCCTTGCGGAGTAAAACCACCTCGTGCATATCCTTGTGCCTCACTTGCCTGTTGTTGCTTCTTGATTGCGGCAATCTGTATCATGCCCGCAGCAATAGCCATAGCCGCTGCAATAGGTGCCATGATATAACCGACCACAGGAATAGCCGCTGCCGAACCATAAGCAGAGATCGCGTTTTGGGCCGTCTGCGCCACCGCTTGAATAACCTGCATGGCAAACAACTTTTTGTTCGCCTCGTTCTTCGCTTTGGCAAGGGCGGCTTGCTTCTCCTTTTCAAGCTTCGCCACCTTGTAGTTGTTACCCTCTGCCGCAGAAATCTCCGCTGAATAGCGGGCATTGATGGCGGCAGTTTCCTTCTCGAGTTCCGCTTGGACGAGGGAAGAAACGCCACTGAATATCTCCCCCATACCACTCATGACAGTGGAGAATGATTGTGTTACCGCTTGCCCAGCATCGCTCTCCAACCAATTAGCCAATTTCTCATTGGCTTTCTCCATGCCATTCTTAGTCACACCAATACTATCAATGGCATACTTCTTACGCAAAGCCAGCTTTGCCTTTTCAAAGGCTTCCTCAATACGCAGTTTCTCTGCTGCATTGTCGCCAGCTGCTTTTACTTCAGCATGATATACCTGTTCCAAAGCAGCCATATCACTATCGTACTTAGTCAAACGTTCATCAGCATTTGCCCCAAAGTACTCCTCTTTGAGCTGCTGTTTCACTTGTTGCTGACGTTGGATAACCTTCTGCTGATTGGCAAATACTTTGTTCTGATATTCCTTTTCAGCTGCCAAGCGTTCCTTGGTGCCTTCCTTGTAAAGCTGCACCACTTTGCGAAGATGTTCCAACTCAGCCAACTCCACAGCATCTTCGTAGGTCTTGGTGTCAGAAAGTCCGTCAATATAGCGTTGCTTCAATTCCGCGAGTTGCGCATTATACGCCTTATCTTCCGCCTCTCTACTCGCATTTGTGGCATTCTCTTCCTGTTTCTTCATAGCCTCCTGGTATTGCGCTTGCGCCTCCAAGAGGTCTTTCGCAGAAACGTCAGAACGCTCCATCTTCTTTTTCCAATACTGCACGTTTATCTCGTCCATGCGTGCGGTATATTGCTCATAATCCTTCTCACCCTTTGCATAGGCAATGCGGTTGAGCGCTTCCTCTTTCGCTTTCCAATCATCGGGAGAGTTTTTGCGGTCAGTCTGCTTTTTCTTCGCTTCCGCCAAACTTGCTTCCGCTTCGGCTTTCTCTTCCTTGGTGATTTTCTTGTTTTTGAGAACACGAGCGTAGTACTCTTGCTCAATCTCCTCCATGCGCTCCACATAGGCTTCATAGTCCTTCTCACCCTCCATGTAGGCTTTCTTGTTGAGTGCATTCTGTTCTTTCTGCCAATCTTGTTCCGCCTTGAACTTGTCCGACTTTTTATTCTTCTTATCATCGTCCACCACAGGCACACCGCCACCACCTCTACCAGTGTTCGTGACGACAGGTTTATGATTGGTTTCCTCGGCAGCTTGTTTGCCGAGATCATCGCCATAAGTGTCTGTAATAGCTTTCTGACGCGCTTCCAACTTTTGCAGTTCCTTGCGTTTGCTGTTCGCTTTACTTCGTTTGCGTGCAGCTTGTGAACCATTCGCTATACCGCTATAACTCGCCATCGTTCCGCCCGCAGTACCATAACTATACATCGTGTTCGAGCTTGCCGATTCGATACTTTTTTGTTTGGCATCATACGCATCAGCTTCCTCGTCCAACTGCTTAATCTCCATTGTAAGTTGCGCCTTTTGTTTGCCAATCTCTTTAAGCATATCTTTTGCTCCCTCAATCTCATACTTTTTCGTAAGAGAAAGCAGATATGCGTCCAAAGCATCCTTGTTCTCCTTGTACTTACCCGTGGTCGCGTCCAACTGCGCATTATAATTGGGTATTATCTTATTGAGAGCTTGCACCGCCTTTTGGCGATCGTCCAAAGAAAGTTTCTCATTACGTGCCACCTTAACCAGTGCATCAATCTTGTTCTTCTCCTCCACAATACCTTCTTGACCTTTCAGGCGAACAGCAGCCAAAGCCTTTTCGCCCTCGGCAGCTTCATTCACCTTTTTAGTCATCTTGTAAATGCCATAGCCAAGCGCCACAGCAGCAGCGAGCAAAACACCCCAACCACTTGCCAACGAAAGTCCCTTTCGTTTCAAGTCCACCATGAGCGAGGACTGCTTAGCCCAATTGCCTTGCAATTTGGCAAGCACAAGGTTAAAAGCAATGTGTCCAGCTTGCAGCGTATTCACCACTGCATGATATGCCAAAGCCGTACCCTTGCACACGGCATGCCATGCCGCTTGTGCTTTAAGAGCTATTGCATTGGCTTTCACTGCGATGGTGTAAGCTACCACCATTGAAGTCAATACGATAATCGCTTCCTTGTTTCTTGCAAGGAAGTCTATTGTCGTACTCATAGCCTTCAGTGTGAGGGTTGTGGTAGAAATCACATGCTTCATGACGGGCATAAGTTTCTCACCCAATTCGATAGCCAACTCCGTAACACGCTTTCTTGCCTTATCCAGCTCCGCCTCGACAGTCGAGTTCTGCACATTAAACTCATTCGTCACCGATGTGGCATCTTCAAACGACTGTGTCGCTTGTTCCTGTTGCCACTTCACCATTTCCACATTGCCGGCTAAGGTCGCCAATACTTGTGAAGCACGGGCGCCATTCTCACCCATGTTTTTGAAAACAGGAGCGAGTACGTCCATGTTGCCCAACTCCTTCAACTTTTGAAGGAGCATAAGCAGTCCCTCGTTGGTGCTGCGTTTCAATGCCTTGTTGAGTTCGTCCAAATCCATGCCCGTTGCCTTGGCTATCTTGCTTGGCTCCTTGAACAAGTTCATGATGAGTTGCGAGAGAGCCGTTGCAGACATTTCACATGCTTGACCTTGGCTATCCAAGACCGCAGCAAAAGCCATAATTTGTGGAATGGTCATACCAGCTTGCGCACCCACGCCAGCCATGCGCTTACCAAACTCAGCAAGGTAGCCAGCACTTGCCGTACAATTTTGCGAGAGGTCGTTGATTACAGAACCAACCGCAAGTAAGGATTTTTCAGTTCCTAAACGCGCTTCATCCCCAAAGATATTTGTCAATTTCGACAAAGTAAGGGTCGCCCCATCTCCCAACTCGTCCAATGCCACATTGATTTGGTCCGCAGCTTTGACAAAGCCCAAGACATCTTCTTTTGAAGACTTTCCGAGTCGCCCCGCTTCCTCCGCGAGTTTGTTCAAGTCCTCACGCGAAGTACGAGTGTCCATTTTCTTAAAGTCCTCATTCAGTTCCTTCACTTCGTCATCAGCCAATCCCGTGAACTTGCGTACATTTGCCATTTCCGCGTCCATTTCTGCAAAAGCATTCACCGCCTTGCGTCCTGCCATGACAAGTCCTGTGCCGACAGCTGCCACCCCTGCAATGATGTTGCCCCACTTATCCACAAAACCATTGATGCGGTCCACAAGTCCCACATTTTCCTTTTCGGTTTCCCTTAGCTCCTCATTGACATTCGCGATTTCAGCCTTTACGCGCTTAATACTCTCACACTGCTTGTTCCACTCGTCCGTACCGCGTTCGATGCCGTTTAGTGAGCGTTTCAACTCCTTCAACATCCTGTTCAACTCTTTCGGACTTGCCTTATCCAGTCTCTTCATGACATTCTCCACTCCCTGGGTTGCACTCTCAATCTGCCCAATCTGGCGGCGGGTCTGCTTTAGTTCACGCTGGAACTTCTTCAGCTGGACTTTATCGCCCGCAGCTGCTGCTTTTGTTATTTTATCTTCGAGGTCGCTCGCTTGCCGTTTCAACTGTTCGAGCATATTTTGTGCCTGTTTGCCGTTCACTGTGAGCGTGACCGTAGCATTTGCGTTGATGTCTGACATAGTCTTTCCTTTTTGGGTGTTATTATACGCACAAACTTAGCCATGCGCCAAAGAAGCAAAAAAGACGATGTATCAAGGCTTTTCCACTCCTAAAGTGGGCGTGATTTTTGAAGAAATCCGCGTTTTGTTAAGTAGTAGCAAAACAAAAGCCTTGATACAGAAGTCTTTAGGGGATTGTTAAGGGGTTTCCCCTTAACCCCTCCGTCGGAAGACCCCCCGACCGCCCTACATCGTCAAACCGCGAACACCCCCACACCAAAGCGGAATATGTAAACAAATCTTAAATAACACCCTTGTTTGAGTTCCTTCGCCCCGACAAAAGTCCCCAAAATGCACGAATGCCGAAAAGATTGAACACATAGAAAAGGAAGAAAAGGCACACAACGCACACACCACACCCACACAACAAAATACCCCCGAAGTTTCCACGAATACACCCCGAAGTTTCGCAAATACCACGATTGCCCACTCCAAGTTTCTCATGTGCATAGATGCCAAGTTTCCACCTACCCAACAAAGCACCCCGAAGTTTCACAATGCGCTCAAATCCAAGGTTTCGGACTATCTAAAATGACCCTCCAAGTTTCCACCTATCCAATAAAGCCCCCGAAGTCTCACAATACGCTCAAATCCAAGGTTTCGGACTATCCCAAACGACCCTCCAAGTTTCTTTCTACTCATGAGGTTCGGGAGTTTCTGACTATCCCACACCCCAACGCGCCCAACCAAACACCCACACAACACCCTCCGAAGCATTTTGGGGTCTCTGATAGCCTCCAAAATCCCCCACCTTTCAAGGGAAAATTTCACACCTTGGGGTTTCGACCGACCACCGCCCGCGCCACCGCGAACGGGCGGTAATCCGTCTGTGTACGTGCCGAAAAATGCCTAACACTTTAGCAGATGCTAATCTGCCATAGTGTTAGGCACTTGAAGGCACGTACTCAGACGACCGCTGACGGGCATAAAAAGTGTGTTGTCGTGTTTTAGCGGACTTGTCCGCCATAGCACGACAACACGCTTTGTTGCCTAAAAAAAAGGCACAATGTGCGGTAAAACGGACTGGCGAGGCACGTAGCCTGTCCGCCAACAGTAGAGCCTGCATCTTCTTTCGAGGTACGAGAAAGGTGATGTGGGCTTGACGGACTGACTTTGAAGCATGAAAAGTAGGTCCGCTAAACTGTGGGCTAATCTCCTTTGAAGCATGAAAAGGTGTTTAGCCCATTAAAGAAGTTCAAGCATCGGAGTCCCGACGATGGCACCACCAAAAGGCAGCTAAGGCTGCAAGAAATACCAAGGTTAAGACTAACTTGACAGGAAAAGTCCATGGTCTCGCCATGGACTCCCTCTGCTGAACTTGTTGTAAGGAAGATTGCCGAGTCGCAGCGAGGCTGTCTTCCTCCCTTGTCTCTGTCTTGGTGCTCTCCTTTCGGCTTGACGAAAGGTGTGCGCCATAGATACGAATGGATTGCGGCTTTTGCCGGGAAGACCTTTGCGCCTTGGCGTCAGAAGCACCTTGCAGCGCATGGGGAGCTTCGATAGTTGGAGTCTCTGCTCCAACCCCGAAGCTCACGATGCAGCTGTCGAACAAAAGTTCGGTGTGCCGCCACACCGAATCAATGCGTGACGTTTGCCACTGATGCCGCTGCACCTGTACAGCGGAGTCCGTGGCAAACGTGTTCGTACTTGTGACTTTGTGCGTACTGCGGCACGAAGTGAATAGGCACAGCCACATGATTATGGGAAAGACAAAGGGCTTCATAACTCTGTTTGAACGTTAAACGATGGGCAAGCTTTTGCCGCAAACTCATTATGCCCATGCACAGTTGCATGGGGATAAACGAACTGAAGCTGCTGCACGAGTTGGCGAAGTGCCTGCTTCTGTTGTGGCGTGCGTGTGTCCTTTGGCGTTTCCCCGTCCTTGGCCACACCACCAATATAGCAGATGCCAATGCTGTTGGCATTATGCCCCAGGCAATGGGCGCCAGCTATGTTCTCAGCACGTCCTTTGTGGACGCTGCCGTCACGATAGATGACATAGTGATAACCGATGTCGGCAAACTTGCGTGCCAAGTGCCAACGACGAATGTCCTCCACCGTGAAGTCCTTGCCTTCAGGAGTGGCAGAGCAATGAATGATAATTTCAGTGATGCGTCTCATTGTGTTGTACATTTTGAGGTTGGTTATTCATCTTGGTTTCCTCGTCCTTGATAGCCTTGTCAAGCGTTTGCATAATCTTGCCTTCAAACTGCGTGACCTTGCGTCCATAATAGATGCTTACTCCGAAGATAGAGCCAGCATAGATGAGACATTGTGAGAAAATCCACAGGACAGAGTCCGAGATTTCGCCTTTGGGTGGTGTGATGAACCCTGCGACTGCAAGGGCATAGCCGCCTACGAGCATGGCGAGGGCGGACCAAAATTGAATGCTTACTTTGGGTTTAGTCATTGTTCGTTACATTTAGATATGTATTATCAAGCGTTCAGCTTTGCTTGAACTGTTTTCATCTTGTTTTCCAAGTCGTCCACGCGCTCGCCAAGCGTCATGATCATGTTGTAGAGGTTTACCAAGTCTGTTGAAGTGGCGTCCAGAGTCTTTTTATCCCCCTTGCTCATGAGACCGTCCTTTGTGGAACTGGCTAACGGAATGGCGTCCGTGTAAAGCGCATTGAACTTCATGCCGAACTGCGAGAGCACGTACTTGTTCGTGTTCACGTCCCATGCCATGCGGTCAGGGAACAGACAGCCCCAGTCCTCGGCATAGCTTATCGTCTTGCGGTCGCTGCCCGTAAAGTAGATGGCACGCTGGAACACCTTGGCGTGGTTGAATATGATTTGTCGGCAGTAGTCGTTCTCGATGTTCTGAAAGAGCGTGATGCTCATGTGCTTCTGGTACGTGAGGTGCGCCACCACGATTTCGGCATTGCCCGAAATTGAAGGGTCGCGCAAGGCATTGAGCGCAGCTGTCTCTTCCAAGAAATTGCCCAACTCCTTGACACGCGTGTTCAAAGCCTTCTGCACATCGGTCACGGCACGTGTGGTGGTCAATCCCGGCACGCTTGCCGTAGCCAAAGGCAGTGTGACGCTGAACAGTTGCGTGCCTGCGGTATTATTTGCCGCTAACACGCGCGAACTGCTTGTATAAACAAGGGACGTGGCTATGGTGTCTGTGACAGCGGACACCGCCTTGTCGATGTTGCAGACATGGTCATAATACTTGTTGAGCTGCTGCACCTGTGCAGCGGTCATCACGCCCGCACTCGAAGAGGTGGCAGCAGGGAGGGCAAAAGCATTGTTGATGCTTTTCAGTTCCCCCGTGACCATGTTCAGGAGCGTGGCAGAAAATGCCACACTTACCTTGTTCACTTCCCCCAACTTGAAGTGCTGAATGACTTGCTTGGCCTCGCCCAACTTGGTTTTCCAAGATTTCAGGGCCACAATATTTGCGTAGCAGTTAGAGATGGAAAGCTTTGCCTTTGTTATGTCATCGGTGCAATTTTTAAGGTTCTGTGCCTGTGCAGCGGACATCACCCCAGCTTGTGCGGTGGTGGCGGCTTTGAGGATTATATTGTCTGCAAGGCGTTGCAGCACACCGCTTGAGGGGTTGCCCTGAATGACGGACAGACAGACCTTGTCTGTGCCAACAGTCCCGAGACTGATGCTCTGCAACAGCGTGGAGAGTTTCAGAAGATTGGCTTTCCAAGCCGTGAGGGACTGCAAGTCCGTGTTTGTTGCGGCAGCAGAGAGCAAGTCTGCCAGGGCTTGCAATATCACGCCCAAGTTTTCGGGAGTGATGGCGGCTTCGGTGCTTAATGCCCGAAAAGCCGTGATTTGCTTGGTTATATTTGTCGTGTTCATAAGTTGAGTTTTAAGTTTGGAGGTTATGAGGTTATAAAGTCAGTAATGCTTGCAGAGTTGATCTTATAACCTCATAACCTTAAAACTCCAAACTATTTAGTGATTGTATCTGAGATACTTGTCGTCCAAGGATTGGGCTACCACGCCCACAAATTCTTTGGCCATATTGTCGGCAAGGAAGTCCCTTAGGTTCATGACGGAAGCGTAATATTTGCGCGAGAACCAAGTTTTCTTCTTGCGCTTGCGCTCGCGTCCAATGTCACCCTTGTTGCCGCGAGGTATCTCTTTGCCTGTACCAAAGTTCTGCCAAAGTCCATACTCTAAAAAAGACTGGCTGAGACCAAGTTCCATGAACCGCCCATCGGCACGGAGCGGTAACGACTTGGGCGAAGCAAGCAAGGCGCCTGTGTCTATCACATCAAGTAAGGTCATTTGTTCTTTCCATATTTTGAGCATGGTTTCGTTGAAAGCTGTAACAAACTTTTCGCGTTCCCTTAATGCGGCTTGTTCTTGGTCATTCCCACTCATCTGCATTGTATCTTAAATCCGTAAACGTGTCCACGGCAATCTGGAAATAGGCACAAGCGCAGCCCGAAAAGAAATACTCGTTCATTTCATTGAACGTAATGCGTTCATCGAGGTAAATGCACGATTGTTCTAATCGTGTCCGTTCTAGAATGAGTTGGCTCATGAATTGACGAAACACTTCTCGGAGTGTTTCCATGCAGCTGAGCCTTGCCTCCATGTCATCAATGGCATGGCGCATGGCAAGAAAGATGGTTTTTACGCGCCTTGTGCGTGGGGTGTTAGCGAGTGCGATATAGCCTTGGCTCATGTCGCTCACGCAGACAAAAGCCGTGGTGCTTTGCATAGTTTGCAGTGCCTCTTCAAAGCCTTCCAAGCCCGACACGCGGCAGAAAGAAAAGCCTCGTGCGGTGGCAAACTTGTTGCGTGCAACCAAGTCTTGAAAGAATGCCGTGGCATTCCAATTGAGTGTATTTGCAGGTTTCATGGCAGATTATTTAAGTTGGTTACGCAGTTCTTGTGCTTCCTGTGCCTTGGCATCAAGTTCCGTCAAGGCACGCCAGCAGTCCATTTGCAAAATGGCTGCCTCCTTGGTGATGTCGCCTCCTGTGAGCGCACGGATTTGTGCGTTCATCGCCTGTCGGAGTTCCTCTCCGACCCCCAAATCAGCGTTCCCCAAGAGATTGCTTTTCTCTTGGGGTATGTTGGTGAAGAAGTGTGGGAAAATACGGGTGAAGTTCGCTTTGATAGAAGCGAACCAATAAAAAACAGAAAGCAGTTCTGCCTTCTCCAAACAAGCTTTGTCCGAAAGTTTCGGATAAAGCAAATGCGCCATCTCCGCAAGGCATTCCATGCTTTGCGTATGCAGGAAGCCTTGGTAATAGTTCTCGCAAGCAAGATAGTCCTCAAAGGGGACGGCTTGCAAATCGGCAGAGACTGCCGATGCACCGCCAATGACAGAAATGCGCACAGGCTTGGGAGCAAAGCTCTCCAAAAAAGCCAATTGTCGCGCAGCAAAGGTGATTTGCCAATCGGCAAGCACCACTTGGCGTTTACTTTTCCTGTCCTTGACCAAACAGGAGTGTTTGTCTGCATGACAGAGCACAACGATTTCAGCCCATTTGCAGACGCAAAGGGCTAACACCTCGTTCATCGGCAAATCGCGTGCGACTTGTCGGAAGAAAAACAGCAATTGCTGGTCGGACAGTTCCGACCATGACTTGGGCAGGGATATAGAAAATGCTTCCATACCGCGAAAGTATGAAAGCATTGTACTTATAGAAAAGACACGCTACATTATCTGTTGAAGTCTTTGTTTTCAAAAGAACCTTTTTGGGCTTCTCCTTTAGGATTAACAAAAATGGTGTTGGCTTTTTCTTTCTTTTTTTCGTTTTCTTTTTGTTGCTGCTCATAAGCTGCACGTTTTTTTGCGAGATCAATCATCTGTTGAGTTTGTTTATCTCTAAAAGACTGTCCCCAATTTAGACGCCAACGAATTAGCATGATAACAAGAATTACAATGATTACCACAAAAATTCCAAAGCTTAAATCTTCCATATAACTGACTTTTTAAGGGGTTGCACTAGTATAAGTGCAAATGTAGGAATATTATATTGATATTACAAAAGAAGCAGTATAAAATCAAAACCAATACCCACCTTTCCTTTTGTCATTCTTATATCCATGATTTTCAAAGAGCGCAGCGGTTTCCGACTGCTTCCACTCCTCAAAAATGCCATCGGGAGCATTACGGAGGGAGTTCACGACCTCTATGCAAGATGGTATGGGGACTTCTCCTTCTTCCCGTAACATATACAGTTCTATTGCGAAGATATGCCTCCAAGCACGCTCGTAGTGCGGTGCAGATGGGGTCTCGCCCCATCTGCCCAATAGCTCTGCTTGGCGCAGAGACGCCAAGAGTTCACAGGAGAAGAAATCATGCGCCAATCGTTCCTCGATGGCGACTTGCTTCTCATGAATGACTTGATATTGTTGCCATGAGTGGTCGGTGCTGCCGAGTTTCCGAGGCAGATCCAACCACGGGTAAAGCGTCTGCATGAAGTATTGGCATGGGTCGCTTGTCGCCCATGTCACTTCCTGCGTCAGTAACGGCAACAAAACAGCAAGCGTGTCATCACGCATCTTTTCTAGTGACAGAAGTAAGCGTTCCACGCGCTCCTTGCTGGCAGGGGCTATATTGGTGTTTGACACAACACCAAAACCATTTGGCGTGAGCACCAAATCTAGCTGTGGCACGGCATGAAGCATGGCTTCTGCCACCACAGCCATACGCGCGTAATGCAACAACTTGTTGTTGGCATCGCGAGTGGGCAGTTCCGCAAGGATTGCCTCAGAGAGGAACGTGGTCGTAAGCCACGCTTCCGCCACCTCCAAGTGCGGAGCAATTTTATCAAAGAGCAAAGTCTCACCTTGCACAGACTTCAGCACATTCGGAACGAATTGCAGAAGCACATTGTTATCGGGTATCAGCTGGCTCATGCGTTTTCAGTATTAGGGGTTACACTCACCTGTTTGGCGTCTTTGTTCTCGTCCAACGTGGTGAGTTGGATAAACGGACAGTCGGGATAAGCCCCGTCCCACTTGTTGAACCTTATAATCAATCGGTGCACATTAAACAAAAGGTCGTGATACGGCTTTTGTAGGGCTTGTGCAATCGTATAAAGCTCGCGCTTGTCGCTGCCCGAATTGTTCGTTTGCGATTTGCCTGGCACAGAACCCACAAGGTTTGAGTGCACACGCATGGTAAAGCACATCATGTTCACCGCCTCGATGATGTCCGTAGCCCAGTCGCCACCCTCCTTGTCCGTCTCTATCTTATTGATCACCACATCATGCTGCTCCTCCCCATTGGGAGACACATAAAACTCCGAGAAAAGCACCTTGCCCGAGTTCTCCATGCCCGTGAGGAAATTGATGATGTTGTCCTTCTCCTCGTTCACTCGCTCCTGTTGCTTCACGCGGTCGGTAATGCCCTCCGCCTTGAAGATATTGCTCCAAAACGATTTGGCAATCTCTATGTGATACTTGATAGGCGCAGAGTTTTTCAACTTTGCCTCCTTTGCCACTCCAATAAGTTGCTTAATGTTGTACCACTTGCCCTTGAAAAGCGAGGCATAATAAGGAATAGGATAATACGTGCTGTCAGGCGTCGGTACACGGCTGACCACGGCAAACTTGCGTTTGCCCTTCTTCACCTGTGCCTGCAAGTCCGTCCAAGGACTTTGTGGATTGAGCAGTGGAATCACCTCCACCTGTTCCGCCCGCACCGAGTTGCGCCAATTCGCGTACAACACCTGTGGTATCACGCCATCCTTGTTGGCTGGCGCAAAGCGAACATAGCAAGCCTCTTTGCGCAGCACCCTCACCACCTTGTTGCCTTGCTCATTGAGAATAATCACGCTCACGGCAAAGCCGAAGTGCTTGAAATCTTGGCAAACACCGAGGAAATAACTCGCCATGTCGTTATCCAAGAAGAACTCCTCGACCTCGTTCACCACTTTCTGTTTGCACATTTCATCAGTCTGGTACACCAAACCGCTTCCATAGCACACCTCTGCATTGAACATCTGACAAGTGCTCAGAGTCTCATCACTCTCAATCAGATTGATAATGTCATACGGCATCTGGTCGTCCGCTCCCCAAGGCATATAGCTCACCTTGTCGCTTACATGGCGCGGTGAAATCTCCTCCGCCTCCTTGAAAACTTCGCTGCTCTTGGTGGTGAACGCTGCCGCGGCACGATAGCCGGGCAGGTCGTTCACGCCTGTTATGTGTAAGTAATTGAAATCGCCCATAGTTTTGCTGTTAGCGAAGTTGGGCTGCGGTTCAGCAATTCAAGCGAGCTTGATTGCATTCACGTTGCACCAACTTTGCGAATCTTTTTGCTGCAAAGTAACATCTATTTCAATTTCAAGTAAAAGACACACAACATGAGGTAAATGACGTGCGAAGTAAGGACGAACGGTTTTAGCTTTTCATTCATAAAGTTGAGAATAATTCAAAATATTTGGTTAATGCTTCTAATATCTAATTATTATATCGTATCTTTGTACAGATAATAACTAAAAAAATGGCAAATAAAAAACTGAATAGATTGAAAATAGTTTTGGCTGAGAAAGAAAAATCCAACAATTGGTTAGCAGAGCAATTGGGAAAAGACAAAACAACCATATCTAAATGGTGTACAAATACATGTCAGCCAGACATTGACACTTTAATGCGTATAGCTCTATTATTAAACGTTGAAGTTTCTGAACTCCTAAGAATTGAAGAATATAAAAGTCAAAATAACAAATAGAAAGAAATATGGCAACATCAAAAAATACTGAAGAACTTAAAAATGAGCTTGGTTCGTTGATTTGGCGAATGGCGACCAACCTTGTGCATGGAGGCAAGGTGTCGCCAGTGCAGTTCATGGACTATACGCTCGGCGCATTGTTCTATCGCTTCATCTCGGAAAATATCACCGACTACTGTAATCAGCTTATGGCAGATGCAGGAGTACCCAATCCCGACTATGCCAACATGAGCGACGAGCTGGCAGAGAACGCACGCGACCAAATCATCAACGCCAAGGGCTTCTATATTCTTCCATCGCAGCTTTTCATCAATGTAGCTAACGGAGCATCTAAAAATACGGAGCTAAACACCACGCTCGCCAACAATTTTAAGGCTATTGAACTGAGTGCCATCGGCAAGCCGAGCGAAAACGATGTCAAGGGACTGTTCAGCAACTTCAATACTAATGACAATGGATTAGGAACAACGGTCGCAGAGCGCAACGAATTGCTCACCACACTGCTCGAAAGCGTGCGCGACCTCAATTTCACGACATACATTGAGAGTGGACTTGACGTGTTCGGCATTTGCTATGAGCATCTAATAAAGATGTATGCGCTCAACTCCGGCACAAAGGGCGGTGAGTTCTATACGCCGAGCGAGGTGAGCTATTTGCTTGCTAAGATTGCTGCAGCAGGGCGCACGACAGTGAACAAGGTGTACGATCCTGCATGTGGCAGCGGCTCACTACTCCTTAACTTCAACCTTGTGCTTGGAGCAAAAAATGTGGAGGACGGGTTTTATGGTCAGGAGATAAACCTCAAAACCTACAACCTTTGCCGCATGAATATGTTTCTGCACAATGTGAACTACGATCATTTTGACATTCAGCTTGGCGACACGCTGCGCAATCCGCTCCATACAGACGAAGAACCGTTTGACGCTATTGTATCAAATCCTCCGTATTCCATTCCTTGGGATGGCGACAACGATGCCACGCTCATCAACGACCCACGCTTTGCGCCAGCAGGAGTACTCGCCCCACGCTCAAAGGCTGATTTTGCCTTCACTATGCACATGCTTTCATGGTTGAGTGCACAAGGAACGGCTGCAATCGTGGAGTTCCCCGGCATTCTTTATCGTAGCGGTGCGGAGCAGAAGATACGCCGCTACCTCGTGAGCAACAACTATGTTGACACTGTGATACAACTTCCGCAAAATCTGTTCTTCGGCACATCAATTGCCACTTGCCTATTGATACTGAAAAAGAACAAGATCGACAACCGCGTGTGCTTCATTGACGCAAGCAATGAGTTCGGACATGAGGGCAACAAAAACAAGTTGACCACAGAGAATATCGACCGCATATACAATGCGTATATGTCGAAAGAGGAAGATGCCCACTTCTGCCACGTCGTGACCACAGCCGACATCGAAGCCGAAGATTTCGACCTTTCGGTATCTACATACGTTGAGCAAGAGGACACGCGAGAAAAGATAGACATCAAGGAACTTAACCAACGAATAGCTAAGATTGTGGCACGCGAACAACAGCTAAGAAGTGACATAGACGCTATTGTAAAAGAATTGGAAGGAGATGCAGCATGATGACAACAAATGGCAATATTGAAGAAACAAGTATAATACAGGCAGTAAAAGATATAAAGTCAGCCATTCTTTTAAGCCAAAGTAGGGCGATCAAAATGATTAGCGGAGAAGAACTCTCGCTATATTTTGGCGTAGGCAATTATGTCAGCCTACATTCTCGCCATGAAGGTTGGGGCAAATCGATTGTTGAGAGAATCAGTATCCAGCTGCGTAAAGAGTTGCCAGGACTGAGGGGTTTTTCCGTGGAGAACATCAAAAAGATGCGAACCTTTGCCGAGTTTTGGAAACCCTACATCCTAAAATGGTCGGCAGTGCCGACCGATTTTGAGAACACACAATATGCTGTGGCAATTGATGCCTTTTCTCTTCAAAAATGGTCGGCAGTGACGACCGAAATAAACAGAGATGAATTCTTGGGAATAAGTTTCAGTCATCACATAGAAATTCTGCACAAAACCCGTGACATTCAAGAGGTGCTTTATTATATCCACCAAACTATTCTTCACCAATGGAAGACGCGCGAGCTTAGGGAGGCATTAAAAGCAGATTTATACAAACATGGCAGTGACGTCATGCCAAACAATTTTGTAGAGACAATGCCAACGCCCCGGCAAGCGCGAAAAGCAATAGAAATGTTTAAGGATGAATATTTGCTTGACTATATCAATGTGGAAGACATTGCCAATGATTATGATGACGTAGACGAGAGAGTGGTAGAAAAGGCCATTGTACGCGACATCAAGAAATTCATCATGACCTTTGGCCGTGATTTCGCTTACATAGGCAACCAATATCATTTGGAAGCCTATGGTCAAGAGCTATTCCCCGACTTGTTGTTTTTCAATAGAGAGTTAGGATGTCTTGTCGTTGTAGAATTGAAGATGGGTGCATTCAAGAATGCCTATCTTGGGCAGCTCTTTGGCTATCTGCAAATACTTGATGACAAAGTGCGCAAACCCAACGAAAATCCGTCAATAGGCATTATCCTTTGCAAAGAAGCAAACAAAGCGTATGCAGAATACGCAGTACGCGACTATTCAAAACCAATGGGTGTAGCTACCTACAAAACATTGGATGATATGCCAGAGAAGTTACGCATGGCTTTGCCTGACTTAACCAAAATGATAGAAATCATCAATAAAAACGACGAAGACAATGAGTAAACTCGATGATATGATTAAGAAACTCTGCCCAGACGGGGTGGAGTTTGTGAAGTTGGGAGAGGTATGTATAATAAAACGAGGTGTACGTGTGGTAAAAAAAGAATTGCTGGAAACAGGGAGTATTCCTGTTTATCAAAATAGTCTTACCCCTTTAGGTTTTAACAATTCTGCCAATTATCCAGGAGGCACAACCTTTGTAATCAGTGCAGGAGCTGCAGGTGAAATCGGTTTTAGCAATATCCCCTTTTGGGCAGCGGACGATTGCCTATGCATATCTTGCCCGGAACATGTATTGAACAAGTATGTGTATCATTTTCTCAAGAAGAATGAAATTAAGATAAAATCTAAAGTTCGTAAGGCAAGCGTGCCTCGTCTGTCTCGTACAGTTATAGACAATATTGAAATTCCTCTACCACAATTAGAGGTTCAAGCCGAGATAGTCCGCATCCTCGACAAGTTCACTCAGCTGGAGGCGGAGCTGGAGGCGGAGCTGGACTGCCGCAAGCGGCAGTATGAATTCTACCGCGACCAGTTGTTGAGTTTCGATAAAATTACCCCCCCCCGAAAGGAATAATGTAGTTTGGAAGAGGCTGGGAGATATAGGAACATTTTATGGTGGACTATCAGGAAAATCCAAGTCGGATTTTGTGAATGGTAATGCTAAATTCATAACATATATGAATGTATACTCAAATCCTGCACTCGATACAGAAATAAATGATTATGTAAGGATTGGAGAAAATGAAAAGCAAAACAAGGTTATCTTTGGAGACATTTTGTTTACGGGGTCTTCAGAAACCCCAAATGAATGTGGCATGACCTCTGTCTTAACTAAGAAAACGACAGACATTTTATATCTGAATTCATTTTGTTTTGGTTACAGATTTAATGATATTAAATTTGTAAATCCAAGCTTTATGAAACATCTCTTTAGATGTCATAAATTACGTAAAGTATTGGCAAGGACGGCAAGTGGTGTTACTCGTTTCAACGTGTCAAAGAAAAAGGTAGCAAAAATGGAAATCCCCATTCCACCACTCTCCGAACAAAACCGCATAGTTGCTATCCTTGACCGCTTCGAAGCTCTCACCACCTCGTTGCAGCACGGATTGCCAGCCGAGATAGCGGCACGCCGTCAGCAATACGAATATTACAGAGACAAGTTGCTTGATTTCAAAAGAAAAAACGTGCAAACCGAGAGCAATAAAGCTTGCTTTTAATTGCCGAAGTTTAGTCGTTTTTATAAAAAGACGGCATAGCAAAATGTTAAATACACGTTTAAAGGTAGCCACAGGTCACCTCCAAACGTAATTTTAATACATCATTAACATAAAATAAAAACCTGATATGTCAGAGAACTACGATATACTATCCGAGAACAACCAGAGTACGGTGGTGTCACATTATGAACGCCCCGAAATGGTGCGCGACACGTTTTATCAGAGCGAGCCCGATTTGGAACGCGAGATGATAGAACAGCTCCAACGACAAGGTTATGAGTATATATCCATAAAGCATGAATGCGAGTTGAAAGCCAATCTTCGCAAGCAACTTGAAAGACTCAACGACTACACTTTTACCGATGCGGAATGGGACAGATTCTTCAATAGTGAGATAGCCAACGAAGGCAACGGCATCACCGAGAAGGCACAAACCATACAACAAGACCACATCAAGACATTGGTGCTCGACAATGGGCAGCAGCGCAACATAAAGCTAATAGACAAGGATGACGTTCACCACAACTACACGCAGGTAATCAACCAATACGAAGTAGAAAATGGACAGCGTCCCAACCGCTACGACGTAACGATACTTGTAAACGGACTGCCACTTATACATATAGAGCTAAAGCGGAGAGGCGTGGCACTAAAAGAGGCGTTCAACCAGATAAACCGCTACGGTCGAGAGTCTTTTTGGGCAGGTTGTGCATTGTTTGAATATGTACAAATATTCGTAATCTCCAATGGTACGGAAACCAAATATTACAGCAATACCACACGTGCTAACCACATAAAAGAGCAAGCCAAGACAGGCAAGAAGCCAAGGCAGAAGACGTGCAACTCGTATGAGTTCACAAGCTACTGGGCAGATGCCGGAAACAAGGTGCTCGGTGACCTGACCGATTTCACCGCAACATTCTTCAGCCGCCACTCACTTCTGAACATTCTTACAAAATACTGTGTTTTCACGGAGCAGAAAATACTCATGGTGATGCGTCCCTATCAGATAGCCGCTACAGAGAAGTTGCTCAACCAAATAGAAATATCGCATAACGCCAAAAAGTATGGAACGATAGATGCTGGAGGTTACATTTGGCATACTACAGGAAGCGGCAAGACCCTGACATCGTTCAAGGCCGCACAGCTTGCTTGTCAAAAAGAATATATTGACAAGGTGCTGTTTGTGGTAGATCGCAAGGATTTGGACTATCAGACCATGAAAGAGTACGACCGTTTCCAGAAAGGTGCAGCCAACGGAAATACTTCCACAAAGATACTGTCTGACCAAATCAACTCGTCGAGCAGCAAGATGAAAATCATCATCACCACCATACAAAAGCTCGCAACGTTTATTAGGAAGAATCCCCAAAATGCCTTTTATAACAAGGAAGTTGTAATGATATTCGACGAGTGTCACCGCTCGCAGTTTGGGGAGATGCACACCGCTATCACCAAGCGTTTCAAGAAATACTACCTTTTTGGATTTACAGGCACGCCAATATTCAAGGAAAATATGTCAAGCGGCAAAGGTATATACCGCATGACAGCCGACGTGTTCGGCAAGCAGTTTCCGCCGTACACCATAGTAGATGCAATACGCGATCACAATGTACTTCCTTTCCGCGTAGCCTACATACGCACTATCAAGGAAAAAGAAGGCGTGGAGAATAGTAATGTTTGGGACATTAAACGAGAAGAAGCTCTTGAAGATCCACGTCGCATACACAATGTGACCGAATATATCCTCAATCACTTCGATCAGCAAACCAAACGAGGCTCAACCTACACGTTCAGCAAGCTTGTAAACATAGAAGAAGTGGCTACTGCCAAAAAGAAGGAGGTAGAAGAAAAAAGGCAGAAGATAAAGTTTGGAGGATTCAATTCAATATTCGCTGTGCAGAGTATCCACTTTGCCAAGCTCTATTACATGGAGTTTATGAGACAAATGGAAGCCTTGCCAGAGAACAAGCGTCTGCGTATAGCAACAATATTCAGCTACGCTGCTAACGAAGAAGTTGATGACAGCGGCGACACAGAAGAAAACAACGACTCGACCGAAGGGCTTGACAAAAGTAGCCGCGATTTTCTGGAGAAAGCCATTGCAGACTACAACAAGATGTTTAATACCAACTACGATACCTCGGCAGACAAATTTCCTAACTACTACAAGGATGTGTCTTTGCGAATGAAGAACCGTGAGATAGACATTTTGATTGTGGTAAATATGTTCCTTACAGGTTTTGACGCCACAACCCTCAACACCCTTTGGGTAGATAAGAATCTGCGCTATCACGGTCTGTTGCAAGCATACAGCCGTACCAATCGCATACTGAACTCTGTAAAATCGTTTGGCAATATAGTGTGCTTCCGCAACCTCGAAGAAGCTACCAATAAATGTCTTGCACTCTTTGGCGATCCTAACGCAAAAGGCGTCACAATACTACGTCCTTTTGACGATTACATGAATGGTTATACCGACTATGACGGAAAAACATGCATGGGCTACAAGGAAATGATAGAAAAATTGCAAGGTATGCTCGCACCTGGTGAATTTCCATTGGGTGAAAATGCTGAGAAAGAGTTTATACGTCTTTTCGGTGCTGTGTTGAAAATGCGTAATCTATTGTCGTGCTTTGACCAGTTCACAAGTGCCGACTGCATATCAGAGCGCGATGTGCAAGACTATACGAGCATATACATTGACCTTGCCGACAAATACCGCAATCATGAGAAACACGACAAGACCTACATCAACGAGGATGTGGTGTTTGAGATGGAACTTGTCAGACAGGTTGAGGTAAACATCGATTATATATTGTTCCTTGTGCAACAGTACAACCAAGGACATCAGGACGATGCCGAACTTATGGTAAAAATAAGTAAAGCAATAGATTCAAGTCCTGACTTACGTGACAAGAAAGAACTCATTGAAAAGTTCATCAGTTCGTTGACTCCGGATAGTGAGGTTAATGAAAGGTGGCAGGAATATGTGAACCGCTGCAAACGCGAGGAGTTTGAAACCATCGTAAAAGAAGAACACCTAAAAGCCGCAGAAGCAAAAGATTTTATAGTAACCTCCTTCAAGCGCGGCTATGTGGCAGAAGGTGGATTGGAGTTAAACAGCATTATGCCGGCAATCAATCCGTTCGACCCCAAAGCCAACCGTGAAGGCAAACTGCATCAAGTACTTGAAAGGCTAAAAGAATTTTTCAACAAGTTCTTTGACATATCCAATGGTGATTTCTAAATCAAAAAGCGTGATGATGCCTACTATGTCCGTTTAGGCGGTAAAGATGTGATGGAGCGGTGGTTAAAAGTCGTGACTATGTAAAGTAGTCCAAGTTCGTCATCTTGTACGACTTCAACGAACAAATCACTCGCTTGTACACCTTCCGCGTGAAGAACACTGGTGAAATGAGCAAGGAGAAGATGCTCGAGACGAGCTATGAAAATCCCCGTCACGATCGCTACTTCTGCTATTTCTTCGATGAAGAAATCACGCTTGGCAAGTTCGACATTGAGAGTATTATCGAAACAGAGAAAACAAAGCCTGGCTATGTGGAGGGCATGCCCATCTACTTGACAGGAAAAGAGCTAATTAAATTTAGAAAATAATGGAAACGAATCTCAGACAACTTGGAGTATTGCAACTCATGTTACTACTTCAAAGTTTACATAAAATGGGATATGAGAGACTTAGATGGTTCTCATACATGGCTCCTAATGGTTGTGCTATGCGGTGTCATATAACAACTGCAAACAACATCATGAGAAACGAATTTATTATCAATTTCCAAAAAAACACATGGCATCTATCTACAGGTAATGCAGATAATGGAGAAAACGACATAACGCCTTACTTAGACACCTTAACAAGAGAAATGAGTGGTGAACTGCTTAAACTTGGAAAGGGAGAAGATAAACCATACGTTGAATGGTTTAATCATCTTGTGGAAAAAGCCAAGAAAGGGAAATTTCCCACTTTTTGTGCAGAATTTTGGAATGTGCCCAAGGGCATGATTGAGGTAGGTAATGAACATTATCCATGTCCTCCAACACGTCCAATAACTATGGATGAGATGACAATCTTCGAACCTCGCAGAATAGTAGCTTTCAATATCACCAAATCTTACCACGAATGGAAAGAACGCGAAAACATCTATGAATGTACCCGCAAATTTTGGCGAATGTCAATCAAACGAGCTGAGCAAGTAGAACTTTGCTTGGCGGTGCTTGATGGTAAGGTCGTCAAGGTATATCATCCTTGCCAATGGAACGTTGTAGAAGAGGGTGAGCTTAAAGGTCGCATTATGTTTGAAGGTGAAGAAGAACGAGAATCAGACCTATTGGGTTTAGACCTTAGCAAGAAATTCCATCGCAGGCAAAATCCTATTTGCTATTTAGGTGATTGGTAAAAACGATTCTAACATAATATTAAAAGCAGAATATATTACGAACCTATGAATTCAGAAGTAAATATTAAATATGTTCTTGGATTAGAAGAACAAGCAGATAAGACTCTTCAGATAGTAAAGATTAATATTCCACAATCATCTGATATCATTGAAGAGTTGGAAGCCATGCAGGAAAATTCAAACAAAAATTTGTATGACATGTCTTCGTATTTTTACCACTATGTTAATCCTATTGAAGATTGTTATAATTATTGTTTACCAGAGGAATATTATAAGTCCTATCTAAATGAACAAGTCTCTTCTGCTCCTAAAGAGATTCCATATTGGGAATACAGAAAAATTGAAACAGAAATAAGAACAACATGGGAAAGGCGATTATATAAAAAAGAAGAATTGTCTCAACAAGAATTAGAACAACAATGGAAAGAATATGTACATAAAGTAGAATATTCAGATAAGAAAAGATATTTTTCTAAAGCAAAAAAGTATATTCTTTGCCAAAATCTTAATATGGCTATATCAGAAGCCGAAAGTAATCTGAATATAAAAATCTATTCTCATGATATAGTTGGTTTCAATCATATTATTTATGATATAGATGATGATGTAAAAGTTAGAGTAGACACAAATTTCGGATATGGTCCTGCATCATCATATTTCTTCTTGACAATTAAATACAAAGACATTATACTTATTCCTTACTCTGACTTAGTACATTTCTATTATGCAAGCATGAAATCTTTGATTGCCCACACGAAATCATATAGCTGCAATCGTGATAGTTGGCGTGAACTAATGGAATATGTATCTAATTTCGTTAATAAATCGCGACACAACCCTGAAAGTTTTGTACGAGATTATGTATTGAACGAAATTCATATTATGATGGAAGGACTAAGAGAAATCATAAATAATCCAAAAGAAGCACTTGAGCAAATATCTACTATTTATCAAGGAAATGTTAGATTATCAACATTAAGACCATTTACTAAAAATGAATTTCAGTTATATGAAACTACGAAAGAAGAAATAACTTCAGTATTTAAGATAGAAAAGATTTCAGGAGCATTGCATTTTATCGAGAATCTCAAATCTTTGAAAGTTCTTTGTTCCGAAGTTGATTCTGTCATAGATGAAATTATAGAACTGAACAAATCTGTTGCACCAGAGATACATTCAATATTAGAATCTATTGATGTTTCAATCCAGCCTATTCAGGAAGAAATAGATAACTTAAATAAAGAACTTGACAAAAAAATCACAGAAAGAGAGGGATTAGAAAATCGTTTGGAATACATTCTGTCATATTGGAATCAGAGGAGCGACGAAGCTAAAAAGAAACGCGAAGAAAAATTTAAGAGACAATATCCAAGATATGAAATAGTTGCCAAAGAGATTAGTGATTTGAACGATAAAATATTTCCTCTAAAAAAATATGTAGAGAGTCGGAAGAAACTTCGTAAAAGACTTACGGATTGTAATGATATAATGAATTCTTATATTCAATAGTGGAATGTCATATTTAATAAAAGCCTCCTTTGATAACAAAGGAGGCTTTTATTAAATATCATCAAGTCTGCTATCATCATTCTTATTAGAATTAGAAGCATCTAAATAGTCTATATGGACAGAATACTCATAAGGGTAAGCAAGAGAGTTCTTCGATATATACATATCAATCCGTCCGTTATCAGTATATACAGAAAGGGCCTCCTTATCATTTTGTTCTCCATAAGAGATCTCATCGTATTTTTGCATAAACAACTGACGCATGGACGCATACTTTTGTTCAGCAATATCTTCCTTCAAATCCTCAATGACAGATTTCACTCTGTACACAATCGTTGAACGAATGTCATAGTAAACGAATATTGTCACTTTATTACCAGCAAAAGTTCCATTAAAACTTCTTGTTCCTGCTTCCAACATACCGCTCAATTGTTGATTGTATTTTACACCTTTTGCAGCCAACTTTTCCTGAAATTGAGCAATAGTTCCCGTTATAGGAATGCCCATATACTTCATATGTCCATTGGAGGTTTGCGCGAATGCAGCTACAACGAGCAGCAAGCAGAATAGAGTAGAAAGAAATCTCTTCATAGATGTAGTTTTTTTAAGTTTCTGCAAATGTAAATAAAACATTTCACATAAACACCTCCATTCCATTGATTTCAAACACGCACACATCTCTCAGCTGCCGGATTTCATTGCTATCCAACAGCTTCATTCTTCGCGTGCCTTTGTAGAAGTCGTAGCGGAGAGAGATGCAGCGGTGCCAGCATTGGATTTCACCGCTGCGCGTCCATAGTTTGAGGTCTACGGGTTCGGGCGATTGGAGCATACGTTTGAGGGTGGTGATGTGGATAGCTTGGGGCATTAGTCGAAAGTGTTGTTGTAAACCTGGTTGAAGATATTATGTGAGCGAGGAACGGTGAAAGGCACCTGCTTGCGAAGCGGTTTCCACTTGAACTTCACATGGTTGTTTGCATTGGTGGCATCAGAAAGTTCACTTTCGATGTCAGTAATAAGAATGGAACTGCCCACAGGGAGTTCGGGAGAAATCAAGTAGAGTTTGTGAGACTGCAAAGCCTGCGTAAGATGACGGGCAAAGGAATATGAAAGCGAGGACGTCTCGCTCTCATATTCAATCTCCGTATTATCATCGTATGCTGAAGATTGTCCACAACATACGGCAAAGCTGCGGTCAAAGGAAACCTTGCGCTTGGTTTGGGCAGTGAGATACAAGGTATCACTCACATTGAACTCATTCTGAAAGATGAGCGTGAGCGTGGGAACTTCATCGGTCAAGAAGAACGTGAAAGTACGTTTCCCTCGAAAAAGCGTAACAGACAAGAGTTTTCCACTTACCCCTTGGGGCAAGTAACCCAAAAGTTCCTCCTCGTTGATATCCTCGTAACAAAAATCAAACTGTTGGGCAGCAATGGGAGTATCTGATATGGTGAGCGTTTCGGGCATGTCCTTGTCATCGCGTTGAATAACATACTGCGTGGCACACTGCCCCGTTTCATTTGGAAGAACGATGTACTGCAAATCAAGCTGAAAGCCATGCGGCACCAAACGCACCGCGTGCGTGGTGAGAAAATGCGATTGCAGGAACAGCTCGCAGTTTGTCCTTAGCATTTGCAGTTTACAGTAAACCAGAGTAAACTCGCCCAAAGTATAATCGATGCGGTCCACCTGCATACGGAAACTGCACGTGGCATGCACCAGCTGCTTTGCCTCCATGTAGTTCTCAATAATGCTGCGCAAATCATAGATGCTCGCCTTTCCCCCATGGGCATAAAGCGTGGTGGAAAAGATGGGCGACTGATTGCGGTTGAGATAGATAGCCAAATACACGGAACAACCTTGAAAGTCAGAAATCTCGAATACATCGGGAATGCTCGAAGTAAAACAGTATGTCTGCGGATTAAAGTTGAAATTCATATGCGTTGAAAGAAAAAGCCAGAGAACGTAATAACCCTCGCAATATCGCACAAACCTCGGGTTACGGAAAAGACCGCCCTTTCGGGCGATCCTTTCTTTCAGCTTCAAGCCGTAGCATTGGCTCTCTTGCGTGTAGTGCGCTTGGCGGCAGGCTTTCTCGTGCGCTTGGGTGTGGTGGTAGGAGCAGCAGAGGCGGGCTGCATGGGAGCAGGGGCAGAACCCTCGGGGGCGGTGGCGGGCGCCTTGCTTCGTGCAATCTCGTGGCTGACGCGGCAGAGGCAATTATCGGAGATGTTCAGCCCCGTGCGCTTTTTTAGGAGGAAGGCATAGCGCATAGCCTTGTAAGGACTTTTGCAGTAGACGCGAGAAGTATTGTCACCGCTGATTGATACGACCCAGATGTGGGCTGTGGCTTCACTGATTTTACCACTGGTGATGAGGATAAGATTGAGAGCTTTCATTTTCTTGTAAGATTTTAAGTGTGTGAACGATGTGGATTTATTGGAAGAGGTAAACTTCGATGTAAGAGATGTTGATCATGCTGTCAGCAGCAAGATTTTCAGCCATGGCGGTAGCTTCGGCATAGCTGTCAGCCTCGACTTCATATTCGGCATATTCGCCTTCTTCTCCATTAACCACCACCTGATAGATGTCGTGGGGGAAGGAAACTCTGCGCTTGCGATTGAAACCCATTGAAACGAACTCGGAATGTACAGCAGTGTGTGTCATGATAATTTATACTTTTGAAGATTTTTTACTTGAGAAGGGGCATCGGGGTGCTCCCTTGATTTTTACGTGCAATTAAGGGCATGAAGTCATTAGGCTTGGAGGACAAGGGATAGCGCAAAAAATTTTCACCCTTCACGGGCTTGGAAAAAGTGCAGAGGAACGAACATCTT
>ULXH01017485.1_pt1 | contig 31063 bp, 28 predicted proteins | sample 1961101 | NCBI WGS metagenome assembly ULXH01 (sample SAMEA4835833, study PRJEB28245) | human gut metagenome | biome: gut microbiome; material: fecal sample | place: Denmark | collected 2008 | reverse complement strand
CAAGGTTAGGGTCGCGAGTTCGAGTCTCGTTTTCCGCTCCACAATGAGGGAATCAATGATGAATTGATTCCCTCTTTTATTATGTCTTTTTTTATACCATTGTTTTGGGAGTGGAGTATAATATATATATTTGTGCATTGTTTATAATGTACAAAGAAGATGAAGACATTCGATATTTATTTCTCGGATAATAGTACAAGCGATAATAAGGGCTTTAATATAAAGACGGAAGAAAAGGCGATTCGTATGGCCGAGGATATGTTGGTCAAAAAGAACAGCTATGTAGAAGAATATGCCGGAGGCACTATTTCTGTTGTGTCGTCCGACGGAGAAACCGTTTGGAGCAAGCCGATTCCGAAATAATCTGAATAAATAAATTAATAAAAATAAAGAATATATGTTCTCTGGAATAGTAGAAGAATATGCAGAAGTGGTAAAGGTGGTAAAAGAGCAAGAAAACCTTCACCTTACCTTGAAGTGTTCGTTTGTAGACGAGTTGAAAATAGACCAAAGCGTTGCGCATAATGGCGTGTGTCTTACTGTGGTAAGCATACAGGATGGCACTTATACTGTGACAGCAATGAAGGAAACGATAGAACGTTCTAATATCGGACTGCTGAAAGTGGGCGATAAGGTGAACGTGGAACGCAGTATGATGATGAACGGACGTTTGGACGGGCATATAGTGCAGGGACATGTAGACCAGACTGCTACTTGTATCAATATAGCCGACGCTGAAGGTAGCTGGTACTTCACATTTAAGTATGATTTTAATCGTGACATGGCTCGCCGTGGATACTTTACGGTAGATAAGGGTTCGGTAACAGTAAACGGCGTAAGCCTTACGGTTTGCAACCCTACGGAAGATACTTTCCAGGTTGCCATTATCCCGTATACTTTCGAACATACAAATTTCCATACATTTAAAGTTGGCAGTATTGTCAATATAGAGTTCGACATCATAGGCAAATACCTGAGCCGTATGATGCAGTTAACCAATGAATGAGAGAAACTTAATATAAAAATCTAATTTTAACCATGAAGAAATACGTATTTTTAGGCTTAGCCGGATGCGCATTGCTTTCTGCAAACGCACAGACATTTAAAGAGTGGCAAGACGAAAGTGTCAATGAAGTAAACAGAGCTGCCATGCACGCCCGTTTCTTTGCATACGAGAATGCGGAGAAAGCAGCTAGTGATATAAAGGAAAATTCAAAGAATTTTATGTCGATGAACGGTGATTGGAAATTCTTTTGGGTAAAGAATGCCGATCAGCGTCCAACAGATTTTTGGAAAGTAGGATTTAATGATAAAGGATGGGATAATATGAAGGTTCCCGCCGTATGGGAATTGAATGGTTATGGCGATCCTATCTATGTGAACGTAGGATATCCTTGGCGTAATCAGTATAAGAATAATCCTCCGTATGTACCTACTGAAAAGAATCATGTAGGCTCTTACAGACGCGAGTTTGTTATCCCTGCCGACTGGAACGGTAAAGACATTGTTGCTCACTTCGGCGCTGTAAGCTCTAATATGTATTTATGGGTAAACGGTAAATTCGTTGGATATAGCGAAGACAGTAAACTGGAGGCTGAGTTCGATCTTACTCCGTACGTAAAGCCGGGGCAGAAGAACTTGATAGCGTTTCAGGTATTCCGTTGGTGCGACGGATCGTATTTTGAAGACCAGGACTTCTTCAGATATACAGGTGTGGCACGCGACTGCTATCTGTATGCCCGAAATAAGAAAAGAATAGATGATATACGTGTTGTACCCGATTTGGACGCGGAATATAAATCGGGTTCTTTAACTGTTAACCTTTCGTTGAAAGGAAATGCTGCCGTTTCATTGGAGTTGCTCGACGCTGCTAACAAGACTGTAGCTACTGCCGAAGTGAAAGGCGCAGGTAAACAATCATCTGTTATCCGTGTAGACAATCCTAACAAGTGGACTGCCGAGACTCCTTATTTATATACCCTCAGAGCTACGCTGAAAGAAGGTGGTAAGGTTACCGAAGTAGTGCCTTTGAAAGTCGGTTTCCGTAAGATAGAACTGAAGAACTCTCAGTTGCTTGTTAACGGACAGCCGGTATTGTTCAAGGGTGCCGACAGACACGAGATGGACCCCGACGGTGGATATGTAGTATCTCGCGAACGTATGATTCAGGATATTCAGATTATGAAGAAATTCAATCTGAACGCTGTTCGTACTTGTCATTATCCCGATGATAGTTTCTGGTATGACTTGTGCGATAAGTATGGTATCTACGTAGTGGCAGAAGCCAACTTGGAATCTCACGGTATGGGATACGATGAAGCTACTTTGGCTAAGGTGCCTTCATTCAAGAAGACTCACTTGGAGCGTAACCAAAGAAACGTACAGCGTAATTATAACCACCCGAGTATCATCTTCTGGTCATTGGGTAACGAAGCCGGATATGGTTCTAACTTTGAGGCTGCTTATGACTGGGTTAAGAAAGAAGACCCAAGCCGTGCGGTACAGTATGAACGTAGCGGATATGAAGGTAAGACAGATATACATTGCCCGATGTACCTCAACTATAAGGACTGTATAAAATATTGCGAAGACGATTCTAAGACTAAGCCGTTAATTCAGTGCGAATATGCTCATGCTATGGGTAACTCTGAAGGCGGATTCAAGGAATATTGGGATTTGGTTCGTAAGTATCCTAAATATCAGGGTGGATTTATTTGGGACTTTGTAGACCAGTCATGCCGCTGGACAGGAAAGAGCGGTAAGATGATTTATGCTTATGGTGGCGACTTTAACCGTTTTGATGCAAGCGATAATAACTTCTGCGATAACGGATTGATTAGCCCCGACCGTGTGCCTAATCCGCATATGTATGAAGTAGGATATTTCTATCAGAATATATGGACTACAGCTGCCGACTTGAAAGCAGGCGAACTGAATGTGTATAATGAAAACTTCTTCCGCGATCTTTCTGCTTATGCTTTAGAATGGGAAGTTATGAAGAATGGAACGGTGGTACGTACCGGAAGAGTGGAAAACTTGAACGTGGCTCCACAGCAGACAGCTAAAATTAAGTTGGATTTGGGCAAGACTTGTGCTTGTGCCGAATGGCTTCTTAACGTAAGATATGTTCAGAAACAGCGCGAAGGTCTGATTCCGGCTGGACACATTGTAGCGAAAGACCAGTTGGTTCTTAATGCATATAAGGCACCGGCTATGACATTGCAGAATGTAACCGATATGAATATTCAGACTGCGTTGCCTCGTATCGACGATGCAAATAGCCAGTGTGTGATGATTGAAGGCGAAAACTTCAATATACAGTTCGCTAAGGCTGACGGATTTATGGATAAATACATGGTAGACGGTCTTGATATGATTAAGAAAGGCGCTAAACTGACTCCTAACTTCTGGCGTGCTCCGACCGATAATGACTTCGGTGCCGGATTGCAGCAGAAGTATGCAGTTTGGAAGAATCCTGAATTCAAGTTGGCATCATTGAAGAGCGAAATGAAAGACGGCTTGGCTGTTGTTTCTGCTGAATATGAAATGCCTTCTGTTTCTGCGGGAACTAAGTTGCAGTTGACTTACGAAATCAATAACCGCGGTGCGGTAAAGGTTAACCAGAAGCTAGTTGCTGAAAAGGGTGCTAAGGTGTCTAACATCTTCCGTTTCGGTATGCAGATGGTAATGCCGAAATCGTTCGAGAATATTTCTTACTACGGACGTGGACCGGTGGAAAACTATATCGACCGTAAGTGGGCTACAGAACTGGGTGTATATAACCAGACTGTTACCGATCAGTTCTACGCTTATATCCGTCCGCAGGAAAACGGAAACAAGACCGATATCCGTTGGTGGAAGCAATTTAATGAGGCAGGACGCGGACTTAAGTTTGTAGCGGAAGCTCCATTCTCTGCATCGGCATTGCATTACACTATCGAGTCGCTCGACTCTGGATGGGAGAAGAAGCAGGAACACTCTAACGAGGTAGAACCAGCCGACCTTACCAATTTCTTGATAGACAAGGTTCAGATGGGATTAGGATGCGTTGATAGCTGGGGCGCAATTCCAAGAGAAGAGTATATGTTGCCTTACGGCGATTATGAATTTACATTCATCATGCAACCGATAAACAACAGTATCGTTATTGAATAATAACTTCAGTATATTCTGAAAACAAAAGAGGAGGTATGTAGAAATGCATATCTCCTCTTTTGGTAAACTTACAAATGTGATTTTTACTAAAGAATCTATTTCTTGTTTTATTAAAGTTATCTCACATCGACCGTTACAAGTGCTTACTTCGATTTAGTTTTTTGTGTAGATTACTTCTATGCCTATCGCATTACCCTGAGCACCCATCGGCGGGTTCTGTTTGAACAGTTCTATTTTTATCTCCTCTAATGTATGGAAGTCGTGAAACAATCTTTGAGCTATGCGGTAAGCTACGTGCTCCAAGAGTTTTGATGGTGTAGCCATTTCCGATTTTACCGCCTCGTGCACCGAAGCATAGTTGATGGTGCCGTCTAATTCATCGGTCTCGGCAGCGTGGGTGAAGTCTGTTTTCAGTCTTAGGTTTACTGTGTATTCTGTCCCCACAACCGCTTCTTGCGGCAACACACCGTGAAAGGCAAAATATTTCATTCCGTCTAAGCGGATATACATTTCGTTTGATTTCATGATTTAATGTTCCGTAATTAAAAACAAGCCACAAAGCATACGGACGATGTTTTATCCGTTTCTTTGTGGCTTGTGTGTTTACCTTATTTTGAAGAACTTTTATTCTTGTATGGCAGTTATTATCCGCAACGCGATGAACCGCAAGTCTTGCAGATGAGGCATCCTTCTTGATAAACCAATGTTTCGTGGCCACAGTTAGGACACTTCACGCCTTTAGCTTCTGTTCCGTCTTGCACATATTTCTTCAAGGCACGTTCTACACCGTTTTTCCAAGTGTTAATGCTTTCGCTGTCCAATTGCAGTGAACCTACCAACTTCACTACTTGGTCTATCGGCATCTGCCAACGAAGCACACCCGAAATAAGTTTAGCGTAGTTCCAGTATTCCTTGTTGAATCGTTCAGACAATCCTTCTACGGTCATCTTATAGCCTCGCTTGTTCTCGAACTGGAAGTCGTAACGCTTGTTGCCGTCTTCATCGTAGTTTTTGATGATGCGTCCGCTCGTTACCGATTTAGGCAGCAATATACCTTCTTCGTCATCTTGCAGTCCGGTGAATATTTCGTAAGGACGTCCGTCAAGCAATCCTACAAAGGCTACCCACTTTTCTTTATTGTTCTGGAAACGGACAACGTCGGCTTCCAATACCTTAGGACGAACTTCTACAACTTGGCGTTTTAGTAGTGTCAAAGCGTTGAGTTCTTCTTTCTTGTCTTCTTTCTTCTTGGTAGAGATAAGAACGCCAGAACGTGAGCCGTCGCGATATACGGTACATCCTTTACATCCCGATTTCCATGCTTCTACATACAGACGGTTCACCAACTCTTCGTCTACACTATTAGGCAAGTTGATGGTTACGCTGATAGAGTGGTCTACCCATTTCTGGATGCGGCCTTGCATTTTAACCTTCATCAGCCAGTCTACATCGTTCGATGTAGCTTTGTGATACGGTGACTTGGCAACCAACTCGTCTATCTCTTCTTGCGAGTAACGTTTGTCGGGGTCGTATCCGTTTACTTTCATCCAAGTTAGGAACTTATGATGGAATACTATGTATTCTTCGAATGCGTCGCCTGTTTCGTCTACGTAGTCAACGTGTACATTCTCGTCGTTCGGGTTAACTTTACGGCGACGTTTGTATACAGGCATGAATACCGGCTCAATGCCAGATGTAGTCTGAGTCATCAAGCTGGTAGTTCCGGTTGGTGCAATAGTAAGACAAGCGATGTTTCTACGTCCGTATTGTCTCATTTCGGCATACAATTCCGGGTCGGCCTCCTTTATACGGTTGATGAACGGGTTGTTTTCTTCGCGAACAGCGTCGTAAATTTCGAATGCACCACGTTCTTTAGCCAGATTTACAGACGAGCGGTAAGTTTCGAGCGCCAAAGTCTTGTGTACTTTTTCCGCAAATTCGGTAGCTTCTTCGGTGCCATATCTTAAGCCCATAGCCGCAATCATGTCGCCTTCGGCAGTGATTCCCACTCCGGTACGACGTCCCATACTCGATTTCTTGTAAATCTTTTCCCAGAGATGACGTTCCGGCCATTTCACTTCATCTGTTTCGGGGTCGGAATCTACCTTTTCGATTATCTTTTCAATCTTTTCAAGTTCTAGGTCGATGATATCGTCCATAATGCGTTGTGCCATGGCAGCGTGCTTCTTGAACTTTTCGAAATCGAAATAAGCATCAGGAGTAAACGGATTTACTACATACGAGTAAAGGTTGATAGCCAGCAAGCGGCATGAATCGTAAGGGCAAAGAGGAATTTCACCGCATGGGTTTGTAGATACAGTGCGGAAGCCTAAGTCGGCATAGCAGTCGGGTACAGATTCGCGCAGAATAGTATCCCAGAAGAGCACTCCCGGTTCTGCCGATTTCCATGCGTTGTGCACTATTTTCTTCCACAGAGCCGATGCGTTTATCTCCTTTTTATATGTAGGTTCTTTTGAATCGATAGGGAATTGCTGCATGTAGGGACGGTTCTCTACGGCAGCTTTCATGAATTCATCGTCGAGTTTTACCGATACGTTGGCACCTGTTACCTTTCCTTCTGTCATCTTTGCGTCGATGAACGCTTCAGAGTCTGGGTGTTTTATAGAAACACTCAGCATCAATGCACCGCGTCGTCCGTCTTGTGCTACTTCGCGTGTAGAGTTAGAGTAGCGTTCCATGAACGGAACAAGTCCGGTAGAGGTAAGTGCTGAGTTCTTAACCGGTGAACCTTTCGGTCGGATATGCGACAAGTCATGTCCTACACCACCGCGTCGTTTCATCAGTTGCACTTGTTCTTCATCAATACGAATGATTGCTCCATAAGAATCGGCCGGACCGTCCAATCCGATAACAAAACAGTTTGATAGAGAAGCCACCTGATAATTGTTTCCGATGCCGGTCATAGGGCTTCCTTGTGGTACAATGTATTTGAAGTGATCGAATACATCGAAAAGTTCTTGGGCGCTTAGAGCCTGTGGGTATTTATCTTCGATGCGTGCTACTTCATTAGCTATACGCCAATGCATGTCTTCGGGAGATTTTTCATAGATGTTTCCGAAAGAATCCTTCACCGCATATTTGTTTACCCATACTCTAGCAGCAAGTTCGTCTCCATTAAAATACTTCAGCGAAGCTTCATACGCCTCGTCGTAGCTATAGGTTTTAGTTTCCACTTTTTTGTGTTTTAGTTGTTAATCCTGTATTAAATGTAGTAGTATCGCTTTATTAACAACAACGCTGCAAAGCTAATTATGTTTTTTAGAATAGCAAAATAAAATATGCGGAAGTTATTAACAGGTTTGAAGGTTTTCCGAAATGAAAACTTATGATATTGAATATTAGATAATTGTAATTTTATGAATCTCTGAAAGTTTTCCGTTTTGGGTAATTGAGTGATGTTGTGGTTCTCTTGAATTGAAAATGTAATGTGTGTTTCGGTATGTGTTGTTAGTCTGTTTCCGTATGATTTGATGCTTTGTAGGCGGTGATAAGATTCGTGTTTATGTAGATTAATTCGTATTTTTGTTGCGTTAAAAAATAGAGCTATGATAGAATCGATAAAAAACAGACGTACTATTAGAAAGTACAAGCAACAGGATGTGCCCAGTCAGTTGCTTAATGATTTGATAGAGGCAGCATGCCGTGCGGCTACTATGGGCAATATGCAGCTGTATAGTGTGGTTGTTACTCGCGATGAGGCTATGAAACAAAAGTTGGCTCCTGCTCATTTTTATCAGCCTATGGTGACAGCCGCTCCGGTAGTTCTTACCTTCTGTGCCGATTTCAACCGTTTTAGCAAATGGTGTCGCTTGCGTGGCGCAGAGCCTGGTTACGATAATGAATTGTCGTTCATGAATGCCGTTACAGATGCGTTGCTGTTCACTCAGAACTTCTGTACATTGGCTGAGGACTGCGGACTGGGAACTTGCTTTTTGGGTACAACCATCTACAATCCCGACCAGATAATAAAGACTCTGAATCTTCCGGAGTTGGTGGTTCCGGTAGCTACCATTACAGTGGGTTATCCCGATGAGACTCCCGTACAGCCCGATCGCTTGCCGCTGGAGGCTATCGTACATGAAGAAACCTATCACGATTATTCGGCAGAGGATATCGACAGATGCTTCGCTTATAAAGAAAACCTTCCAGAGAACAAGCATTTCGTAGAGATAAACCATACTGAAAGCTTGGCTCATATCTTTACGGATATACGTTACCGTAAGGCGGATAACGAGGCTATGACTGAGGTTCTGAAGAAAACACTCAAGCTGCAGAAATTCGATAAGTAAGTTTTCATAGTTTTTGGATTATAAAAAAGAAAGGCGGACCGTAGTGATACGTAATCCGCCTTTATTATGTATGCTTGTGTGTGTTTTAGCTTGCTTTCTGATGAAGAAGACTCTCAATCTCCTCGATTTCAGCTTTAAACTGTTTGTCTACTTCAACCTGATCTTTCACTATCTTACATGCGTGAAGCACGGTAGCGTGGTCTTTGTTGCCTATCAGCTTGCCAATCTTCGATGAAGACGTGTCGGTGTGCTTCTTGGCCAGATACATTGCTACCTGACGTACCTGCACCACTTCGCGCTTGCGGGTCTTGGTGTGGATAACTGAAGCATCTACTTTATAGTGTTCGCATACCTTTTCGATAATGAAATCTACGGTAATCGGTTTAACTTCTGCGCAACGTACAGCCTTGCGTATGATACGTTGAGCCAAATCTAAGTTGATTTCTCGTTTTAACTGTATAGAGTATACAAGGAGTGAGTTGACTATACCTTCAAGCTCACGTACGCTTTCGTTTACATTCTCTGCGATGTAGCTGATAACTACTTCTGGTATTATCAGACCGTCGCGGCGTATCTTGTCGCGCAGTATGTTCTTTCTCAATTCAATGTCCGGTTTCTCAAGTTCGGCAACCAATCCCCATTTGAATCGTGTCAAGAGTCGGTCTTCCATGCCTTGCAGCATTACTGGAGCGCGGTCGGAAGTTAAGATTAACTGCTTTCCGTTTTGGTGCAGGTGATTGAATATGTGGAAGAACGTGTTTTGAGTCTTGGTGGCTCCGGCGAATTCCTGAATATCATCTACTATCAATACATCTATCGTTTGGTAGAATCCGATGAAATCATTGAAATGATTGGTTCTTACTGAGTCGGTATATTGTACCTGAAGCAGATGTGCCGAAACGTAAAGTACTCTTTTCTGCGGATAAAGTTCCTTGATTCGTGCACCGATAGCGTTTATTAGGTGAGTTTTTCCTACTCCCGACGGACCGTACAAGAATAAAGGGTTGAATGTTCGTGCCGGATTCTCCGCTACAGTTTCTGCTACAGTACGAGAGAATTCGTTACTGCTTCCTTTTATAAAGTTCTCGAAACTATATTTCGGATTAAGATGCGGATCGAGCTCTTGCGTTGGTGTAGTAGGGGGCATCGGCGCTTTATTGGCGTTTACTATAGGTGCCGATGGATGTGATGTATTGCCTCCAGAAAAGTTTTGTTCTAATCCGTTGGTTTTATCGGTCATGATAGAGTACATCAGTGCTGTACCTTCTCCGAACTCCTTATATATAACCTCCCTCAGAATGTCAACGAAGTGTTCTTCCAGATATTCATAGAAGAACGGACTTGGCACTCCGATAGTAAGTGTTTTATTTTCAAATTTTAGTGGCACAATGGGTTTGAACCACATGTCAAAGGCTGTCGCTTGCACGTTATCCTTGATGATGTTCAAGCAACGTTTCCATAAGACAATAGCCTGATTGGTTTCAATCATATTTAGTATATTATTAATAAAGCGATACTTCTACTCGTGCAAAGGTCGCAATCTATTTTCATATAAACAAATGCGTTATTGCTTGATTTTTTTATGTGTTTTATAATTTATTGAAAAACAGTTTGTTGCGATGCTTGTAAGACGAATGTAATATTTCTTTCGTTTGTAAATATGCAACGTTTTGTACTTCAACTTTTTATAAACATGTGGGCGGACACGGATAGTATCTTTTAAAGTGCGTTATATGCTGATTTATACCATGTTGCGTTTATGATCCCATAGTCTTGTTATATATATGTTATTTAGATGAATTCTATATAATAACAAGATGGCTTGCTGTTATCCTTTAATTTAATAGAATGATGAGTGGGATGAAAAAGCGGCTTGTCATCCGGCTTTATATAGCCGGATGACTGGTTTTAAAAAGCCAGTTCTTTATTTGTCTTTCTTTCCGAATAGCGAGAAGTGTACGTAGCGTTTCGGATGCTCTTTCAGATCTTCCAGCAATGTCGCTGCGTTGGCCGAGGTCTGTGTTAGGTTGTTGTACAGACTGGCATCGTTCATCAACATTCCAAGCGAGTTATCCTTGCGGTTGAGCTTAGCTGTGAGCAGATGTACGTTGTATAACGTAGAATCTATCTTGGCGAATGTAGATGCGTAGTCTACATCCTTCAGATTATCGCTGATAGTTTTCAGATTATCGGTCAGGACCGAAATATTACGCGTCATGTGCGGTATGTCGGTATCCATCAATTTGCTGAGCTGACGGCTGCTTGCGTTTAGAGAAGCTGTGAGCTGTTCTGTGTTATGCAGCGTTTGCTTCAGTGCGGGGTCTGACAGCAGTTGGTTCAGCGATGTAAGTATAGAGTCCATTTTGGGCATCATGTTCTGCAATTGTGGTAGCAGGTTCTTTTCGGCTGCTCCCATTATGCCTTCGTTAGCAACGCCCGGTATGGTATCGTTTTCCTTTAAATATTCGTGGCTATCATGATTTAGAATCAGGTTCATCTTGACAGTTCCCAGCATTTCTGTTACCAGTTCGGCGCGGCTTCCTTGAGGTATTTTCATGGCTTGGTCCATTTCTATACCAACGGCCACATGGCCCGGTTTCTGATAGTTATAGCATATGTCGCGTACTATACCAACCTTAAATCCGTTGGCAAACACTGGGCTAGACTGTGCCAGTCCGTTAATGTCGGTAAAGTCTACCAGATAATAACTTTCGGGCTTGAACATGTTGATACCTTTCAAGTAGTTCATGCCGCAGAAAAGCATGACGAGCGATACGATTCCCATCAATCCTATTTTGAATTCTTTTTTCATAAAAGTCTGTTTGTTTCTTTATTTTCTGTTGTTCTTAAATTCTTTGATAGCTTGCGATACATTCATTTTCTCTCCGTTCTTGAATGCGATGATAAACGCGTCCTTGAATCTTGAGTCTACCTTACTGCGTTTTTCGCGTAAAACAAGGTTGTAGTTAGTACTTTCGCAATAGGTATATTTATAAATGCCGTTCTCCTTATAATAATTTACCGGTGAAAGTCCTTTGAACTTATGGCTTCCTTTTGGCAATACGCTTCCGGCTGTAAGAATCTGTATCTTGAATACCGGTTTGTCTTGGCTTTGCGCCTCTTGTTGGCGTATCGGTTTTGACTGAGGCTCTTGGTTAGCTTCGGCTTTTACCGCTTCTCTTTTAGTGGCGTTGTCCGGTTTCGCTTGTTCCTCTGCCGGTTGGTCAGTGATAACATTTACCTCCGGCGTTTCTTTCCCCTCTGGTATTTGAGGTTGCGACTCAACGCTCTGTTGTGCCGGAATAGAATTTTCAGCATGTTCTTCGTTGCGCAAGTTGCGATATTTGGCGAACGCTTTATAAATACTCTGTGCCAAAGCCGAGCTTCCGTTGTCCGATAACAGATAAGATTCTTCAGTAGGGTTGTTGATATATCCTAATTCAATCAGAACCGAAGGCATAGATGTTTCTCTCAGCACCAGGAATCCTGCTTGGTGAACTCCTTTATCCGGACGACGTGCCGTTTGTCTGAACTGTTGTTGTATGCTTTTGGCGAAACTAACGCTCTGCGACATGTATTTGTCTTGAAGGAATTCGAATATGATATAGCTTTCAGCAGAGTTAGGGTTAAATCCGGCGTATTGTTTTTTGTAATCGCTTTCTATCAAGATTACCGAGTTTTCTTTCTTCGCTACTTCCAGGTTCTCTTGGGTCTTGTGTAATCCTAACGTGTAGGTCTCAGTGCCGCTAACCTTAGTGGTGCGCGAAGCTAACGAGTTGGTATGTATTGATATAAAGAGATTGGCTTTAGCGTTGTTGGCTATTTCGGCACGTTCGTGCAGGGCTACGAATTTATCGGTAGAGCGTGTATACACCACTCGTGTGTCGCTGCAGTTACGTTCTATGAGTCGTCCTAATTTCAGCGCAACGCTTAGGTTGATGTTTTTCTCTTTTCCTCTGCGTCCTATAGCTCCAGGGTCGTGTCCACCGTGTCCTGCATCGATTACTACGGTGAAACGCTTATTGTTAGCTGGCTCGTGTCCTGCTATTTGAATCGCCGGAATCAGCAGAAATAAAAACAGTATGTAGTATGTATATGCTTTCATAAAATAAAAAATCAACGGCAAAGTTAGTGTTTTTTTCTGATTCTTCGGTTGGGGCATATCGTAAGAATGTGTTTTTTATCGGTTTAAGCCTATAAAAACAGATAAATGTACGATGAAAAAAGACTGTTTTTGTGATTCTGCCGCCGTTTTTTTTGATGCGCAAAACTGTTGTGGCGTTGAATAATTGTTGTGACTTGTTTTTTTTGATTGGTTGCTTCTTTGAATGTCAGAAGTCTTTAGAAAAAGAAAAAAGCAGTTGGTCTGTAAGCCGGGTTCTGTTTCTTATATAAATAAGACGTCTGTCATTTATCTAATCCTGCCGTCACCGACAGGCTCTAGCGGTCTACCCTCCGACGTGGGGCGAGCAACCCTCGTTAATGCCGGTTTACATGACCTTACAACTCCTAAGATGCACAGCACATATATCGCTATATGTCTGGTAGGCTCTTACCCCACCTTCTCACCCTTGCTCTCCCTGGGTAGGGAGGGCGGTTATTTTCTTCTGCATTACTCTATCCTCGCGGTTAGCTTTCTGTTAGGAAGTAGGATGCTCTGCGTTGCCCGGACTTTCCTCTTTTACCGTAAAGGTACCAGCGACAAACCGACCAACTGCTTTCTGGATGCAAAGGTATTCAAATAAACCGAAAATAGGACATGTTTGGCAGAAATATCTGTTCTTTATCTGTAAAATGACTGATAATGAATGCAAATTTGGCAGTCTGTCTCGTTAACTGCGGTTAAGCGTATTTATTTCTGTGTTAAAAGAGGGAAAAAAGTGGCAGTTGGTGGTACAACTGTATGTTTTTTGTTCTACTTTAGCAACTGAAATGTTAAACAACTGTAGAAATTAACAAAATTAAAAGAATATAATTATGAAAACAACAACTAAAATTGCAGCAAGCGCATTGGCAATGGTTGCTGTCAGCGCAGGGGTAGCAGGAGTAACTACTTACACCATGATGAAACCTCAGCAAGATAAGATGACATCTTTCTCAGGAGAATTCAATAATACATCAAACGCACGTTATGCCGCTTTCGACCCTGCACGTATGCAGCCGGTTGACTTGACTTCGGCAGCCGAAAGTTCTTTAAGTTCGGTAGTACGTATTGTGGCTATTGCGCATAGCAAAGTGCAGACTGTTCAGGGTCAGCCTGATATCTTCGACTTCTTCTTTGGCGATGGTCGCGGACGTCAGCAACAAATTCAGACTCCGGAACAGAAGGGGGTAGGTTCGGGTGTTATTATCTCTAACGATGGATACATAGCTACAAACAACCACGTTATTGACGGAGCGGACGAGCTGACTGTCAAGTTGCACGACGGAAGAGAGTTGAAAGGGCGTGTAATTGGTGCCGACCCTACAACCGACTTGGCTTTGGTAAAGATAGAAGGCGATGATTTCCCTGCTATGCCTATCGGTGATTCTGATAAACTGAAAGTAGGAGAGTGGGTATTGGCTGTAGGTAATCCGTTCAACTTAGGTTCTACCGTTACTGCCGGTATCGTTAGTGCCAAGGCTCGCGGATTAGGAGCTAACGGCGTAGAATCTTTCATTCAGACAGATGCTGCCATTAACCAAGGTAACAGTGGTGGTGCGTTGGTAAATGTGAAAGGAGAATTAATAGGTATTAACGCAATGCTGTATTCTCCTACAGGAGCATATAGCGGATACGGATTTGCCATCCCTGTAAGCATAATGACTAAGGTAGTGACCGACTTGAAGAAATACGGAACTGTTCAGCGTGCATTGTTGGGTATTCAAGGTCGCGATATGGGTAACGATGCTTATCCGGAAGAAATCCAGAAGGAGCAGAAAGAACTCGGTGTAAACGAAGGAGTTCAGGTTGTAGAAGTTGTAGACAACGGATCTGCTACCGGAATCTTGAAGAAGAACGATGTCATTACCGAGATTAATGGTAAGAAGGTAAGAACAATGGCCGACTTGCAAGGAACATTGGCTAAATTCCGTCCGGGTGATAAGGTGACTTTGAAAGTTTGGCGTGATAAGAAAGAAAAGAGCTTTACTGTTACGCTGAAGAATGCGCAAGGTAACACTAAGATTGTTAAGAATGCCGATATGGAATTGCTGGGTGCCGCATTCCGTGCCGTACCTGCCGACTTGAAGAAACAGCTTAACTTAGGTTACGGTGTTCAGGTTACAGGCGTAGGACAAGGAAGAATGGCAGATAGCGGTATCCGTAAAGACTTCATCATATTGAAGGCTAATGGAAGACAGCTTAAGACAGTACAAGATTTGGAGAACGCGTTGAAAGAAGCTTCTCAATCACCAGATCAGGTATTGTTCATGACAGGTGTTTATCCTTCAGGAAAACGTGCTAATTATGCGGTAGACTTGTCGCAGAATTAATATCAGATATAAATAGTTAAAAAGAAAAGAGGCGATGTCTTTGACTGACTATAGTCAAGGATGTCGCCTCTTTTCTTTTATGTATATAAGTCATGTATTTGACTGTTCTTGTTTCTTGATCCTTATAAAAAGCAAAAAGCATCGACAATCTATCGATTATCAATGCTTTTTCCAGTCGGGGTGACTGGATTCGAACCAGCGACCACACGCCCCCCAGACGCGTACTCTAACCGGGCTGAGCTACACCCCGAATTGCGGATGCAAAGGTACGCCTTTATTTGAAATCTGCAAACGTCTTTCAGTTTTTTATTTGCGAAAATATTAGAGATGTCACAACTGAATATAGTCAATACCGTGTAAGACAAGCATAAAGGTTATGTAAATTTTGCGTAAACATTTAGGCTCTTTTCTGCATATAAATCATCTTTATTGCCTATTTTTGCCACATTATCAAACGCTCACTAACGATAAATCATAACACATAATATATATGAGTGAAACTTATAACTTCGATAAAATAATAGACCGTAGAGGTAGCGGCGCACTAAAAACCGATGCCCTGCAAGACCTTTACGGACGCAGTGACTTAATACCTCTCTGGGTAGCCGACATGGACTTTGAACTCCCGTCGTTCATACTCGACCCACTGCGAAAACGCTTGGAACACCCCGTATTCGGCTATACTGCAGAGCCTGCCGACTATTGGCCATCGGTAATCGACTGGATAAAAAGTCATCACGGATGGGATGTGAAACGCGAATGGCTCACCTACATACCGGGCATAGTAAAAGGCATAGGTATGGTGATAAACGTATTCCTGAAAGAAGACGAAAAGGTAATTATACAGCCACCCGTATACCATCCGTTCCGCCTTACTCCACTGGGCAACAAGCGCGAAGTTGTATTCAATCCGCTACGCGAGAACGCCAACGGATTATACTCTATGGACTTTGAGAATCTGGAAGCTGTGGCAGACGAGAAATGCAAACTGCTCATCCTTGCCAACCCTCATAATCCGGGCGGTATAGTATGGGATAGAGAAACATTGGTTCGTCTGGCCGATTTCTGCTACGAGCATAACATCTTGGTTATCTCGGACGAAATTCATTGCGACCTTGCCCTCTGGGGACATAAGCACATTCCGTTTGCTTCCGTATCAGAGAAAGCCGCACAAAACAGCATCACATTCGGTGCGCCAACAAAGACATTCAACTTGGCAGGTATCGTCAGCTCGTACGCCATTGTGCCTAATGAGACTATCCGTACACGTTTCTATGATTGGATGACCGCCAATGAACTGAATTCGCCTAATATGTTCGCTCCGATAGTAACCATCGCCGCATTCCGTCACGGAGAACCTTACAGACAGCAATTGTTACATTACATAGAGCAGAATATAGAATTCGTGATAGACTACTGCAAGGAAAATATTCCGCAGATAAAACCCGTACGTCCAGAAGCCTCGTTCCTTATATGGTTAGACTGTAGAGGTTTGAAGCTGAAGCAGGAAGACTTAATCGACTTATTCGTAAACAAGGCGCATCTGGCACTGAACGAAGGCTCCATGTTCGGTCACGAAGGCGAAGGATTCATGCGATTCAACGTAGGCTCGCCACGGGCTATCATAGAGCAAGCCATGAAGCAACTGAAAGAGGCAGTAGACGCTCTCTAAAAATAAATACATAAAGAAATAGCAGCTCCTTACGTTATTCACAAAATGGCGTAAGGAGCTTTCTTTTTTTGTAGTGACAACATTAAAAGTTATGAGAGAAAAGTTGCCCGATAAACGGAAAGACAATATCAGGTCATGTATCTGTTGCGACAAAGTCGTCTTACTTCGAACGAGGTGAATGCTTACTTCGACCGAAGTAAGCACGTTGATCGACTCGAAGTGAACGCTCACATCGGTCGAAGTAAGACAACTTTATTAAAGATTTTCATGACATGCCTCGCAGACACCGATGATTGGCAAGATATGGTGATGCAATGATAAAGTTAGGAGTAAGCTGGGAAAAGAATTTCTCCCCGACTTAAAATAACCGAAGTTTGCATGTAATAAAATAAAGCGTTTATTTTGCGGTAGATATAACAAAAACTAAAATATATGTCCGAGTTAACTCCTCTGATTAGCGATTTGGCCCTGATACTGATATGTGCCGGAGTCATGACTCTATTGTTTAAAAAGCTAAAGCAGCCGCTGGTGTTGGGATACATCGTAGCCGGCTTTGTGTGTAGTCCTCATTTTACATTTACCCCCTCCGTAGTCGATTCTGCCAACATAAATACTTGGTCTGAAATAGGTGTGATATTCCTTCTTTTCGCATTAGGTTTGGAATTCAGTTTCAAGAAACTGATGAAAGTGGGAGGATCAGCTATCATGTCGGCATGCACCATAATATTCTGTATGATAATGGTGGGAATATTCACCGGATGGTTGTTCGACTGGAAACGCATGGACTGCCTCTTCTTGGGAGGTATGTTGGCCATGTCGTCTACTACTATTATATATAAGGCGTTCGATGATATGGGATTGCGGCAGCAACGCTTCGCCGGATTGGTGCTGAGTATACTTATACTAGAAGATATATTGGCTATCGTATTGATGGTTATACTATCCACGTTGGCCGTAAGCCAGAACTTCGAGGGAGGAGAAATGGTGTACAGCATACTTAAACTGGTATTCTTCCTTACCTTATGGTTTGTGGTAGGTATATATCTTATACCATTGTTCCTGAAGAAAGTCCGCCCGCTTATGAGCAACGAAACCCTGCTTATCGTATCACTTGCCATGTGTTTCGGCATGGTGTACGGAGCGGCATCCGTAGGATTCTCTCCGGCATTCGGTGCGTTTGTAATGGGTTCTATCTTGTCAGAAACCCTCGACTCAGAGCATATAGAGAAGCTTGTATCGCCGGTAAAAGACTTGTTTGGCGCCATCTTTTTCGTATCAGTAGGTATGATGGTAGACCCAACGATGATAGTGGAATACCGCTACCCGATTATTGCATTAGTCATTGCGGTAATTTTAGGACAAACCATATTCGGTACTTTAGGAGTATTGCTATCCGGACAACCGCTTAAGATAGCCATGCAGAGCGGCTTCAGCTTAACACAGATAGGCGAGTTTGCTTTCATCATCGCATCGCTTGGCGTAAGTCTGCATGTAACGAGCAATTTCCTCTATCCCATAGTAGTGGCGGTGTCGGTAATAACCACATTTATCACACCGTATATGATTAGGTTGGCAGTACCTACATATAATATTATCGACAAATATATGCCCGAACGCTGGCGCAGATTACTTGACCGCTACTCATCGGGCACATCGTCGGTAAATCACGAGAACAATTGGAAGAAACTGGTAAGTGCCATTCTGCGTATCGTCTTGATATTCTCTGTAGTATCTATAGCTATCACAATACTTTGCTTGCACTTCCTGTCGCCTTTCTGCATCAGGGTTATCGGTGATTTCTGGGGACGTGTGGTATGTGCCGTTCTCACCTTGCTGTTTATAGCTCCGTTCCTACGTGCCATGATTATGAAGAAGAACCACTCCATAGAGTTCAAGGCATTATGGAGCGACAGCCGTTTTAACCGCGCACCGCTCATCTTTATCATTCTGCTGCGTGTGGCCATAGCGATAGTATTCGTGATGACAATCATAGAAAACCTGTTCCAGGCATCTGCCGCCATCATAGTGGGAGTGGCAATTCTGGCTGTATTCGGAATGATAGCTTCGCGTTTCCTTAAGAAGCAATCTATCGTGATAGAGCGTACATTCGTGCAGAATCTTCGCTCTAAGGATATGCGCCAAGAATATCTTGGAGAAAAAGCTCCGCAATATGCCGGAAAACTCGTCGACCGCGACCTGCACTTGAGCGACTTTAAGATACCTGCCGACTCTTCATGGGCCGGAAAGACACTGAAAGAACTCGACCTGAGCCGGAAGTACGGAGTAATGATTTCGTCTATCATACGTGGCACACACCGTGTTAACATACCCGACGGAAGCTCACGTGTATTTCCGGATGATACTATACAGGTTATAGGGTCGGACGAGCAGCTTTCGGTATTTGCCGATCAGGTTGATAAAGCCGTAATATCTTATGCCGACGAAGATTTCGAGAAGCGAGAGATGAAGCTGACGCAGTTTATAATCACCCCCAACTCCTCATTTGTTGGAAAAACTATTATCAGTACATCAATTCGCAACGGCTACCACTGTTTGGTAGTGGGCGTAGAAGCCGATGGCGACGACAAGCTGTCTAAACCCGATGTAAACCGCCCGTTCGCTCCGAATGACGTGGTATGGATAGTAGGCGAAGAAGACAACTTAAGCAAGTTGTTTGCCGCAATAGAATAAAGAAGCACATTTAAGTATAACTAAAACGATATAGAATTATGAAAAGTGATCCTAAAGACTGTCTCTACTGTCAGAACAATGAGACATTGCACAATTTGATGATTGAAATAGCTCAGCTAAGCGTTTCTAGAGTATTCTTGTTTAAGGAACAGACTTACAGAGGACGTTGCCTGGTAGCATACAAAGACCATGTAAACGACTTGAATGAACTTAGCGATGCCGACCGTAACGCTTTCATGGCAGACGTAGTGCGCGTAACACGAGCTATGGACAAAGCTTTCCACCCGGAAAAGATTAACTACGGAGCATACAGCGACAAGTTGTCTCATCTTCATTTCCACTTGGCTCCTAAATATGTAGACGGTCCTGACTACGGAGGCACATTTCAGATGAACCCCGGAAAGGTTTACCTTACCGACGCTGAATATCAAGAGCTGATAGACGCTATAAAGGCTAATCTATAATAAGATTATAAAAACAACAAAAGGACGGAAAGCTTCGGTGCTATCCGTCCTTTGTTGTTTTATTCTTCATCATTTCCGTCTTCGTCATCGCTGTCAAAATCGAAGTCGAAGTCGTCCAAGTATTCAGGAGTAAAGAAGTCGTCCAAGTCGCGTCGGTCTTTCTTCGTCGGACGTCCGGTACCTTTCGCCCGATTCACAAATCCGCTTATCTTACTCATTTCAAGCAATTCATATTGGTCGGGGGTGGTAACGTTCTCCATTACATCGGGTACCAGTTTTGCCCCCACTCGTTTCTCGATAGCTTGCAATACTTTAAACGAATAAGTAATGGGCGGCTTTTTCACCTGTATCACATCGCCCACCTTAATCATGCGTGCCGGTTTAGCCTGCGCTCCGTTTATACATACTCTACCTTTCTTACACGCTTCGGCGGCTATGGTACGCGTCTTGAAAATACGCGCTGCCCACATCCATTTGTCTATTCTTGCTTCGGCCATAGTAATGCTATGTATTGAAAATAAAGGAAACGGTTACTTCTTATTGTATTGGTTCATCGTAATGCTCAGTCCTGCCAGGCAAAAGCTTTTGATAATCTCTCCAGCTGTCTCCAAGCGTTCCGGCATCTGCTTTACATCGTCTTCGCCAAACTTACCGAGAACATAATCCACCTGCGCTCCTTTAGGGAAGTCATTACCTATACCGAAACGTAAGCGTGCATAGTTCTGTGTGCCCAATGTGGCGGCGATATGCTTCAATCCATTGTGTCCGGCATCGCTGCCTTTACCCTTCAGTCGCAAACTGCCGAAAGGCAACGCAAGGTCATCTACTACAACCAATACATTCTCCAACGGAATCTTTTCCTGCTGCATCCAGTATCTTACCGCGTTTCCGCTAAGATTCATGTAAGTAGATGGCTTGAGCAGAAGCAACTGTCTGCCTTTTACCGACATACTTGCGGTAGCACCGTATCGTCCGTCCTTAAAAACAATATTGGACGCCTTTGCAAGAGCGTCCAATACCATAAATCCTATGTTGTGCCGAGTATTGCGATATTCATCGCCTATATTACCCAGCCCTACAATCAAATATTTCATTCAGGATTATTTGCCTGCAGCAGCCTGTGCACCACGAGCGGCACGAGTCAATTTAACAGCGCAAACCACAGCTTCTTTTGCGTTAAGCAATTCCAAACCTTCGAAGTTCAATTCGCCTACCTTGATAGTCTTACCAAGAGCCAAAGAAGTTACGTCGATATTCAGACGTTCAGGAATAACGTTGTACAAAGCTTTAACTTTCAATTTACGCATCTGGAGAGCCAATTTACCACCGGCTTTAACACCTTCAGCTAAACCTTCCAACTGAACAGGAACTTCCATTACGATAGGATTCTCTTCGTTGATCTGATAGAAGTCTACGTGAAGGATAGCGTCAGTTACAGGGTGGAACTGGATGTCTTTCATGATAGCGTTAACTACCTTACCATCGATGTTCAGGTCTACTACGTAGATGTGCGGAGTGTAAACCAATTTACGCAAACCGTCTACTGTTACTGTGAAGTGAGTAGCAACTGGTTTTCCGTTTTCGTCTTTCTGCATTCCGTACAATACACAAGGTACACCGTTGTTCTTACGCAAGCTGTGAGTAGCTTTCTTACCGATCTCTGTTCTTAAAGAACCTTTAATTTCGATTGATTTCATGTTGATTAAAAATTTTTTGTGTTACTCTAAATTAAGTAGTTACTTGTGCTTAATTCGCCATCACACGATGAGCTTAAAAAAGCGGTGCAAAGGTATTCGTTTTTTTTTATTTCAACAAGGAAATGGCTGATTTATTGCGGCTTTTACGCCTAAAAGCGATAAAAAAACCGTTTAAAACGATACTTTAACCCACAGAATACGGCACATTAGTTAAAATGCCGCACGAAATCTGTTGACTTCATGCGGCATTTTAAGCAAACTTAGTATAGCGTTTATATTAAAAATCGATATCTATCTTAATCTCATTATCATGACTGTCGTCTTCTACAGGAATGAAAGTATCTGTGTTTTCGTGATGTCCTTTCGCCACAGCCGGACCTTGCTCGTCATATATATATTGTATCATTTCGTGTAGGCCGTCCGCAAATTTCTCGAAGTCCTCTTTGTGCAAGAAAATCTTATGCTTTTCAAAACTTACCTTAGCATTCTCCCCTTCGCCCGAAACAATCTTCTTGCTTTCTGTAATCGACAAGAACATCTCCCCTCTGCGGTCTTCTTTCACATCTAAGTAATAAATGCGCTTTCCGGCCTTGATAGTCTTAGAGAGAACGATGTCTTTTTCTGCGTTGCCCGCAGCCATATCTTTTTTCATTTCTTCCATGATGCTGTGTGATAAAGTGGATTAAAAAATCGCCTCAAAATTGAAGTTTTTTTTTGAATAAACAAAGTTATGGCTTTTAAAACTTATCTAAGCGAGGAAAATATACAAAAAAATGTTTCCACTTTAGGTGAAATGCTGAAAAATATATATTTTTGCACCCAAATTTATATATATCAAATACATAGTATGATAAACAGAGTTCTTATTCGTCTTAAGATAGTTCAGATTATTTATGCGTACTATCAAAACGGAGGTAAAAATTTGGATACTGCAGAAAAGGAGTTGTTCTTCAGTCTTTCCAAAGCTTACGATTTGTACAACTATCTTTTATTGTTAATGGTGGAAGTTACGCGTTATGCCAACAAGCGGTTGGAAGCGGGCAAACACAAACTGGCTCCTACAAAGGAGGACTTAAATCCTAATACTCGTTTTGTTGATAATCGTTTTATCGCCCAACTTGAAATAAACAAGCAGCTGGTAGAGTTCGAGAACTCACAGAAGAAGAATTGGGACAACACGCCTGAATTCATCAAGGCATTGTGCGAAGAAATAATGGACAGCGATATATATAAGGAGTATATGAGCGCTGAAACTTCATCGTACGATGAGGATAGAGAATTCTGGAGAAAGATATATAAGAAGATCATTGTTCGCAATGAACGTCTTGACGGTATTCTCGAAGACCAGAGTCTGTATTGGAACGACGACCGCGAGATAGTAGACACTTTCGTATTGAAGACCATCAAGCGCTTTGACCCTAAAAACGGCGAAAAACAGGAACTTCTGCCAGAATTCAAAGACGAAGAGGATAAGGAATTCGCTCGTCGTTTGTTCCGTCGTACCATTCTTAACGAAGATTACTATCGTCACTTAATCAGCGATAACTCTAAGAACTGGAACATCGACCGTGTAGCAGTGATGGATGTTGTAATCATGCAGATTGCATTGGCCGAAATCCTGAGCTTCCCTAACATTCCGGTTAGCGTTTCTCTGAACGAGTACGTAGAGATTGCCAAACTGTACAGCACTCCTAAGAGTGGTGGTTACATCAATGGTACCCTCGATGGAATAGTTAATCAATTGAAAAAGGACAATAAACTGACTAAAAATTAATACCTTTGTTTAGGTAATATTAAACTTAATAACACGAAGAACTTATGAATATGTTGACAGTTATGCTGCAGGCACAAGGTGGAGGAGATTTATCTTTCATCCTCATGATGGTAGCCATCTTTGCTATCATGTATTTCTTTATGATTCGCCCACAGAACAAGAAGCAGAAAGAAATTGCTAACTTCCGTAAGAATTTGGAAGTAGGCCAATCTATAATTACTGCCGGTGGCATTTATGGAAAAATCAAAGAAATAGAAGATAACTCTGTAGTTGTAGAAATAGCATCAGGAGTAAAAATCAAAGTAGACAAGAACTCTATCTATGCTGATGCTAAGGCTCAAGCTACAAAATAATATCAAGTAAACATGTTCGATGTAAAGAACATCACGCTTTATTATCGATGGATTTTACGGAAAACCAGAGATTTCTTGCTTAGCGATAAGTTCAGGGAAACTTTGGTTTTCTTGTTTTTCGTATTAGTATCGTTTGGGTTTTGGCTGCTGCAGACTTTAGATTATACGTATCAGACAGAATTCAAGGTTCCGCTGCGATTGAAGAACATCCCCAAAGATGTAATCTTGACGTCCGATTTGCCGGATGAAGTGAAAGTAAGAGTGGAAGACCGAGGTACGGTACTGCTCAACTATATGTTGGGGCGCACATTTTTCCCAGTGTCTTTCGATTTTAAGGATTTCCAAAACGGAGGATCGCACGTACGTATATCGTCGTCTGAGTTGCAAAAGCGAATATCTTCTCAGCTGAACGTATCGACCAAGCTGATTTCTATCCGCCCGGATACCATCGATTTTATCTTTACTAAAGGATTGGCGAAGAAAATTCCGGTACGACTGAATGGCGAAAGCAACATTTCGGCTACGCGTCAGTATTATATCTCGTCGGTGAAACTGACTCCTGACTCAGTAATAGCGTATGCGCCTAAAGAAATATTAGATACGCTACGCATGGCTTACACTACGCCGTTTATCGCCACTAATGTTACCGATACATTAGAGAAACGTGTATTCATCGACAAAATAACAGGTGTAAAGTTCGTGCCATCGTATACCGATGTGTTCATTCTTACCGATATGTATTCCGAGAAAACCGTAGAAGTGCCCGTAATCGGAGTCAACTTCCCGGCTGGAAAAGTATTGCGCACTTTCCCTTCTAAGGTAGATGTTACATTTCAGGTAGGATTACGACATTTTAAGGAGGTAGACGCAAACGATTTCTTCATAGGCGTTACATACGAAGATGTACTTAAGACAAAAGGAGATAAACTTGTGCTCAACGTGAAAAGTGCTCCCGAGGTAGTGGGTCACATTCGTATATCTCCGGCTTCGGTAGACTATCTGATAGAACAACAATCGGAAAGAGAAAACGAATAACCACAGATGATAAAAATAGGAATAACCGGAGGTATAGGTAGCGGAAAGTCTTTCGTTGCCAAACAGATGGAAGAGAAAGGTATCCCCGTTTACTACACCGATGACATGGCTAAACAACTAATGGTGGAAAGTCCAGTAATTCACGAAAAGCTGACAAAGCTATTGGGTGAAGACGCATACTCTCCCGACGGGCAGCCTAATAAAAGAAAGTTGATAGACTATCTCTTTGCAAATAAAGAAAATGCGCTTCGCATTAACTCCATCGTGCATCCAGTAGTAAAATCAGACTTCCAGCAATGGGCGGAGCGTCATAAGTCGACGGAAATTGTAGCCATGGAATGCGCTATATTATATGAAGCCGGATTTGATGATGTGGTAGACCGTGTAGCAATGGTATACGCTCCGCTGGAAATTCGGATAGAGCGAGCCATGAAACGCGACGGAGCGACTAGACAACAGGTAACAAATCGGATAAACGCTCAAATGCCAGACGAAGAAAAATGCAAGCGAGCCGACTATACCATATATAATGATGGCATACGCCCTATTCCAGCCCAGATAGACACCATGCTTGAGCAAGTCAAAAGCGGAAAACCTTTGGGGTAAATTTGTGTAATTCGATGGGGAGTTGTATTTTTGCTACCCTTAAACGAAATTAGGAACTATATTAAATTAACAATATAATAAATAGACTTATGTTGAAGACAATTTTAGCAATTTCAGGAAAACCGGGATTGTATAAGCTTATTTCTCAAGCTAAAAATATGCTGATAGTAGAGGCTGTTAGCGCAGATAAGAAAAGAATGCCTATTTATGCAAGTGATAAAGTTATTTCATTAGGCGATATCGCTATGTATACCGACGATGATGAAGTTCCATTGGGTCAGGTTCTTGAATCTGTAAAGAACAAAGAAAACGGCGCTGTAACTTCAATCGATTACAAAAAGGCATCGGCAGAAGAACTTCACGCTTTCATGGCTGAAGTATTGCCTGAATACGACCGCGACCGTGTACACACTAGCGATATCAAAAAGCTTATCCAGTGGTACAACTTGCTCGTTTCTAACGGTGAAACAGACTTCGTAGAAGAAGAACCTAAAACAGAAGAATAATACAACTGTATTATAGCCTGACACGCTTCAGGTAGAACAACTCCTTGCATCATCTCAACGATTTGACGCAAGGAGTTGTTTGTTTTAAAAGAATATCGCTATATGTTTAAAATATGTGGCAAAGCTTTGCTTATTTCAAATAAAGGCGTACCTTTGCATCCGCAATTCGGGGTGTAGCTCAGCCCGGTTAGAGTACGCGTCTGGGGGTATTGAAATGAGCCTTAATAAATAGAAATACAAATTACTAAATATAAAGGAGTTAAGCTGTTGCCTAACTCCTTTTTTGTTACCTACGAATAAATTTCGATTAAAGTTTTCGGGAAACTTGGTGCAAATAAAGGCAAATTGCCGCTGTCGTATTTATTTGCATTCGGATTTTTTAAGGTATTGTTCAAGATAAATTAAAGCCTCTTTATAGGTTTCCATTTTCCAATGTGGCTTACCACCCAAGCGGGACAAGTCCATGTTGTCTTTCAAATCCTGTATTTTAACTTTTACGGCAAGCGGATTGGTTGCTACACGCTGGATAAATGTTTGGTAGTCCTCACCCTTTATTTTAGTCAGGCATTTTAAAGCAGCCAACACGTCATCGCTAAAACCTTGTGTTTTTAGTTCTTCCAATGTGATAGGAGTATCTTCCACTACATCGTGCAACAATGCCACAATCTTTTCATCTTCTGTTTGGCAACGTAATGCCACCCTCATAGGGTGAAGTATGTAAGGAGCACCAGCCTTGTCTGTCTGCTCCAAATGAGCCTTATAAGCAATGTCTAAAGCCTTGTTCAACATAACTTTTATCGTTATTTGTTATCTATTGGTTTTATTCTACTTTTATGCACATAACCTTTTACTCCTTTGGTCGTTTCGACTTTATACCAATTATCATTTGTTTCCCAATAGGTAAAAACTTCACCTTCCAATATCTTACCTACTATTTCCGACTTAACATTATTGGATGCACGTATGTTAGTATAACCATCGGGGTCGTTGATTGTAGCTGTGTGTGGCATGGTTTCCGGAGTAGTAATTGGCAAATCACTTTGTGGACGTTTTGGGGGCTTCTTATTTTCGTTTATCCTGTTAGATGTCATTAGAATGTTGTCTATTGGGAATGTTTTATATAAAATGCCATTCATTAGAATTCTAACAGAAACATTGCTGTTTCTAATTGCCATGAAATTTGTCCAGCCTACAGAACTTTGTAAAGCTGTTTGTCTTGCCAATCCGGGTTGCAGAGGTTCATCGGTATATTTGCTTTGAAAATAACTGCTTTCATTAGACCATTCCTCATCGCCTTTAATAAAGATAGCAGAAATTTCAACGTTTCCTTTTATAGGAATGGAGGACTTATTTTTAAACTTGAGTATAATTTGCGGTTGATACAAAAGTATATTACTGTTTCTATTTATATATTCATAATATCCAGTTTCGTAATCTACCAATTCAAGGCTATCCAATACTGAATATATCTGTTGTTGGGATATTGATTGTTGTTGGGATTCTAATTCTTCCTCATTGGTATTCCTATCAACATTATTTCCTCCTGTACAAGCAGATAGCAATGCAGAAATTAAAGAAGAAATAAATACGATATTAACTTTCAAATTCATACGGCATTATTTATATATAGAGTATAATTCAGTTGTGTAATCTTTCTCCATGAAGCCATTCTTTATATAACTTAAAGACACAAGTTTGCCATCAAGTGTTTCCCAAAATAAAGAATACATACCTTTTTTCTTTATATTATTCTCTATAATTTCCGTTATCTCTTTTGGAGCTTCCATTTGATTTGATTCATCGAACAAATTTGACCTATATGGCTCCTTATAATATATATAAGAATTTGTTTTCTTATCATAGCGGACAGAACATTCATTTTCCTGTATCTTTATGTATTCATTTAAATCAAAACTTTCTTCAAAGTAAACCTTTTCATTGATAACTTTTGCACCCTTATAGTAATCTTTATATTCTGGCTTTTTTTCTAACCATTCTTTATGAAGCATTTCATTATATATATCATCATTTTTTTTGATGATTGTAACTTGTGACATTGTATCAATAGCAGCTATATAAGACCTCTTTGTGTCAATGGATGCTATATAGGACTTTCCATAAATTTTTTTCCCACCATTTTTAAAGAACTCCTTAATGGCTTCTTGCCTTACACTATCTTCAAGACTTTTTTGTCCAATTGGAAGAAGCTTTTCAAGTGTACTCTTTGCTCTATCCTCTGCTATTTTTTGCTCTTCTTCTCTTCGCTTTTCTTCCTCTATTTTTTTACGTTTTTGCGGAGTGTCTTTTATTGGGTAAACTGATAAGCTACCCATTCCATTTATATGTATATCAAGTTGTTTATTCTTTTCAAAACTGTCTTCTTGAACCTGTCCATAGTTATTTAAGAATTGGCTCAGTTTCGTAGAAGTTCTTACAGTTGTTTGTACCATATTATTAATTTCATATCCAGAATAGACATACTGTCCTCCAATGCTTTTCCCTTTATAACTAACATTTAACGAGTATTTCATAAAGCCGAATTTAAATTCTATTCCATAGGAAGCTGATTTACTTGAATAGCTAATCAAAAGTGTACTTCCACTGCGCATAGGTTTACCCATATAGGGGTCAGGACAAAGATATTCAGGATATTCAAACTTTTTAATAGAAGTTGGATTTTGAGCATAAGTTGCAATAACCATTATTGCACTCATTAGAAATAGACAAATCCTTTTCATAATTTAGCAATTTGTTTTCCTCAGTCCCACAGGAATGTCCTTATAAAAGGAAAGCGTGGGACTGTTAGATTTATCTGTTTTAGAGGCTCTGGTAAACCCGTGGTACAAGATAAAACGACACCCCACGCCAAACTTTATATATCACTGATATATACAAGAGTAGCATGAACGTTTGTATCGCTTATCCCCGTACCACATGAAATTTTACCAGAATTTCTAAAAACGGGATAGCACTAAACGCTTCCTTATAATTAATATGTCATCAATAGGTCTTTCAACCTATTAACGGGACAAATATAACTAAAATCCAGCGTTCTACAAACGTTTTTTAGGGTGTCGTGGAACAAATTTACTCATTTATTGATAGTTCACAAGATTTTAGGGAGGGAACTCCGATGGGACTATTGCATTTTGAAATGTCGTACCTCTTATGGATGCCTCGAAACAGCCTCATCATCATACCCACGACCTCAAACAGACCTTACCATTCGATTACACTCCACTCGTTTTTAGGTGCTGCATGACATTTTCATCCTCTACATTGCAAGCCCTCTATGATGTTGTACCCTGTCATTACATAAGTTTATCATCATACAGTGAAGATTTGAGAGTGCTACATCCTCATTGCTTACCACCTGCATGGATTCTATCGACCGAGCATAACCACCTTATCACATAGAATTAAGCAACCTCGTATTAGAGCGTTTAAGCCATTATTACACCCCACCGAATACTTTTATTGTATTTGATAAGTTTTTGGCTGTGCACGACCAATAGACCCCTCTATTAAAAGGTAAGGCTTGGTAATCACCCGAAGAGTAAACTTAGGAAGTGGAGTTTACACCCTCTGATGATTACCAAGCCTTACTTGATTAGAGAGAGGACTAACAGGCGGTATTGAATATTCGTCGTTCCTCTGCGACGCTCATACCGTCTGCCGACTGCTCCAACAGCCCAGCAAGATATTGTTCTATTTTGCCTGTTAGTTCCAAGGTCAGGTTAGGGAGAGCCAAATGCTTTTTGCCCCACTCCAACGCTTCTTGGATTTTCTTTTGTATTTGCCCATGTAGGATACGGTCGGCTGGCTGCGGATTTGCCCGAAGTTTAAAAAGGACGTGCTTCACATAATAAGACAGGTTTTGGTCGGCATTTGCTATACAAATACACCACTTGGCAAAGTCTTTGGCGCTCTCAAAAATATGGTAATCCACATCCCAACAGTCATTAGGCAGTTTCACCATATCCTCATAATATCCAAACCACTCTGCAACCAGCGTCCAAAATACCTGTTTACTCCAAAGCTCCTCTGCCACTATATCCCTACCAAACAACCTATTCAGTCCTTTGGTGCTAAATGTCACCTCGTACCTCAATAAGTTTCTCGGCAAGTTCTCTCTTCCATATTTAGGCAACTCACGCTTCTTCTTTGCCTCCTGTATCTTATCATAAAACTTGCAACGCACCTCTTCGTCCTCTATGTACTTAGTACCATTCCACTCATTAGGTCTAAATTTCTTCATGGCGTCCAACTTCTGCATATACATAATAGGAGGCTCTGTCATGCTAAAGTTATGTGCAAACTCCGCAGACTCCACCACTGCCTTATACATAGGTACACCCAAGTCCTTGCTCAACTTCATTATAAGCCACTTGACCTGCCTTAATGACAAGGTCTTTAGATTATGTCCCCACAGACATTTAGGAAGACTGCCCTCGAATGACACATACGTTTCAGTGGCTATGACCCTACGTCCAAGCCAATATCCCTTACCACCCGTACCATTGGCAAAATAGTCCTTTACGACTGTACGTTGCAGGACTGTTTGCCAATCGTACCCTGTTGGCAGGTCATATAGTATTAATTTGATTTTGTCATACATGGCTGTGAGATTGGAATGTATATAGAAAGTTATACATAATAAAGCATATTAACTATTTACGAAGCCGTGCAGCTAACTGGCTTTCCATTCGTTTTATAAATTCGTCCTTGGCTTCCTGCTTTCGGGCAGTCATCCACGCTACGATTTCGTCACGCTTGAACACAAGTTTGCGCCCGTTTGTCCCGGAACGATGACAAGGTATTTCACGGGTACGGGTCCACTTGTAAATAGTGTCCTTTGCATAGTTCGTAAGCTCACAACAAAGTGTAATATCAAACACTTCGGGATAATCTTCTATCCGTTTTGACTCTCTTTTGGCGTTCTGTGGTTCGGTTTCGGGTATCGTTGGTACTGTTCCCAGCATGGAAACAATAACTGCCCGTAACGACCTTATTTGAGCCAAAGCGTAATATTCCCATTGCTGTTGTAAAAACTCCATGTCGTGAAACATCCATGCGCTCTCTATTGCATCACGGTGGTGTTCATTGATAAAGCCGTATTGGGCTATGGAATTATACAGGAAATCTGCAACCAAACCTGTTTTACCCTCTTTTTGCAAATAGGTTTCCTCGTTATAGACATCTTCCAACTCTTGGCTGTCCATGTTTAGTTTGCCTTGTCGGATGGCTGATAACTTTTCATCATAAGTGGATATGAAGAAGCCGTCCCGCCATTGGTTTATAGCCTCATCCACCTCATTTAAAGCCT
>ULXH01018985.1_pt1 | contig 31132 bp, 24 predicted proteins | sample 1961101 | NCBI WGS metagenome assembly ULXH01 (sample SAMEA4835833, study PRJEB28245) | human gut metagenome | biome: gut microbiome; material: fecal sample | place: Denmark | collected 2008 | reverse complement strand
CTTTCCCTACCTTATCAACAGGTGGGGCTGCTATCATCAATTCTACTCCTTATGGAGTTGGTAATTTCTACCACTCTACTTGGGTAGATGCTATTGCCGGAGGAAATCCATTTAATCCACTTCGATTGTATTGGCAAATGCACCCAGAACGAGACATTAATTGGTACAATGAAATGTCTTCTGCTTTGGGAACCAAAAGAACTGCACAAGAAATTGATGGTGACTTCTTATCATCTGGAAATACAGTCTTCGACCTGTCTGATATAAAGGCAATCGAAGACTGCCTTAGTGATTATCCAGTTCTTAAGAAAAGGTTTAATGGTCAGTATAGACAATTCTGCGAACCAGAAGATAACAAGGAATACTTTATTGGTGCCGACGTTTCTACTGGTAGAGCAACTGACTACTCTGCTTTCACTTGTATGGATAAAGCTGGGGATGAACAAGCAGTATTTAAAGGTAGATTATCAGTAGATAAGTATGCTAGATTACTGGGAGATACCGGTCAGTTATTTAACTTTGCAACTATTGCTCCAGAATCAAACGATGTTGGATTGGCAGTAACTTCTAAACTTCAAGATGAAGGATATCCTAAACTGTATTACTACCAAAAGATGCTTAAGAAAAAAGGTAAATCTAGACCTGAGATGGATAAATCTCCTGGATGGTTAACTACACAGAAGAATCGTTCAGTAATCATTGAAGGCTTAGAACAAGATATACGAGAAGATAATATCACTTGTAAAGACCCATTCTTTGTTCAAGAAGCATATACCTTCATATATGATGGTTTAGGTAGGCCAGTTGCAATGGGTAAACATAGAGCTAACAATTCAACAGTAGATGTAGACCTTGAAGGTGATGTCTATTCTGATGACTCCATCTTTGGTAAAGCGATATGTAATCACATAAGGAAAGGAAAAACTAACGTAATTGTACAACCAAAATGAAAAAGAAGTTCAACTTTAATTGGAGTTGGGGAAGAAAGAAGGACCCACCTCCAGAACCCTACAAAGAGGAGAAGAAATCAAAACCTTCTACTATCTCTCCTGGTAGAGTTTCAGTCGATGAAGATGAATCTCTTATCAGCTCATTAAAGGGTATTACTGCAATGGTAGACCCTTCTTTTCGTGTTGAAGTAATACCTCTAATTCGAGATTTATATAAAGTAAATCCGGATATGGGCATTGCTTTGCAGGATATGTTTAAGTTAACCAATACTGGGCATACTGTAACATTCCCTAATAATACGGATGATGAAGCAGATAAGATGAGGAAACACTTGGCTGAGAAAACCAAGAAATGGTCAAGGTATACTGCTGGAATAGATGGCTTGGTTAACAAGATGATTGTACAATGTCTTGTTGGCGGAGCTATTTCTGTTGAAGGAGTTCCTGATGAAAAGCTGGAAGGTTTGGATACTATCATATTCCTTAGACCCGAGAACATTGTATTCAAAAGGGAAAACAATGGAGTATATTCTCCTTATCAAAGGAATAAGAATTACTTCATAAAGCACCAGGATTACATTAAGCTTAACCCAGAGACTTATGTATATGCTGCAATGTATAATGATACCGATGAACCATACGGAATACCACCGTTCATGGCAGCATTGGATTCATTGAAAGGACAACATGATATGAGGGTAAACTTTAAACATATCATGGAAGTCTGCGGTATGGTAGGATTCTTGGAAGCTAAGATGGCTAAACCTGACCAATCTGGTAGTGAAAGTGTAAGTCAATATGAAAAGAGACTAGAAAGAAACCTAAGAGACCTAAAAAGAAATCTTAGGGAGGGCATGAAAGATGGAATCGTAACTGGTTACATTGATGACCATGAGTTTAAGCTTAACTCTACCACTAAGGAATTAGGTAACATCAAGGAACCTTGGAACATGAATCAACAATCCGTTGCTAATGGTTTGGGAGTTAATGGTAATCTTATCGGAGTTAGTTCAACAACTGGTGAGGGAGCAACGGGAATAATGCTCTCTAAATTAATCAGCCAGTTAAAGAATCTACAAATGCTTGTAACTTATGTATTAGATTTTCTTTATTCTCTAGAACTGCGTCTGGCTGGCTTTAATAACAAGGGAATAAAGATTCAATGGGGGACTTCAACTATTTCTGATGAAGTTAAGGTTCAACAAGGTCTTCAATACAAGATACAGAATTTGGATTTGTTGTACAAAGCTGGTATCATTAGCCAAGACCAATATGCTTGGGCAATGGGGTATGATTCTCCTGATGAGGATGAACCAAGAGTTTCACTTGAAGACCAGTTTGCTAAAGGTGGTAATTCAGACCCTCAAGAGGGTACTAAGAAGAAACAAAGGCAGGCTGATAAGAACCAATCTGCCCGTAGGTCAAGAGATAAAACTAACCCGGCTCCTTCTCGAGGAGACCAAAATACTAAAGCAAGATGAGTAAATTTACAAAGAAAAACAAAGAGCATCTTGATTCAATGGTGATTGGGCAAGGGCATACCATTATGGCTGGGTATATCCCAGAATCTGTTGGAGCCCAAGCTTTCTCCGAGAATTATTATAAATGGAAGACTCCAACACCGGACTCCATTGCTCAATTTGGATTTTGGGGAGGTGATATAGATTACAATACTTATTATCCTAACCTTGATAAATCTGAACTTACTCCTAAGGACGAAGAATTTATCGAACCGATGTTTAGATTACTTTCAGAAACGATTGTATCTAAAAATTGGAATCCTACTGACTTTAGTCAAAATGGAGTACTAAAGGCATCAATGAAAATGTTACTTGGTCAAACCGTAAACTGCGACCATGAAACAAACATTGGTAATGCAATCGGGGCTGTATCTCAAGTGATGTGGCAAGAATCTTATAAAGATGGACACTTCACTATTCCTGCAGGTATCAATGGTATTCTGAAGATTGATGGTAAGGCAAATCCAAGAATTGCTAGAGGAATCCTTATGGAACCTCCTTCAATCCACAGTAATTCAGTAACTGTACAGTTCAAGTGGGATAAATCTCATCCAGGAATGGAAGATGGTGAATTCTACCAGAAGCTTGGTACCTATGATTCTAAGGGAGAGATGGTACGTAGAATAGTTACTGAGGTAGTTCGTTATTTGGAAACTTCATTAGTATCCCATGGTGCTGATTCATTTGCTCAAAAGATTGGTTCAGATGGTAAAATTGTTAATCCTACTTTTGCAAAAAGAACCTGGGCTTCTTATGAGGAATATAGGGATGACAAGTCTAAACAGTACTTCTTTACTGACTACAAAACAGATCTCTCGGAGTTTCAAGAAAAGGACGATACTCAGGGTTCTTTAATTGATAACCAAGAAAACCAAAATAATAATAAAGAGAATATGAACAAAGAATTGCAAGAATTTCTTGAAAAGCTTTTCGGGGATAACATGCTATCCCTTGCAGAAGGCAAAGAGATGACTCAGGAAGAAGTTATCTCATGTATTCAAAGCTTGGTATCATCCAAAAACAGTCTTCAGACTACGGTTGATAATCTGACTACAGAGAAATCTTCTCTCACTGAACAGATTACTAATCTGAATGCTGAAGTAGCAAACTTGAAGGAAATGGCAACAGTAGGAAAGAATCACATTGCTTCCCTCCGTGAAAATGCCGTTGGTACTTACAAGAAGTTGATGGGTGACAAAGCCGATGAAACCATCATCACTATGTTGAATGCCGAAACTACTGGCATGGTTACTTTGATTTCTCTCCAGAAAGACTATCAGGCTCGTTTGGAAGAGAAGTTCCCAATGGTATGCGCAAGCTGCGGTTCTCACGATGTAAGCCGTGCTTCTTCAGCTCAGGAAGTCGATGAAAAATCAGGAACTAAGACTGAGGACAAAACTAAATTGGCCGAAAGATCTACTTCCGATGTTCTTGATGACATATACAAGAGTAAGTTCAAATAAAGAAATAATCGATAAATATCACTGTTATGACGAAAATCGTAAACAAAGACCAAGCAATGACTCTCTTTGGGGAAAAGACTCCAAGAGCGGTGATTTACAAAAGTGAATCCCACAAATTGCACCAAGCCTTCAATGTAAAAGAAGGAGAAACAATCGTTCAGGGTATGCCGGTGGCAATTGATGAAACTGGCCTCATATTCCCTTTCAAAGATGCTGCTACTGAAGTATATTTGGGAGTTGCTGTTACTGATAACATCAATCCGGCTTACCGTGCCCAGCATAACTTCCCTGTAGAAGTTACAGTTGCCATGGAAGGTTACATGATTTGTAATTGGGTATCAAATGCTACTCTCACTGCTGGTTATGTAATCCCTTCTGGAGATTTGCTAAATGACCGTTTTGTAAAAGCAAACCAGGGAACCTCAACTCCTTTCATTGCTCTTACTCCGGCAGACGAAGCAAACGAGTTAATCCAAGTACTTATTAAATAAGAAGAAAAATACATTATGGAAAAAGTTGATATTTCAAAACTGAAGAAGGAAGACTTTATCAAAGAACTTCCTCAAATGGTAAGTCAGCTGGATGCTTTCCGTCAGGGAGCCCAGAATAAAAAGCCGGTAGAAGTTACCCTGGGTGAACTTGCTACAGGTAAGTGGGGAATCACAGAAGATGAATTGTTCGAAAAGGTTGGTATCAATCCGAAAATCGATACAATGGAAAACATCTTCACAATGCCTCAGCAAGATGTTCGTTGGATTGTTCCGGAAATCATTCGTTCTGCAATTACTTTGGGTATGCGCCAAGCTCCGTTCTATCCGGAGATTATTGCATCCGACCAGTCTATCAATGGATTGACTGCTATTATGCCGATGATTAACATGTCCGATGCTGCACCGGCTAAGGTTAACGAGGCAGAAACAATTCCATTGGGAGATGTAAGCTTTGGACAGAAATCAGTTTCTCTGTTCAAAATCGGTAAAGGTTTTAAACTTACTGATGAAGTTCGTAACTACGTTTCTCTCGATGTATTGGCAATCTACCTTCGTGACTTCGGTGTTCAGTTGGGTTATGCAATGGATACCCTGGCCATGGACGTTGTTATCAATGGTAACAAACCCGATGGTTCAGAATCTGCTCCGATTATCGGTGTATACGAAACAACCAATGGTATCACATATAAGGACCTTCTTCATATTTGGGTACGTGCTGCTCGTATGGGACGTAACTTCACTACAATGATTGGTGGAGAAGACCAAGCTATCGAAATGTTGAACCTGCCTGAGTTTAAAGACCGTCATTCAGGTACTACTGAAGCTACACTCAACATCAAGTCTCCGGTACCTAAGAATGCCAACTTCTACATCCATCCGGGAACTCCGGACCAAGGCCTTCTGCTGATTGATACATCGGCTGCCTTGATTAAGCTTACTGCTAAGCAGTTGATGTTGGAATCTGAAAGAATCGTTTCCAATCAGACTCAAGCAATCTATGCAAGCTTGACTACTGGCTTCTCTAAGATGTATCAGGATGCTGCACTCATCTTGTCTGCAGATAAGAAGTTCTCTGAAGCTGGATTCCCGGACTTCATGAACATAGACCCGTACTTGATGGTTAACCTAGAGTAAAGCCACCTGGTTTTATTTTACACAGTTCTAATTTCGAATGGGATAGGGTCCTCGCAAAACCCTATCCCTATTTTTAAAACATCTAAAAACTTAGTAGATTATGAGTGAAAAAATAAAAGTAACTGTAGGGGCCAAAGCTTACAGTTTTCATGACCAGTCAACTGGTATCACTATCGCAAGAGGAGAAGAAAGAGAACTTACTCTCCGTCAATTTGGTTCAAAGAAAATCCAAATGGCTTTGAACTCGGGACATCTTCGGATGATTGCTGACAAAAACAAAGTAGAGAAATATTCGGCTAACGATTTGGACAAGCTGGAAAAGAAACTGACGGCTCAGTTTGAAAAGGGTATGGAAGTTGCAAAGATTGCAAAGGCCTATACTCTGGAAGAACTTACTCTCATTGCTGCTCGCCACGAAATCGTAGCCGAGAAGAATGATACTCCGGTAACCCTGGTTCAGGCATTGCTGGAAGAGTTCGAAGAACAATCTAAATAATTCATCATGGAAAATCTAGACTTCGTAGCTACTACGAATGGTCTGGAAGTTTCATTTAGAGTACTAAGCAAAGTCCCAGCCAAGGCCATTTTTGACTGGGACTTTGGTGATGATAAGGGGTCCGCTTACGATGTTAAGCAACCAACTTACACTTATGAAAAGTCCGGATTTTATACAGTAGCACTGAATATCACGAACTCCGATGGACTTAATCTTTCTGCTACCAAATTAGTAATTGTAAATACAGAGGCTGTTACTACATTAACGGACAGTATATATAACCTTATTAATTATTTCATTCCTTCAGAAATCTCCGATGGTATGACCATAGAGGAGAAGGAGATGTACATAACTAAATGGCAATTATATATCCAACCACTAGTAAATCATTGTATTCCCTTGGATAAATATAATGATGAATTAATGTATGAAGCTCTAGAAAACCAATTAATAATGGAGTTGGCAGCCTGGGATTATCTAAATGTCAAGCTCCTTAATTTATTAACGAGTACCGGAGAATACCTTAGTCAACTAACATCAACCAAAGAACAAGCGGGAGATGGTAGTTCGAAACCAGAACTTACCCGAGGTGATAGGATTAAACAAATCACTACTGGGCCTACTGAAGTACAGTACTATGATATGCTTTCAGATTCAACATCTTCATTATGGAAAACATTCTCACAAGCTTTGCAACCTGGAGGTGTCATAGACGAATTAAAACAAAGACTTTGTATGTTAGCTACAAGATTGGAAATCTACTTACCATTCTGTGCACCAGTTAATAAGTTAGTAGTTCCTCGAGTAGTTGACAGAAGAAGACCAGGTATATTGGATGGACCTAATCCAAGTGTACCAGTAAAAAGAAATGGTAGAACCTTAATCAAGAAAAGATGACCAAGACTCCTCATAGAATGGTAAAGAATCGTTCTTGGGATAGATACAAGAAGATTATCAATGATTTCTTGGATATAGATGCTGGAAGGCAAACTATAACTTGGGCAAAGAATGTAAATCAACTCCTAAGTCATGGAGAAGATTATATCCCTAAATATTATAATATACCCATCGAGGCTCTCTGTTATTACAATGCCTTTCGAAACTGGCCTATCAATAAAGCCACAATCACTGGAGAACTCGATGATGAGAATCTATCCATACTAGTTACAAAATCCTATATAGAAAACCTGGGATACTTAACTCCAGAAGGTTATTGGGATTTTAACTGGTCTGATGATAGATTCGTGATTAATGGTATTACTTATAAACCCGCAGGAGATACACAAGTTGCCCAAGCCAAAGATGAAGCATTGGTGTTCATGGTCATTCTCAAGAGAGATAGAGATACCAAAATCGAATTTGTAGAATAAAAATGAACGTATATGGCAAAGATGTTACAATTACGATGGACTCGAATTGAAACCCAAAATGGGATTTGGTTCGATAGTAATATGGTAATCCTACATGGTATATGCGGAATACATGTTGAAATGAAAGGGCAAGGAAATGATATTACAGCCATGCAATCCATGACTGGTGATAAATATGTTTCTTGCTTTCAAGATTATTTCGGAGACCTTTGGGATAAGATAATACCTCATCCAGGTATTGGGCAAACTATGAAGTTCAGAGTCAACAGATTACCAGATTATGCAATAATCAGGGGTGATGTTGAGGATGGCGGGGATGTAGACCCTGATAATCCAGAAATACCAATGAATACCTTCTGTGGTTCAGAAGGAGAACCATTCAGAGGTAGTGATACTGAACTGTTCTTGGGTAAACAAATGATTAATTAACCCTTAAATATATAAACCTATATGTACGTAAGTAAATATTACACCTGCGAGGAAATTGACCAGCGGTTGTTACAAGGTTACTATGATGACTTAGTGACTGCTGGTTTTGCTGGAACTCTTAATGAATTCTGGGCCTTCATTCTCTCTATCAAGAACAAGGTTGATAAGAGAGAGGGATATGACTTATCGAAAAACGATTTTACCGACGAACTGAAAAGAAAGTTGGATGGAATCGAAGAGAAAGCCAATTACATCACAAAAGTTTCTCAGTTGGAAAATGATTCTAAGTTTCAGACTGAAGAACAAGTTAAGAAAACGATTGATGATTTGGTTGACGGTGCTGGTGATGCTCTAGATACTCTTAAAGAGTTGGCAGAAGCATTAGGAAATGACCCCAACTTTGCAACCAATATCACAAATAAACTTACCGACCTTCGTAATGATTTGACTGCTGAGGTTAATCGGGCAAAAGAAAAAGAAGCCGAACTCGGTTCTCAAATTACAGCAGTAAACAATGCTCTGCTTAAAGCAGTGGATTTACTCAATGATAAGATTGATAATATCCGTATTGCTTTGGTAGATAAAATCGATAAGCTGGAAGCTAAGGTTGATAAGAACACTGCCGACATTGCCGACTTGCGTAATGAAACTACTGGTTCATTGGCAGATGCCAAAGCTTATGCTAAGGACCTGGTAGATAAAGAGGCAGAGGCTCGTAAGGTCGGGGATGATAAACTGGTAGAAGATATGCACCAGATGACCACTATCCATATTCAAGACAAGGCAGAACTTACTCAGAAGATTGCCGAAGAGGCTCAATTAAGAGAAAACCAAGATGCAAGAATCCGGGCAAGTCTTATTGAAGAAATCTCTACTCGTCAATCTGGTGATGCAGCTCTTGAAAGTAAACTTGCCGAAGAGGTTACCAATCGTAAGGCTGCAGATGAAACTTTGCAGAATGGTTTGACTAAAGAGGTTGCCGACAGAGCTAATGCCGATAACACTCTTCAGAATAATATAGACAAAGAAGCTCAAGCAAGAGAATCTGGAGACCAAGTTCTTAAAGGACAAATTGATTCAGAGGCAGCAACCCGTACTGCTCAGGACCAAATCCTTGACCAAAAAATTACTGCTCTATCTGAAAGAACTAATGCCGATAAGGGTGAAGTACTTGCTGCTGTAGAAGCAGAGAAGGAAGCTCGTATTGCAGGAGACAATGCCCTTAAAGAAAGTAAGGTAGATAAGAGAGAAGGTTATGCCCTGTCTAAGAATGACTTTACCGATATCTTACTTCAGAAGTTGAATGGTATTGAGGAGCATGCCAATTATATTACCCAGGTATCACAATTGGTAAATGATGCTGGGTATCAAACAGAAGCCGATGTAGAGGCTGCAATCGAAAAGATTATTGGTTCTGCACCAGAAGTACTTGATACTCTGGAAGAGATTGCCAGAGCATTAGGCGATGACCCTAATTTCGCTACAACTATCACCAAAAAGTTAGCAGCAATCACAGAGAAGGTAAATCAAGAAGTAGAGGACAGAACTGCTGCAGATGCTGCTCTCCAGGTAAATATTGATAAAGAAGTAGTTGAACGTAAAGAAGCTGATGCTGCTCTTAAGACAGAACTTAAGGAATATGTAGATGCTCAGACTTCTATCGGTGATACTGCCTTGAATGTAGTTAAGGATAATCTGGCTAAGGAAATCCAAGACCGTAAAGATGCTGATGCAACCCTGCAAGCTAATATCGATAAGGAAGTTAACGATAGAAAAGCTGCAGATGCAGTACATACTGCTGACCTTGCAACTCTTAATCAGCGAGTATCCGATTTGGCTTTATCTATCAAAGATGCTATCAATACGGTTAAAAATGAACTCACTGCTCAGGTAAATGCTAATACTACTGCCATTGCTACCAATGCAGCTAACATTCAAAAGAATTCTGAAGCAATCACTGCTGTAACCAAAACTGTAGGTGATAACTACAAAGAGGTTAAGGATATGATTAATGAGGAAATCGTAGACCGTACTAACGGTGACAGTAACCTCAGTTCTCGTATTGATACTACCAATATTGCTCTGGGTACAGAACAAGCAGAACGGAAAGCTGCAGACCAAATCCTTCAAGTAAACCTTGATAAGGAAGTGGGAGACCGTAAGTCGGCAGATGCTGCATTGGAAACTGCTATAAACGGTAAGATTCAAACTTTAACGGCTGAAGTTGGTGGGCAATTAGGTATCCTTACTAATAAGATTAATGAAGAGATAGATAACAGAGGCGGTGCCGACCTTTTATTAGAAAATAAGATTGATTCCTTGAAGACAGAATCTACTGAGAAAGTAGATGAACTCAAAACTAAGGTTGAGGCAAATACTGCTGCTATCCAGGTAGAGAAAGAAAGAGCTATTGCCAAAGAAGATGCTATTCAGGCAAACTTAAATACTGCTATTGCCAATCATAAAGACGAGGTAAATGCCTTAACTAATGATATCTCAGATGAAGCTAATGCCCGTATTGCAGGTGATGCAGCACTTCAAGTAAATATTGATAAAGAGGTAACCGACCGTAAAAATGCCGATACCATTATTAATAATGCCATAGCCCAAGAAGTTTCTGACCGTACTACTGCCATCCAGGGATTGGATTCTAAGAAGGTAGACAAGGTAGATGGTAAAGTACTTTCTTCAAATGACTTCACAGATATTCTTTTGATGAAGTTGAATGGTGTAGCAGAACATGCTAACTATATCACTAAGGTATCAGAATTATTGAATGATTCCGGATTCCAGACTGCCGAAGAGGTAGAAGCTGCAATCCAGAAAATCATTGGCTCGGCTCCTGGTGTATTAGATACATTGGAAGAAATTGCTAAGGCTCTTGGTGATGACCCGAACTTTGCAACTACGATGACTCAGAAACTTACGGAGTTAACTGCAAAGATTGAAACTGAAACTCAGAATCGGGTATCCGGTGATGAAGCTTTGGAAACTAAGCTTACTACCTTGAGTACTACTCTTACCAAAACAGTAGAGGATTTAAGAACTTATGTTACTGAAACTCGTACTGAATTGTTGGCAAGAGCAAATAACCAAGATGCTCTTATTACTCAGAATGCTGCAAACATCCAGAGAAACTTGGAATTAATCCAGGGTATTCAGAATAATATTTCTGGTTCTTATCTGGAAGTTAAAGCTTTGCTTGAAAATGAGATTGCTGCACGTAAGGCAGAGATTGTTCGAGTAGAAGGCTTAATCAATGATACTAACCAGGCTCTTACTACAGAGACAGAGGAAAGAAAAGCTGCTGATAAAGAACTTCAGGATAACCTGGATGCTGAAGAAGCAGCAAGAACTGCAGCTGATACTGCCTTAGGAGTTCGTATTGATACCGAGATTGCAGAAAGAAAAGCTGCTGATAAAACTCTGCAAGATAATATTGATGCCGAGAAGTATGCAAGAACTCGAGAAGATACTAGGCTGAATGCTCGTATCGATAAAGAAGTTACAGACCGTACCAATGCCGACAATGAATTAGGTACTCGTATCGATAACGAAGAAGATGCAAGGGAAGCTGCAGATACTACTTTGCAGGATAATATCGATGCTGAAGAGACTGCCCGTACTGAAGCCGATACTACTTTGCAGGATAATATCGATGCTACCAATGCTCATACTATCAATACTCACAGATTGGATTCAAATCCAGTATTGAATGGTACCGACATTAAGTTGGATGGCTATGAAAAGAATGCAGGTACTACTCCTACAGACTTGGATGTAAAGGCAACAGATACTGCTTCAGCCGCATTCGGTAAAGTACAGAAACGTATCGAAGTAGATAAGGCAGATGCCGATGATAAGATTACTAAGGTAAAAACTGCAGTGGGTCTTACAGAGGCCTTGGCATTGCCTTCTCTGGAAGATACTAATTACCTTTCAGAATCCTCAAACATTGTAGATGGCATGAAGGAATTGGATAAGCAAATTGCCGACGGTAGACATGATGAGGTTTGGGAAGTATTATATACTCAGTTTACCCAAATCTCTGGCTTTTCGGTAAGTCCTACAATTATTGAGAAAGGAGTTGATGCAGATATTACTATTCGTGGTAATAACCTATTCAACAGTAAACCGCTTGTTCCAGAAACTTTATCAGTTAAAAGAGGAACTACTGTTATAAACAGTACACCAATTGCTAGCTTAAATATTAAGGATACCATTAATACTGAGGATGACCGTACTACTTATACTTTAAGTATTACAAGCAAGGGTGTAACTAAAACAGCAACTGCTAACGTAAATGCTTACTATCCTATGTACTTTGGACATTCTGCTAAGGCAGCATTAACCGGTGAAGATGTTTTGGGTCTTACCAAACAGGCAATAAAGAGTTCTCCTAACGGAACTTATAACATGACGGGAATTGCTGAAGGAGAATATGTATGGTTATGCGTACCTTCTAACTTCAGTATAACTAAGGTAACTTCTTCTGGATTTGGAGTTCCTATGGCTGCTGCAGCTACAGTAACTGTAGAAGGTAAAGGTTCATACAAATGCTATCGTACTGAAGGAGCTTTAAAAGCTGGTAATTTCAATTTTGTAATCGGATAAAAACTTATAACTATGGCAGAAATTCCTATATATGGTACTTTGGTAAATGCTACCACAGACCCTAAGATTGTAAATACTGACCAAGCTTGGGATAAAGAGCTTGGGAAGTATCAATCTGAAATCAATAAAGAAAGAGTTGAGGGCAATGATTCTCTGAAAACTCAGCTGGACACATTGAGCTCAAAAGTAGATAAAGAGATAACCGATAGAGGTTCAGCTGATACTGCACTGGGTGCAAAGATTGATAAAGAAATCCAAGACAGAACCACAGCTGATACTGCATTGAAAACTGAACTAACTGATAGTATTCAGGAAGTTCGGGATGACCTTGATACTTTTAAGGCAACCAAGGGTCAGGCCAATGGTCTAGCTTCTTTGGGTTCAGACGGTAAGGTACCCGCAGCTCAATTACCTTCTTATGTAGATGACGTAATTGATGTATATGCAACCTACGATGTATCACCAACTAACCAGATATCTAATATCAAATTGTATTCTGATGCTGCTCATGCTAATCCAGTAACTGGAGAAGCTGGTAAATCTTACAACGATATAACTGAAGGACATCCAGGATATCAATTCCGTTGGTCAGGTACTACTTGGGTACCAATTACTTCTGGAGGTTTAATCATTGGTGAGATATCTGGTACTGCTTATGATGGAGCTAAAGGTAAAACTACCGCAGATGAACTACAGAGTCTTAAGAATTTTAATCCTGTACGATTAGTCAGTATTACTACTGATGCTTCTAAAGGTACCTTAAATTATGAATCCGTAAATGGTACTGGTGTTAAAGGCTTAGATATCCTTGCTGCTTCATCTACTAAGGCTGGTGTTATGACTGCAGCAGATAAGGTTAAACTTGACACTACATTACCGAATCAAATTGCTGCAGAAACGGATGCAAGGGAAGCTGCTATTGCTGGTGTTCAAGGAGAATTGGCTAATGATATAGCTCAGGAAGTAGTGGATAGAAACGAGGCTATTGCAACTGCTAAAGCTGAATTAACTACGGCTATCAATAAAGAAATATCCGATAGAAAGGCAGCCGATTCAGATAATTTCAAAGAGCTAGAAGACGGAATGACTGCTGTTGTTGATAATCTAGAGGGAAGAATCCAGGCTACTGATGGTAAACTGTATGAAGAAATAGATAACCGAAAAGGTGAAATCAATAGAGTAGAAAAGTTAATCTCGGATGAAACTGCAACCCGAGCTCAAGCAGATACTAATGTAAATGCTAAGGTAGATTCTCATATTGCTAACAAATCTAATCCCCATGGAGTAACCAAAGCTCAGGTAGGTTTAGGTAATGTTAACAATACGTCAGATGCAGATAAACCAGTATCTACTGCTCAGGCATCTGCTATTGCAGATGCTAAGGCTGCAGGTACAAATGCACAAGCTAACTTAAATACCCATACTCAGAATAAATCTAATCCTCACAATGTAACCAGAGACCAGTTGGGAATGGGAACTAATTCTGAGATTGTATTTAAGAAAGTATCTGCTCCTTCTGGGTTATGGAAGGAATCCGATGAAAGACTTAAATCCTTCATCAAACCTTTGGAACATACTCTTGATGAGATTTGCTCTATACCTACCGATTCATTCATAATTCGAGGTAGTCATGATATAGGTACTATTGCTCAGGCAATTGAAAAACATTTCCCAGAATTAGTTTCTGAGAATACGGTTAAACCTGAAACTGTACCTAATCCCGAAGCCTTCGAAACAATCGAAAAGGATGGAGAAACCTATGTAGTGGTTAAAGAGGTAGATTATTCTAAGATGTCGGTTCTGGCAATCGAAGGTATCAAACTTCTGAAGGCAAGAATCGAAGAATTGGAAAAGAAACTTTTATTCACAAACTTGGATTAATATGGGAGAGATAGCAACTTGGAGTGCTGTCAAAACTAAAGTAGGCCTTGGTAAGGATTCAAATGAATGCCCTACCAAGGCTGAATTGTTAGCACTCTCTCCTACAGGAACGGGAGAATCTTACATAGGCTTGGAAATTTCTAATGCTAGTTCCTATGGTGATAATGAAACCATACAGCTTAGTGATATACATAAGGTAACTTATAAGTATACTTTTACAGCTCAGAATACAACTCTTAGTTTTCCAAAAGAAGGAGGTACATCTACTCAAGTAGGTATTTATGTAACTTCTACAAAAACTAAGTATTTAGATGGTTCTGCAACTTCTGAAGTTCAAAATGTAAATTACTCTGAACCTAATTGGCCCTCTTGGATTATTGGTCAAGGCCCACTAGTAGCTTCTGAAAATACCACAACCGAATCTCGTAGTGCTACCGTAGTATATACCCAATCTGAGTCTGGTAAACAGATATCAGTAAGTTTATTTCAGGCTGCTGGAGTTGAAACTTGGGAATATACATTTACTGCAGGTAATACTGTATTAAACTTTCCTGCAGCAGGTGGAGCTAGTACTCCAAATTCAATAGGTATTACTTCTACTAAGCAAAGATACATTAATGGTAAATTATATGGTAGTCCAGTATCTGTAGGATACACTAGACAATCTGAAGAGGATTGGGAACATAATGTTCAGGGTAGTGGTTGGCAAGCCGATGAGAATAAATCCGAATCTTCTCGGAGTCGTACTGTAGATTATATTCAAGCTGAATCAGGTAAGAAGGTAACCATTACTTATAATCAGGCAGCAGGTGTAAAAAGTTATAATAATAACGTAGTAATTACTGAACCCGATTGGGAGAATTTAGATATCCCTGCTTCGGGTGGAGCATGGAATAGACCAGTATTAACTATTTCTCAAACCTGGGGATGGAATGGAGATGTTACTAATGGAGGAAACTATGAAGTTTCAGGTCCTTCTTATTATGATTTTGCGACTGGTGGAGTAACTAATAAACCCAGTTTAGGTACTACTCAAGCTAATAGAACTAAAGTAGCTGAAGTTAAGGTTTGGGTAAGTTTTAATAAAACTACTAATCAATTAGTACCTAAAGACTCAGATAATAGAACGTCTTATTCAAAAAAGACTTATCAAGTATATCAGGCTGCTAACCAAATCGAAAGTGTAACTCAGGGTGGATGGGTAGTTTCTATCTCTGCGAATCCTAGTACATTTACCGAGCAAGGTGGTACATCACAAATCTCTGCAAGTGCAAGGGCAAGTAGGACTAACCATTGGTCTTCAGGTGCAACTAGTGCAGCATCAGATGCTACTGGTACTCCTACTCTTAGTATACCTACTGCTAGTACTGGATTCAGTTTATCGGGTACTACTTTGACTGTTGCAGAAAACACAACTGCCAATCAAAGGAGTGTAGTAGTAAGGGCAACTATGGACACCGTCTATAAAGAAGTTACGGTAACTCAAAGTGCATACTTAGTAGAATGGAGATATACATTAACTACTTCTACTCCAACGTTAAACTTTGATGCCTTAGGTACAACCAAATCTGGGACAATTAGTAGTTACCGTGAAAAGTATATTAATGGTTCTTTGGTAGAAGGTTCACTTGAAGGTATTAATATCCGGGTTAAATCTACATCGGCTGAGATACAAAGTGCTACTGCTGCTGTAGCAATTACCATGAAGGAAAATACTACAACTCAAGCTAGAACGGGTACAGTAGTATATGAGCAAGTAGGTTCAGGTAAAACTATAACTATTACTTGTAATCAAGCTGCAGGTACAATAACTCAGCAATGGGTATTAAGAGAAGTATCTGGATTCAATACTATTCCTGCTGTAGGAGGCCAGGTAGTAGCTTCTGTAGAGTCAGGATATTATGACGTTATAAATGGTACTCCAAAGACTTGGCATAATGAAGCTCCTGAGGTAGATACAAATCCTGGTTGGATTAGTTTAACTTCCGTAGAGTATGCCAACAATGGTTATTATACTGTAAAGGCAACGGGTATTTCTAATGGCTCCGAAAGTAGTAGGTCTGGTAAATTAACCTTAACCAATTCTCAAAAATCTTTGCAATTAGATATTGTTCAATCTGGTGCTAGTATTGGTTATAATTATTACTTTGGAGTAACTACGGATTTTCCTTCTGTAGCTGCTGCAGGAGCAACTCCTAAGGCAGTAATTAAATCCAGAAGACATAAAGTTGTGAATGGGGTAGAAGAGTCTTCCTATAATTTGGTAGAAACTTCAGTAATAAGTAAACCTAATTGGACTGGTACTTTATCCACTAAGGTATCAAGTACTACTGGTTCAGGGGCAGATTATGATGTTACTATACCAGTATATGAAAATACTGAAGCTAGTATACGAAGAGGTACAGTAGTATTACAACAGGGAGGTTCTGGTAAACAGCTTACTTTGAACCTTAATCAATTAGCTGCAAGTATTACTACTAGAGATTATATCGATTATGTAGAACCAATTCCAGATGGAGGGTTTTCGGCTTTAGCTCAGAGTATAACTGTTACACTTCAATCTTATAGGGAAACCTTAATCAATGGTAAAGTAACGAGTAAAGTTGCTGTTCAACCTGATTTCGATTTGGATTCTACTGTTACCGATTGGGCTTCTGTAGATTTAATTGGTGGTAATCCTACCAATTATGAATATGATTTTGAGGTTTCTGTAAAAGAAAATACTACTAATCAAACTCGGTCTGGTAGTGTAATGTTTTATAATGGTGCTGCCGAAGTAGAGAATGCTTGGGCATTTACTCAAGATGCTGCTACCATCTCAACCAGATACGAAATATCTTGGACTGCAAACTATAGTAATGGTACAGTAGAAGAGAATGTAACTGAAGTTGAATTAGAGGGTACTACTGGTATGGAAAATTCTGTAAGAATGGATTTACACATACTAGAATATACTTCTATCAATGGAGTAGAAGGTACTCCTACTTCTTGGGATTCTAGAACCATAGCTGAAAATAACTCGGCAATAGCTTCACCCAGTGGTCAGGTATCTGCTACTCTACAATCGGATTCTGAAAATGCCTTTATAGGTATTAGTAATTCTGTACAGAACTTATCAGAATATCCACGTACTCATACCATAACTTTATATAATCCTAAAGTTGTAATTAACGGTAAAGAGGTAGGAACAGTACCTACCATTACCTTATTGGTAAATCCAGTACCCTATCGGAGGATTTTTATATTCGGTTGGAAAGGAGCTGGTAATACTAATACTAATATAATTCTGAGTGGTGATATAATGAATAGTGATTCTGTTGCTAGCAGAGATATTATTTCTTATGCAAGTTTACAAAGGAATAATGTAGAATTTGCTAAGAAATATATCAAACCTACTTTAATACCACCTTCAGAAGATTGGTTACAAGTAATTGATAATGGTCAGAATTCAGATAATTCCTATAACTATGCCATTAGAGCATTAACCGATAACGATGGAGAATCAGCTAGAAGTCAATCTGTAAGATTTGAACAACCTGGCAATGGTAATCAAGCCTTATATGCTTATGTTAGCCAAGACCCTAGAGATGAAGGATACTTGGGAGGGAGAGTAAATAATAACGGGCCTAGAACAATTAGATTAAATACCATAAAAGATGAAAATTGGGTTGGTAATACTGATATACGGTCAGGTAATTATTATGGGCTCGGTACATTAGCTCAAGATGCTATCACAATTGAAACCAATATATCAGTGGGTGGTACAGATAGTAGTACTTATACTCAACAAGTAGAATTAAGTAACTTAAAGTTTAGTAAAAGCGGTAGGCCTGTAACCATTAGTAATGACCCAAATCAAACTACTGATTACGAATATCACTGGGAATTATATCCTTCTGCTGGTGTTCCTGCTGGTTTTACAGTAAATATCAGTATGTTATCAAGTGATGGGGATAATGATAATGGTATTCGTTTAGATATAATAAAAAAGAATACTACTGTTTTTCCTATAGGAACCATAATTGGTACTTTAACTTTAACTCCTAAAGATCCGACTAAGTTACCAATCATTACTTGTGGTGTATATCATAGATATTTTACTTGATATAAATAAAACAATACTGCGGTATTTATATACGTATAGGCCTATATACAAAATTAATTAACTTATGTTTAACATTAAAACTAAAACGTTATGGAATTAAAATCAGGAGAAGGCACTGTAGTGGTAGCTGACAGAGACCGTTGTTGTAATGACGGTTGTAATAGAAACTCAGGCTGGGGCTCTGGTTGGGGTGCAGTTGGTGGAGCATTGGTAGGTGGTGGCTTTGGTGCTGCTGCAGTTTCCGTATGGGACAAAATCAATGACACCAAGGCTGACATTCAGAAAGTAGAATCTACGGTTCAGGAAGCAAAGGCAGGTATCTACAAAGATATCTCTGATGCAGCTCGTGGAGTTACTCAAGAAGTCAATGGTGTAGCAAAAGATGTTGCCGGTGTTGGAAGAGAAGTTCTCAACAACCGTTTCACTACGGAAAGAGGACTTTGCGACCTTGGTTACAAAACTAATTCTGATATCCGGGATTCTCGTGACCAAATGGGAGCAGGATTCAACCGTGTTATGGACCGTCTTTGCAACATGAGCTTTGAACAACAGCAATGCTGCTGCGAAACTAAAGGCCTGATTAAAGAAGTAAAATCTGAATTGGCTCTTCAATTGGAACGTTGCTGCTGCGACATCAAGAATGGCCAACAGGAAATCAAGTGCCTCATCGAAAACACCGCTAAAGACCAGGAAATTGCTCGTCTTAACCGAGTAGTAGATGCTCAGAGAGACCAGAACATTATCCAGTCTGTAGTTGCCGCTCTTAAAACAACAACCACAACTCCGGCTTAATTAGGGCTGGAAATTTAAAAGAAAGGAGTGCATCTTACGGGGTGTACTCCTTTCTTCGTTTTAACACCTAAAAACTTAGAGAGATGGAAAAAGAAAAACTAACCGAATATCAGATACAGATAGCTTTACCTGCTCCCAACGAAGAGATTGCTAAAGAAGTAGCAAACAAAGCCCAAGCCCTTGTAGACCAGTTCGGATACTATCAATTCTTAAACTTGGTAGACTTCATGCAGAAGAATCCAGGTGCAGTATCATTCGGTTTAAATTTAATAAATAGGAGGTAATTATGGAAGAATTGATTTTTTCGAAACTACAAAAAGGTGATACATTGTATACCTTAGAAAGAGACAGACGTTCTATGTATCCAATCTTTGACAAAGCTACAGTAATCAGAGTTGGTGAAATTAAACCTATGTCTTCAGGCAATGAGGGCAACTTTGTTTCAAGTATAGAAGTGGTAATCCAGGATTCAGTATCCTCACTTACAATCTTCTTACCTGTTCAAACTACGGAAGGTATTCATAATGGTGTATACTATACTACCGACCTTAAGAACATTGTTAATGAGGTAAATGTTCAAAGAACCAATGCCTTGAATGTTCTTAATAACCGGGATAAGTATGAAACTATCGTAACTGAATGCGATAATATCTTTAAGACAATTGAAGGTATGATTGCCCCCCAAGCTCCAGCTCAGGCTTACAAATCCGAAGAACTTGAAACATTTAAGATGGAGATAGACACTCGGCTATCAACCCAGGAGAATCTTCTCTTGCAAATTGCCCAAGAGTTGGGATTAAACAACAGAGAAAAGAAAGATGGCAAAAAAAGTTAACATAAATATATCACTCCCGATAGGAAGTGTTCAGATTTATGTAGACCCAAGGAAACAAATGCAAGCAGAAAAGTTGATTACTAGAACTCCCCAAATTATGCAAAGAGGTTATGATTTGGGTTCAAGGAAGTTCGGTAATCAACTTCTTCGTATTGTTAAGAGGAGCTTAAATACAGGAGTTCCTCCTCCAGGTTCCGGAGTATCTTGGCCACCACATTCAGTAGCTACACTTAAGAAGTATGGTGCTCATACCCTATTAAACCTTACTGGTCAATATGCAAGGTCAGTTACTATAGTGAACCGAAAAGACAGAACCTTTGTTGGTCTACCTCCTGGATTGAAAAAGACAACCTACTTTGGAAAGACTTCTCGTAAAACCCTTAATCAAATTGCTATTATGTTAGAATATGGTAGTAGAGACGGTAACTTACCTGCTCGTGAATTATGGGGTCCTGCTTATAAAGCTGCAGGTGGAGCTGATGCTTTACAGAAGTCTATACGTAATGAAGTAAGAAAAGAACTCAGAAAATATACAAAATAATGGCAGATTTTGAAGCAGATAAAACATCTGGTAAGGGTCCTACACTTGTAATGGTACACCCATTAAAGTTGAATGATACTGAATCAGATAAGCGAGCTTCATTGATTGTAGATGTCAATGGAGTTACTAAAACGGTTAACCTCATTCAGAAAAAAGGTAGCCTTAATTACGAATACCAATTGGAGGTAGATAAGGATACACTTAATATTCTGGGTAAAGGTGGGACTGATACTTTGGTTGTTACATCCCGTCGTAGGGAAATGATAAATGGTACTCCTCAAGGAGAATGGGAAAATGTAGAGGTTACTGCTGAATTCCTAGAGGAACCACCATTTACTGCTGGTATTAGATTTACTGATGCAGCAGAAAAGACTCTAGAGGTAAACATAACTTCTAAGAATCATACTGAACAAGCTATCACCGGAACTCTAACTATCAAACAAAGTGGAAGTAGTAATACTAAAACCATTCAGGTTATTCAGGCAGCAGGTACGGTTTCCTATAATTATAGGTTAGAACCACCAACTGTAAATTTAGTAGTACCCAAAGACCAGAATGCTAATGTATATGAAACTTCTGTTGGATTTACGATTACTGGATATAGAGATAAACTAATAGAAGGTGAAAAGGTATCTGAAGAAGTTATGGCTTTTAAAATGCCTACAGTTGGTCAATCACAGGATGTTAAGTTATTTAATTCTAATGTAACTGTAACTTATTGGATTACTAATTACGGTAATATATCAAATATACCACAAACTACTTTTTCAGCAACTGTACATGCTAGAAAAACTGCAGGAGTGATGATAGGTGGAACTTCTGCTAACTTCGAGTGTGTATTTACTGATGGTGGTACTTATGGATTCACTCCTTTGTTAGCTGCTCAAATAGTGTAAAATTATGGTAAATACAGAAGAAATAGTAGAAAGAACCTTTTATATCTGTCTACTAACGACAGCATTAAAAAGAAAGCTTACATTAAATCCTGATGACTACCTACCACTATCCTTAGAGAATGAGAAAAGATTTAAGGAGGATTCAGAAGCCTTAAAGAAATTCATACCTATCTTTGGAGTAGGTAATAATCAGGTAAAAGGTGCAAAGATTTGTCCCAGAATCACCATAGAATTGCAAGGGTTCTATAATGGTGATATTGGTGTGAACAAATATATCATAGGAGATAAACTAGAGAATGGTAACTACCAAGCTTCAGAATTTCCTTATGAGACTAAAGACATAACTCTGGATATACATCTTGTGGCAAATACTCAACAAGATATGAGATTACTTCATAGTATCATGTATGAAGCTTTGCCATCAAGAGGGTATGTAAGACCTTACTATAATGACCTGGAAGAATGGGAAGATGGTAAGGTTGCTCCTACTGGAAATCTTTATATAGAGATAGGTAATTACTATGACCACCCAGACGAAAATCATGGCCTACTCGAAAAGGTATATCAGTACATATGTAAAGATGGTATCTTGCCAGAAAAACTTGCAGGAGAAGGTGAATTAGTTCCTATCACAGATATCTCAGTACTCTTGGGTACAGTAGAAAAGCAGGAAAACGATTTACTTCAACTCCAAGTGAATAAGGACAATACTTCAGGGTATTAATTAAATAAGTAACTAACTTTTAAATTAAGTATAATATGCCAAATTCACCTTCAGTTAAGTTTGAGTTTGAGAACAGAAATGTTCAACAGACTACTCCTATGTTAGGAGTTTCATGTGTATTGGCTAGAACCACGAAAGGTCCTTATGATGACCCTTCAGAAATCATCACTTCTTTCTCACATTTCCAAAGACTCTTTGGTTCTGAGATAGTACCAGATGGTTCTGTATCAAATATTGAGAAGGCTTTTATGGGTGGTTCTAAGCTTCGTGTTATTAGAGTATTGGGTAAGGGAGCAACCAAGGGAGTTATATCTGTAGCTGCAGCAAGAGGTGCTAGAGCAGTAAGAGCTTCTGAAGATGGTTCTTCTGTTACTGAATCTACTTCTGAAGAAGCAAGTCCTAAATCTCTCTTTAAGTTTACTTCTGGTTCTACTACAGTAGGATTCGGATTGGTAACTAAGGGTTATGGAGACCCAATAGGTAGTGCTGAAACCTTCAATGTAAAAGTTTACAAACAAGCTAACACAATCTACTATCAAGTAGTAAGTGCTAATGGTCAGGTATTAGAACAAGGCCCTATCATTACCTACAAAACAGCAGATACTGTAAACAACACTTCAGTAGACTACCTTGCTCTAAGTGCTTTTGCAAAGAATTCAGAATACCTTGTACCGGTTATGACCGATACAGTAGAAGGTATCAAATCTTGGAATAACCTCATTAAATGGTTAACGGATGATGTCGATGGAACAAAGAACCCAATCGATATCAAACTTAACAATGCAGCAATTACTGCTGATGCGGTTACTCTTAACGGTACCATAGGTAATGCAGGTACTACTCCTACTGCAGACGAATGGATTGCTTCTCTCGAGTTCGTTAAGGACTACGTAGATGTATATCAGTTTGCTTGCTCTCATATTAATCAACATCTTACTACAGATTCTGATATACTTAAGGTACACAAGGCTGCAGTAGATATGATTAAGGAATTGCAAGAGTATACCTATTATATTGAAGTACCTAAGTATACTACTCATTATACTCAAGGCGACCAGCCAAGAGATTTGAAAGGTATCAACACTTGGGTACAGACTTGCCTTGGTACTGTAGGTAACTCTAAGTATGTAGCCTACTTCGGTGGTGGTATTAAATACTACAACGAAGACGGTAACTTGGTAGATTCAGATGTACTGGGAACTATATTTGGTTTGGGTGATGCTTCTGCAACTCAATTCGGTGTATGGAAATCCTTTGCCGGAATGAACCGAGGTATTATCTACGATGGTAATGGTCCCGTATGTCCGAATTATGGTTCTCCTTCAAGAACTAACGAACTCAATGAGTTGGCTCAGAACTACGTAAATATCATTTGCGTAAAGGATGTACCTAACCAAGGTAAGAGAACTTTGTTATGGCATTGCTTCTCATCTCAGGTAAAACAAGATTCAGAAAGATTTCTGGCTATTGTAAGATTGAATCTGTATCTCAAAAAGAATCTTAGACCAATTCTAGAAAGATATTTGGAAGAACCCAATATCTGGAACACTTGGAATAAGATTTGGCTTGAGGTTAAACCTCTTCTTGATGCCTGCGTAGATGGCGATGCTATGTCAGAATATACCTGGATGGGTGACCAAGATGCTAACTCATACAGTGAACTCTCAGTGAACAACGAACAAGATGTTCGTCAGGGTAAGTATAAAGCTATCCTGAAATATAAAGATATCGTACCAATGCAAGAAGTTACAATGTCAATCATTATTGACCAAGCTTCTAAGTCGGTATCAATTGTTGAAAACGAATAAAACTAAAAGACATGGGAGCAAAAGTAAAAAATCCGAGAAAGAAATTCCTTTGGAGTATCACTTTCCCTAAGCACCCTATCAATACTTATCTGTTCCAAACTTGTACTTTGCCAGATATCGAGATTGACCAGGTTGCTCATGGAGACGTTAACCGGGACGTTAAAACTGCCGGTAGAGTTACAGTAGGTAACTTAGTAGTAGGAAAGTTATTAACTACTGCGGGTTCAGATACATGGCTTCATGACTGGCTCTATTCATGCCAGGATATGATTGCAGGTGGTGGTTTGGTACCAAGCCAATACTGGGAAAATGTAATCGTAAATGAACTTGCCGAAGATGGAGTTTCCGTACTTAACACCCACCTCTTCGAAGAGGTATGGCCATGTAAGATTACAGGTTTAGACCTGGACCGAATGGCTTCAGAAAACACAATCGAAAGTATCGAATTCTCAGTAGGTACTGCCGATAAGTATTAAAAGCTTAGTCTATTTTCAACTAAGATTTTTAGGTGGAGGGGTGGGATTCCTAGAAAGGGCTCTCACCCCTTTCTTGTTGTTATATCAGATACTATGGATTTAAGTAACCAATTAAAATAAATAAATATGGAATTTAGAACTTGTGAATTTACAGCACCGTCAGGATTTAAGTATTCAATCCGTGAACAGAATGGAGCCGATGAGGATATCTTATCAAATCCCATGGATTCTAAGAATCTTATGAACCTTACCAAGTTTATTCAGGCAATCGTAGTAGATACAGACTTCACTCCTAACCGAAGACTTACGGTAGAGGATGCAGACCGTATCCCTTTGAATGATCGGTATCACATTATCTTCATGTCAAGAATCTTCTCACTTGGTGAAGAAGTAGAATTTGAATATAATTGGGGCCAGAATGGTGGGCCAGTAACTTATGGTCAATCACTTCGGGAAATGGTATTTGAAGATTACGGAACATTACCTACCGAAAAAGAAATGGATGAAAAACCTAATGCTATTCCTTATTATCCGGAGCAGAAGAAACTCGTAGATTACGAAGTAGTATTATCTTCTGGTAAACAAGTTATGTTTGACTTGATGACCGGTGCAGGAGAACGTTGGTTGGTTATGTTACCTATAGAAAAACAAACAAAGAGTGCTGGCTTGATGGCAAGAAACCTAAGATTACTGGTAGATAACAAATGGGAAAAGGTAGAAAACTTCTCTCTCTTTTCAGTAAGGGATATGGCTGAAATTCGTAAGGCAGTATTTGCCTATGACCCAGTATTCAGCGGTAATACAGAAGTAGAAAATCCTACTACTGGAGAAAAGGCTGAATACCCAGTTATGCTATCATCATCTTTTTTCTACCTGACGGAAGCGTAGACCACCCGGGTACATTCACTTATATATGTAGAGCTGAGATAGTCCTTGATTATCTCAGCTTTTTGCGTCTTCCGTATCGAGAAAGAAAAAGATTTAAAGACTTAGCCGATGAATATTATGATAACCTAAAAAAGATTAAAAATAAATGATAAACAGTAGAAGCTTAGTTGAGGTCGGTGTTGCAATGGTATTAAAAGACCGATTCTCCAATGAAGCAGGCAGGATATCTAATTCATTCAGAACAATGATGAATGATATGAATACCTGGAATAGAGGTATTCAAATGTCTGCTGCTAATGCTTTTGATTTTGGAAAAGAATTGGTTGGTGGTATGGCTAAAGCCTACCAATATTCTGCAGGAGTATACGACCAAGTATTCTTAGCTTCTAAGATGTCTGGAGCAAATGCTGCTCAACAGGCAAGGCTAATGCAGGTTGCTAAGGAGGTCAACGAGGTAACACCTCTTACAGCAAAAGATATTGCATCAGGAGAAAGGTACTTGGCAATGGCCGGTAACAATGTAGAGCAAATCGAAAAAATGATTGGCCCTGCAGCTAAACTGGCTTCTATCTTTAGTATGCCTCTTGGAGAGAAAGGTGGAGTTGCTGACTTGATGACTAACATCATGCAGACCTTCAATATACCTTCTCAAAATGCTACTCAGGTAGTAGACCAATTGGCAACTGCAGTAACTTCTGCAAATATATCATTAACCGACCTTGCACAATCTTTCCAATATTCAGGAGCCGAATTTAGAAATGCCAAAATCAGTATGGGTGATGCAGCTGCAGCAATTGGAGTACTCGGTAATCAGGGTATCCAAGCTTCATCTGCAGGTACTGCATTGGCAAATATGATGCGCTATTTAACACTTTCCGTAACCGGGCAGAAAAAAGCAGGTAGTACTATGCTAAAATCTTTAGGTATAGACCCGGCTTCTCTAGTGGATTCCCAAGGAAACCTTTTAAGGTTAGATAAGATTATAACCATGCTGGGAGATAAACTTAGAGGTAGAAGAGGTATAGATATATCTTCTGCTTTGTTTAATATCTTCGGAGTTCGAGGTACCAGAGCTGCATCTGCTTTACTCCAGGACTATTGGTCAGGTACTAATAAGCTTACCGAACTTATGGATAAGGTAAACTCGGCAAAAGGTACAGTAGAAGGTTTAACCCAAGAAAGATTACAAACTCCTGCAGGTATTATCGAACAGTTTAAATCAAACTGGGAGAACTTTATAGTAACTGCAGGTTCTACCTTAGCTCAGGTATTTAGCCCTATCTTAAAACTCGGTTCAGGTTTACTTAAGATAATTAATGATATCCAAGAAACTTGGGCTGGTAAATTCTTGGTAAAGGTAGTTGCTACTGGAGCAATAGTTGGTACAATCTATCAAGGTTTTAAATTCATATCAGGTACCATTCGAATGATTAGTACTTTCCAAGCTTTAGCTACTGCAGAGACAGATGGTATGGCTGCAGGTATGACAAGAACTAATGTTCAAGCCTCTATCCTTGAGGGTCATCTTCGTAATATATCTGCAATGATGATGAGGATGACTGCCTTACAGATGGCTCCAGGTAAATTCTTTGCATTACCCATGGGAGGTACTGTAGGTAAAATGAAGAATGGTAGAATAGCTGCTAGAGGTGCTGATGGTAAATTTATATCTATGGCTGGCCTTGCTGGTGCAGGAGCTGCAAGTTCTATGGCAACTAATACGGCTAAGACTGTAGGTCAGCAGGTAGTTAAGAAAGGTGCTATCAGAGGTGCTGCAGGATTCTTAGGTGGTAGACTTCTGGGATTCTTAGGAGGACCAGTAGGATTAGCTTTATCTATAGGTATACCTTTACTTATAGATGTAATCGGAGGTCTTACAAGTTCGGTAGATAAAAATACTGAAGCTCTAAACTCAGAGGAAAGCAAAGCTTCCATTCAAGAAAGAAACCAACAGGCTTTTGTGGATGCAGTTAGGTCTGCAATCAGGGATGGCTTCAAGGATTCAAGAATCAATATCTCAGTAGATGGAGAACCTGCTGGAGACTTTGCTCCTGGAGGCCAACAAGATTTTACTGGTATAGCTTTAGGAATAAACTAAAACAATTATGGCAAGAATATTGAATCAAATAGCAGGTGGGGTTGTTGAAAAGTATAATGACCTTACCAGGGATTCTGCCGGAGTTCTTACTGGTCCTTTAAATAAACTTTGGAGGGCCAGGATTTATTTAAACAGGGCTACATCTACCTTACCTAAAGATACTGCAGATAAGGGAAAGATATACGACCCAAATAATCCTTTTGGACCAAGAGCTACATCAAAGAATCCCAAAGTAAACCAAAGGATACAAAACCAATATCGGATGGAATTAAAACATCAGGTAGAAGGTGGAGTTCCTTTTGGTTATGAAGAAATGGACCCAGCTAAGGGTAATTCCGTAAATAAGAATAAAGAACTTTTTATGGTAATGCCCGAAGTTCGTAATATGAACCAAGTAGTAATATATAATTTGGTATCAACACCTTATCAATATATCACTCTTCAAAATAGACCTCCCTCTATTGACTTCCGAGGAGAAACTACTTGGGCTACCATTAAATCAATGGGACGTAATACTCCCATGTATCATTACACTGGAGCAGAGGATATAATTCAATTCAATGTATCTTGGTTCTGTAATGACCCAGAAAATCCAGAAGAGGTAATCACTAAATGTAGATTACTTGAGATGTGGTCTAAGGCAAACTCATATCAGGCAAGCCCCCCCATCTTAAAAATAGAATGGGGTAATTCTGGTATATTTGAGAACCATCAATACATCCTTACTTCAGCAACCTATACATTAAACAATTTCCGAAATGCTTCAAGGACAAGGGTTGCAAGTAAGTCATGCGAGATTGATGATTTGAAATTACTTCCTGCAGCTGCAACTCAAGAATTAATCTTCAAGAGAGTAAGTGCTTACAACTTATCCTATGCAGATATTGTAAGTGAAGAAGCTCTAAAGAAAACGAAAGGAATAAGTTTATGATAGACTTGAATCAATACTTAACTGGAGCTAGCCCCTATGATGGGGCAGTAGCTCTTAAATATGATGAGGGTGATTATTCTTTGGAGGTAACCCCACCTTTAGTTCCCAATACAAGTAACGATAAGCAACATACAGTAATGGATGGAGAAACCCTACAGAACATTGCTTATCGTTACTATGGTGATTCTGGGAAATGGTATTTAATAGCTGAGGCTAATAATATCTTAAACCCTCTTGCAGAACTCGAACCTTATCAATTAATACGGATACCAATGTATGGCAACTAAGAAACCTAATCAACCAATTCTTTATAATGGAACAGCAACACCTTATATGGCACTGTTCGATTCTGGAGGTATGCCCATAATGAATGCAATTACAGGCATACCTCTTGGCGCTTATATAAGTAATTGGAGCTACAAATATGATGAAGAGAAGGAAAACTTAGCAACCATTACATTTGATACTGGAGACCCGGATACAGTAGATATCCCAGAACTCCAGGAAAGCTCTATTATTTATCTTCAGTGGGGATACATATATCCTGATGGTCAATTCATTTCGAGCCCAGTACGAAGTATTAAGGTAAGAGATTTGGATTGTGTATTCGATTCTACTGGTACTCATGTGACATTAAAGTGTATAGATACAGTTGGGGATTTAAGATTCCAACCACCTTATACACATTCAGATTTATCAGAGTATAGCCTATCTAATTTTTTAGATAATGGTTGTAACAATGACCTCGGTGTAATCATAGAAATATTTCAGTAATGGCTAAACAAGTAATAAGTAATAAAGTCTACGAGTCACTACAGGTCCCGACAGAACAAAGTCGAAATACTGTTGGAAAGATACTTTACGCTAATAGCTTTAGTGGAGTAGCTCAAGTACCTATGCCGGCAGATTTAAAAGCTCTGATAGATAGTGACTTAGGATTAATAGGGAATAACATCTTGGTTCAATTAGAACAGAAGATGAAAGGTTATCCTAATGGACCTTGGTATATTGATTCTCGGGATGGTGTAATCTATATTCACAATCGAAAGTTTACTCAAGAGCCTGAATACAATTACATATATCAATCCGAGAATGGAGAGGTACTTAGGGTATCCTTTACCATGCAGAATGTAACTAAAAGGGCAAAGGCTCAATTAACCGAAACTATAGACCCCGATGATAAAGGTCTTATTGTAGGTTCTACCGATATAAAAGAACCAGAAAAAGCTAAAGAGGAAATGTCTACAGTTACTACTCCTTATGTAGCTCAAGTAGATAATACTATGGTAGTCAATTATGGTAGTGTACCTTATGAAGATTATCGTAGTCATCCTACTACTAACATTGCTGCAGAGATGGAAGCTGAGCAAAGGTATGGAGCTAAAGCTCAGAAACATAATCAAGCAGTAAAAGAATATGGTTCTAAGAAACCCTATGTTGCTTATCAAGCAGGTAAACAAGAGATGTTAGATAACTTAAGTACTGACCAATATAGGGAAGCTATCAATACGGCAGCTAATAATTTACCAAGCGATAAGAAGAGACAACTTCAGCAAATCCTAAAGAACTCTAAGAATGGGAAAGAGTTAGAAAGTAATCTAAGGCAATTACTAGAAAACGAAAGATACCTATTCACTGGAGAATACAAAATGGAATACCTTGCAGAAGAATGGGTAGACCCTCGTGAATATGACCCGGAAGGTATGACACCTTTACACATGATAGACCTTAGAGATACTCAAGGTAATAAATTTAAAATTGCTTCAGCTAATGACCAATCTCAGAGAGGTATAGCAGCTATGGAAAAGAATCCATATATTACTGTATACCCTGATACCTATGAATTAAAATATTCTGGTGAGGGAGTAACTACACCTACTATGACTCGTAAGGTTAAAGCTAAGGTTAAGATTCGAAGGATGAAGAAGGTCCCAGTATTAGTACCAATATATAAATTATATCATAATCTATTTGGTAGATATGGTGGAGCTGATAAAGTAGCTTGGGCCATGAATGCTAATGCCAATGGAGGTCTTAAAACTACAGAAAGGAAATTAGTATGCCAAATGACTGTAGTTGGTAGACCTTCATTACAATCTTCTCAGGTAATCTCTTTAGAAAATGTGGGTAAACGTTGGTCCGGGTATTGGTATATTAAATCAGTACAACATTCAATGGATGCAGGTCAGGGTTATCTATGTACTTTGGATTTGATAAAGAGTAATGCCAAGGCGGGTCAGACTACATCCAAGACTCAACTTAGTACTCAAGATATAGTAAGCAATGATGCTAAGGATAGAGCTAAAACTCAATTTGGTAAAGACAAGAAGAGTACTGCTAATGCTTCTAATATTGTTCATGAGTTCACTTACAGTGAAGCAGTTTACTTTAAGGAAAGATTCATGAACGATAAGAATGTAATCATAGATAAGAAAGGTGCAGGAGAGTTCTTACAGAATAAATTCTATTACGATGAACTTAATGCTAAAGACCCACAAGCTTTAGCAGCAGGTACTGTAAGAACTGAAGGTACTATAGTTACCTCTAATGGTACTGCAATCTATGGTAAAACCAAAGTAGTTAAGGTAGACCAATCTAAAGTAACACCGGCTATGAAAGAGAAGTATTCTTTTGACTGGTCAGAGTGGGCAAGAAACGAATATCTTAATGTAGTAAAAAACAAAAAAAAA
>ULXH01058179.1_pt1 | contig 31377 bp, 26 predicted proteins | sample 1961101 | NCBI WGS metagenome assembly ULXH01 (sample SAMEA4835833, study PRJEB28245) | human gut metagenome | biome: gut microbiome; material: fecal sample | place: Denmark | collected 2008 | reverse complement strand
CGGGAACAAGCAGGAAGAGGCAGAGAGCCACCACATTCATCAGACCGAAAATCAATGCCGGAATATTACGGCGACCACCGAAAAACTTATCGGAGATAACACCCGAAAACATCGTACCGACAATACCGCAAACCGAACTGATGGAAATGATGAAACTCGCATCAAGCGTAGAATAACCCTTCTCTGCCTGCAGATAGAACACACCCCAACTATTCACCGCATACCGGCTGATATACATGAAAGCACTGCTGAAAGCAAGTATCCAGATAGCAGGATTCTTCAAGACTGACTTCTGGGCCCGGTTAAACTCCTCAGTTTCCAAAGCGTTCATTGCTTTTTTCGCCCGGGGAACGTTGACAGCCGGAAGACCTTTACTCTGCGGGCTATCATGGAAAAAACGCCAAATGACCAAAACTCCTATAAGACCCACAAGACCGGCACCCAGAAAACCATAGCGCCAGCCAAAGGCACTGACTACGGAAGCCACGATGATAAATGTCATCGCCTCCCCAATATTATGGCTGGCACTCCAAAAACCATAGAAAGAACCGCGCTCCTTGTCAGTAAACCAACGGGAAAGACCGACGACGCAAGAAGCAGCGCCCATGGACTGGAACCAGCCGCTGATGCCCCAAAGAATGGCAAAAAGAATAAAGGAATGCACAAAACCGAGGAAAAGATTTACCAATGCAGTCACAAGCAACCCGGTGGACATGAAACGGTTGATATTACTCCGGTCGGCTAAAAAACCGTTTGTGAACTTGCCTACAGCGTAGGTAAAGAAAAGCACCGCACCGATAATGCCCAGTTCGGTTTCCGAAAAGATACCTTCCTCTACAATAGGCTTCTTCACCACATTCAGGCTCAGACGACAGACATAATACATCCCATATCCCAAGGTTGCGGAAAGGAAGGTGGACCATTGCAACCGTTTCAAACTCCTTTGCTGCATGGACAAAGGCTCCCCGCTACAAGGCTTCGGCTGGGAAACCTTGTAAAAACTTATCAAATGTTTCAACATAATACTTTTTAGTTTAAATGTTCAGAAACCGGGGAACGGATGCCTTCCCGGTGCCGGGCAATAGATTTCCCGGTACCGGAAGGGACGTTCCCCGGTGAGGAATGCCTCCTCGGCAAAGTACCGTTTCCCCAAGAACAAGGTACAACGGTTAGTTGTGTAATTTTTTCGCTCGCAAATAATCAAGTAACAGGGCAGGACGGTCGGTCTGAATCAGCTTCGCTCCCCGGCCGATGATCCAGCCCCAACTCTCATCAGGCTCATGCAGCTCTACGGCACGATCATCATCGTGACCCCCACAGAGTTCCGGCCAAAGGCTGTTGATGAAGATACGGGCGCCGCTGGAACGAACTTTATCTATCAGACGCAGTACTTCAGGACCGTCGTTGTTGAACACCAACTCAAAAGCCCTAGGACTCATGTGCGTAAGATAGCTATCTATGACTGCTTCCGCATCCGCTTTCTGCAAATTCACAACAGGCATGAAAATCATTTTGTCCAATACATCACCGTTCTCAGACTTCACCTGCTCGTAAGGCAAACCGGCTTTCATCACACACTGCCCCACCGTACCTGTCTTTTCAAGAATTGCGTATGCTTCTTTAAAATAGTCATAACCCTTGTCCACATTCACCATGATCTTACCTTTACATAAAGTCATAACCTCTTCAAAAGTAGGAATTTGATGGCGCGTTTTACAACCGGCGCCGTTTTTCAACCTTAATGCTTTCAATTCTGCCAAGGTATAATCCTCCGGACGTCCTTTTCCGTTCATTGTACGGTTAATCAGTTTATCATGCATCAGGACAAGATGCCCGTCCTTTGTTTTCTTCAGATCTATTTCCACCATATCAACCCCCATGTCAATGCAATTCTGAATACCTTGCAAAGAGTTTTCGGGAGCATTGCGCCAATCGGCACGATGAGCGACGACTAAAAGTAGAGAAGTATTTCCACTTAAAAAAGTGTTTCTGATTTCAGTAGCCCTATCCTGCCCCCAGCTCAACTGGATACAAACACATAACAATAAAAACAAATATACTTTCTTCATAAAACATTTCTTTTAACGGTTTATTATACGGCTATTCACTACTCACTGCCTGTTATATTTTTAAAAGTTTCGTAGATACGTGACGGAACAGGACGCGCCTTATTATGGTCGCAATCTTTCATAGCCTCGTACATAAATACTCCCTTATATCCATTGCTTCTCAGTTCTTTTACAAAACGCTGCCAATCTATTTTTCCCTGTGTGGGAAGCCAATGGCTTTCGTTTACCAAGTCAAAATCCGAAGCATGGATTGTTCCTATATGCCGGCCCAATATCTTCATGAAATGCTCAATAGAACCTTTGCTATAATGATTCGTATCAAAGCAAACTTTCACTCCGGGAATACCGCAAATAATCTCCAAGAGTTCTTCAGGCGTATTTCCTAAACAAGTACGCGGCAGATTTTCAATACACAACTGCGCCCCTATACGATCGGCATATGGTTTCAGGTACATAATAGAACGCTGCGCATTCACTATACGCCGGGCACGAACACTATCCGCTATTGGTTCTGAACTTGGATGCAGAACCAACCGGGCCGGTTTGAACTGTCCGCATTGCTCTATCATCTGCGCCATGAAACGAACATTTTTTGCACGAAGCGAGTCATCCAAAACCGAAATATCCAAGGTTCGGGAAAAAGGCAGATGAATAGACCATACCTGAATACCGGCACTATCCACCCTACTCTTCATCAGTTTGATACGAGGTATCACTTCTTCTGCCGGCACTCCCCGATAACACTGGTTAAGAGCCACTTCTATATAATGCACCCCCTGCATTTTCGCTTCCATAAAATCTGCTGCCACCGGATTTTTCCAGATGGCAGTAGTTGTCCCCACTTCATACTGTTGCGCATGGCAAACGAATGAAAGAGTGGACAGTACTGTCATAAGTATATATTTCTTCATCAGTTCAATTTACCATTTTTCCAAACTAACTTTTCACCCCACATAGGCACATATGTTTGTTGACAATTAATCTTTGAAGCACGTTCCCAAGCACTCTGCACAGTCCATCGGGAATCTTCCTCATCTGCATGCGAGAGTTCAAGAACATGTGACAGCAATACATAGTCAGGAGTCACTTGTCCTGTCCCGGTACCGATAATATCATTTTCGGTCAACGCATTGGGAGCATAACGGGGAATCAAAACATTGACATGATGATTGACGTCATTGGCATCGGTAATATCAGCATACTGCACAGGCTTAAAGTTAGAATCTCCTGTATGTATCAAAGTCAAACCGCCTGCATCGTCACCACAATCTATATAGAAAACGGTTACAAAGTTTTTTAGGCTCGCTTCATTGTGATTGGTAATACATGTGCGAATTTTAAAATTGCCAATCGTATACTCCTCGGATTTTTTAGAATAAAATGGATACGAAGCAACCGGTTGCAAATAATTGGAGAGGACCGGTTTGTCCAAATCATACATAGCCTGAATCAAATTGTTACTATAATGGTCAGAATGTTTGTGCGTAACGCACAGGAAATCCAGATAAGGAGCGAACTCCTCGGCCCAACGATGAGATATATCTATACCGAAACACCCGGAAGGAGTCTTTATTATATATCCCATATTGTAAAGCAACCATATTTGTGCAGTTCCGTTTTCTACGGTAGAGCTTTTCACACCATCCAGAACACGTTCAAACGCTGTACGATAAAAATACAATATGGAATCGGATTTAACCATATTTAAACTTGTTTGATCATATCCGGAAAGGAAGACACTGAAGTAGTCGGCCTTGCATTTATCTGCGTAATCTTGGAGTTTCTCCATTGCATCCGTACGCTTCGCATCAAGAACCAGGGGAGATGTACTCCACAACTCCTGCGACGTTGCATTTACCGATGCGGCAAGGTTATCGAGTATTCCTTCATACCCCGTTACAATGCTATTATTATCATCGTCACTGCACCCCATAATCCCCACTGCCAACAAACAGCAAAGGATATATCGTATTTTTCTTATCTTGTTCATAGATTTTCTATATCTTTAAATTTATACTTATTTCTGCCGATTGGTACCTTGAAGATCACCGCCACGCATACTCCAAGAAGACAATTCAGGAGATGCGTCGATCGCAATAGATTTCACAAAACCTATACCTCCACTTCCAATTGTTCCAAAATATAAACGCTTATCTGTTCCTACAGTAACTCCAGCCATTATATTCAGGCCCACATTCTGTACCTCGCTTGCATCTCCGTTATTATTAATATCTAACTTCCATACTTTTTTTCCACCACTATTTCCAAGAAACAAAAGTCCCTCAGCACTTAATGCAGCTCCATTGTAAGTTAGTACAGAACCAATATTCTTAGACCACTTCAAAGAGCCTGAAGGATTTACAGCGTATACCAATGCATTGCCAGTCTTTCCTTTTTCTGTAAAGTAAATAACTCCGTCCTTACCTACTATCGGGAAATAAGCATTACCTCCGGTATTTGAATAAGCCCAAATATTATCTCCTGTTACCATATCTACCGCAATCAACCCTTTTTCGATAGTAGCAGCATATAAATGCTCACCATTCAGTGCAAACGCACCGCGTTCTGTTATTTTAAAAGCCACCTTTTTTCCGTTCCAACGATCATTTCCAGATGAAGTGAAAGAATAAATGGCTGCATAAGTCCCAGCATAGACATTTCCATTTTTATCTACGGCTACAGCACATCCCTTTCCACTACTATCCAAAATTTTAGATTTCCACTTAACAGAACCGTCAACAATATTCAACGCATACAAAGTAGGAGCATTAGTAATACAATAGAGTACAGCACCATCAGTAGACAATGCAGGAAATGCCCCTATCGCTCCATCCAATTTTACAGCCCATTTCTTAGTTCCGTCTGGATTAATGGCATGCACATTGTTTATGGCTGTACTTTCCACACACTGAAAAATCGTTCCGTCATCACCTACCAAAGTACCGCCACCATAAGTTATCGCATCAATACCATATACCCATTTAAAATCTCCCGTAGCCACATCTATAGCAAACAAGTGTCCCGCATCGGAACTTGTACCCAAATCTTTCTTAGGAGTGGAAGTAGGAATATACATTGTCTTTCCATCCGGAGAGAATACAGGATTAGAGACTTTCACATATCCGGTGTAGTTACCCGATTGCAGCTTAATCGAATTCCACTTATAATTCACCACTGCAACATCCATACTTCCCGTATCAGCAGTACCGTTTGTATAAGTCACAGTTACAGATACGGTATATTTATCTTTAACAGTTCCATAGGCATGTTGAGGGCTTAGCTCGGTAGAGATTGTTCCGTCACCAAAATCCCAGCTTACCGACTGAACATCACCACCCATGAAAAACATATCATTCAGCGTAAACGTTGCAGATTCCCAAAGTATCAATTCCGTCTTATCGGATTGGTCTATCAAAATAGGAGATAACTTTCCCGGAGTAGCAGAAGCCTCAACGACTTCGGAATTTCCAGTAGGATAAGAAGCTATCATGCTAAAGGTGTATTCCGTATCATTCACCAACCCGTCTACTACATAAAACTCCAAGGAAGTATCATCCAACGTTATCACCTTACCACCCGGATTCACCGTTATCTGATAGTTAGTGAAACGTTCGCTGTTGGGCTTAGTCCAACTCAGCCGCACCCGTTCACTACCGGCGGTAGCTGACAGGTCGGTCACAGGATAACGTGCATTCTTTGGAGTGCTCTTGACGGAAGTCTTACCGGCCAGCCCGTTCGCATAACGGGGCTGTACGGAAAAGCTGTAAGTCATATCATTTTCCAGATTCTCAACAACCACACTCTTTTTACCAGCTTCCACTGTCATCTGTCCGCCATCAGATCCGGCATTTCCGGCATCCCATACAACCAGATATTCGGACGGACGGGTGTTTTCATAGTCTTCCCATGCCAGCATCACACTCATATCTCCGGCGGTCGCTTCGAGGGATTTCAACTCATACAAATCAAAATTGGCTTTCGGCAGTTCTTCTTCACATGCAATGAAAACTGCTGCAAAGACCAATAACAAACTATATATTACTTTTTTCATGGTCTGTTTCTTTAAGTTTAACAAGAAATCAATATCCGGGATTTTGCCAAAGGAGCTTTTCATTATTGACACGCTCCAGCTCTGTCTTGGGAATGGGATACAGGAACTGATAATCCTGAATTTCATGTCCTTCCGCCTTCATGGCATCTTTGGCTCCACCCATTCGTACAAGGTCGAACCACCGGTGTCCTTCATAGGGGAATTCACGCTGGCGTTCCAACATAATGGCCTTTCGGAAACTGTCTTTATCAGGAAGGTCAGCAATCTGTATCGAAGAGCTGCACGAACGCATGTGAACCGAATTCAGAGCATTCATTGCATCTGAAGTCTGCGAATTGCTGTACTCTATTTCATTTAGAGCCTCCGCATACATAAGCAGGACATCAGCATATCGGAGAACAATTTGATCATTACCCACAGTGTTATAAGTGGCACTCTTTGTATCTTTAAATTTCTTCAGCACAAAGACCTTGCTCTCCACTTGCGTATATTCTATCAATTCCTTACGTTTATCATCAGCGTCCGAATAGCATTTCTTCAAAGCCTCCGTCTGGTTAGTATCATCTCCCAGGTTTGTAATAGAAAACCAATAGCCATGTCCTTCGCCTTCTAATTCCTTATTGAAACGAACTGCAAAAATGATCTCGTTGTTCATCTTATTATCCACATCGAATACTTTATCAGGAGAAGCCATCAAACTGTATTTGCCTATAACCTGAGATAGAATATCCCTCGCTTCCTCCCATTTATGGAAAGTGAGATACACTTTACCCAAAAGCGCTTTGGCAGCCCCCAAAGTGACGCGTCCCACTTCATTGCCCGTATACGACTGAGGTAACATATTATCATCTATTATCTGTTTCAGATCACCGGTCAGGAAATCGTAGACCTGCTGTTCCGAACTACGTCCGATAGCTAAAGCCTCGGAAACAGTTACAACTTTGTCGGTCATCGGTATTCCACCCCACAAGCGATACATATTAAAATACGTTAGGGCCCGTATGAACAACGCCTCGGCCTTATACTGTTTTTTCAACGTTTCATTAAAAGCCGCCCCGTCGATTTTATCCAGCACTAAATTGCAGCGGTATACACCATTGTTAAAGTTAGCCCAGGCATTTTGCAGAATACCGTTCGATGGTTTATCGGAAAACTGGTCTATGTCGTACCGGTCTTGCGTACCGGTGGTGGGAGCACTTAAATACAGGTTATCACTTCGGTATTCACAACATTCTGTAAAAAAGTTCACCTGCGTTTGCAGTTTTGAGTAACATCCGATGACCGCTACATTGAAATCTTCGGCCGTTTTATAAACTTTGTCCGTAGGCACACTGCTGCTCGGCTCCAAATCAAAAAAACTATCCGTACAGGACACCGACAGGAAAGCGGTTGACAATATTAGAAAGAGTTCATATTTTTTCATATCTCATATCTTTTAGAAAGGTAATTAAAGAGTTATATTCAAACCAAACAAAAAGGTTCTTGCCAATGGATACGTTCCATAATCTTCGCCCGGCGAGAGTGAGTTGCCGGGGCGTGCATTAACTTCTGGATTATATCCGCTATAATCGGTGGATGTCCAAAGATTCTGTCCCGACACATAAATCCTCAGCTTCTCAACAAAGAAATGACGAGTCAGCTGCTGAGGCAGTGTATATCCTAAAGTGACATTTTGCAATCTCAGGTAAGATCCGTCTTCCAGATGCCAAGTAGAGGTTCTTCCGTTATACCCTTTCGATTTGCGGTTTGCACGATTCACCTGGCCGTTTCCCGGATTGTCAGCGCTTTTCCAACGGTCCAAAGCAAGCGTTGTTCCATTCACATTGCCTTCCATATTGTCGATATACCTCCTGTTCAGATTCAAGATTTCATTGCCATAGACACCCTGAAAGTTAAAGTCAAGGTCAATCCCCTTATACCATACCTTTCCACCGAAACCATACGTAAAATCGGGCATATAATTACCGACAATCGTGCGGTCCTTATCCAAATCCATCACACCGTCACCATCTACATCTACAAAGCGGAAATCTCCCGGCTTGGTATTGCTGAAATGGGGATACTTCTTAAGCTCTTCCTCATTGGAGAAAATGCCGTCCTGCACCAGCAGATAATAGCTGCCGATGGGTTCGCCCACTTTGGTGATATAATAGGCATGGTCTACGCTACCGGTAGAGATAATGGGAGCGTCACCGGGCCCCAAAGCCTTCACCTCGTTCGTATTGGTTGAATAGTTGGCATTGAATGAATATCCAAAGTCCTTTGTGAAGTTCTTCTGGGAAGTCAAGGCAATTTCCCATCCCCGGTTATTCACCTTGCCAATATTCATCAAGGCTGTGCTATAACCAGTCAGATGGGGAACAGGGACGTTCAGAAGCATGTTCGAAGTATTGGTGTTGTAATAATCCACCGTGACGCCGAGCAATCCTTTAAACATCTGCACATCGATACCGGCATTGACCATCGCATTCTTTTCCCAGCTTAAATCCTCATTTTTAATGGTATTGGGTTTATACCCGTAAACGAGTTGGCCGTTATTTGTTCCAAGTATGTAATTATCGAGCGCCATCAGTGAAAGATGATCGTAATTGCCTATCTGGAAGTTACCGGTAACACCGTAGCTGGCCCTTATCTTCAGATCGTCTATGAAAGAGAGCGTCTTGGCATTCTGAAAGAAATCCTCACCGCTGATTCTCCATGCAGCAGAAGCTGACGGGAAATATCCCCAACGATTATTCTTTCCGAAACGGGAAGAACCGTCGGCTCGTATAGCGGCAGAAGCCATGTATTTACCTTTATAGCTATACTGGGCGCGTGCCAGATAAGATGCTATGCTCCATTGCGTCTTGTCGGAGTTTCCTTTCGTCACCGTACCACCTCCAATAGTCTGGATATAATCGTTCGGGAAATCGGTAGCCGTCACGTTGTTACCCTTATAAGTTTCTTTCTGTGCAGACTGCACCAGTACGAGGTTCAGGGAATGATCCTCATTAATGGTTGTATTGTAATTTACCTTATTTTCTATCAACCAGTTGAAGTAGAATCCGGAAGAGCTGTAAGCTATGGGATTGGACTTCGTGTCATAATACTTCTGTCCCAGCAGCGGCAACTCCGACGAGCGATACGTATCGTTGTGCGAACCGTAATAATCCCCGCCGAAAGAAATGTTATAGGTCAGTCCTTTAAAGAACTCTATTTCCGCAAATACCTTTCCGACAATCGCCATGCGGTCCACAACATCCGATTGCAGGTTTGCCATTGCAACGGGGTTCAATATGGCGTTATGCTGATAATCGTTCCCGATTCTCCAGTAACCGTTTCCCTGATAATTATAGCTTCCGTCGGCATTATACACAGGCCATACGGGCGGCATCATCAGTGCAGACTGTACAACACCACCTGCCCCCGATGCATCTACACGATTGGAAGTTGAATAAGACGGAGAGAAATTAACTCCAAACTTGAATTTCTTATACTGCCCGTCAAGATTCATACGCATGCTGTATTTCTTGAAATCGGAATTGATAACGACACCCTCCTTATCGTAATAATTGGCCGATACGAAATAGCCGACCGTTTTTCCACGTCCTGAAACAGAGATATTATGGCTTTGCGTACCGGCAGTACGGAAAATGGCATCCTGCCAATCAGTGTCCGTCAGTCCGCGGTCACCGTTCAGATAAGGAAACAGTTCGGTAGGGATACGTTCCCAAGAGTTGGGACGCATGCCGTTCGGATCATCGGGCGAAGCTCCCGGATTGGCATCCAGATAGGCATTATCGTGACCGTCCTTGGCAAACTCCGCAAACTGGTAAGCGTTCATCATATCAAGTTTCTTCGATACATTCTGTATGCCGTAATAGCCGTCATACTGTATCTTCACTTTTTCCGACTGCCCCTGTTAGGTCGTAATAATAATAACGCCATTGGAACCGCGGCTACCATAGATAGCGGCAGAAGAAGCGTCTTTCAACACTTCTACCGACTCAATGTCGTTGTTGTTGAGATTGGCAAAGCCACGTTCCACCGGCACGCCGTCTATGATATAAAGCGGATCGCTACCGGCATTGACAGTACTGATGCCACGCACGCGGATACTTACGTTCCCTTCCGGATCACCGCTTGGAGTAGTCACCTGTACACCCGGCATCTTTCCTGCCAATGCCTGGCGGAAATCCGAAGCAGATGTCTTGGCTATATCCTCCGCTTTCACCGAAGATATGGAAGTGGACACATCGCTCTTCTTCTGGACGCCATAGCCCACGACCACCACTTCTTCCAGCAGTTCACTATCCTCTTTCAGGGTTATGTTGGCGAGCGCTTTGTCTCCGGCCGAGAAAGTTCGTGTTTTATAACCGATAAATGAGATAACAACTTCCGCTTTTTCGGGAACACCCATCAAGGTATATTCTCCGTCAACATTTGTAATCGTTCCCAAAGAAGTTCCTTTTACGGCAATGCTCGCACCTATTACGGGCTCTCCTTTCTCGTCGACGATTATGCCGGAAATCTTTTTCACCTTCCCGCTTTGGTGCGTGGCTTCCGAAGCGGCTTTTGCTTTCAGGTAGACTTTCTTCCCGCTTATCTCATAAGTGACACCCATGCCCGCCAGTAATCTGTCAAGCACATGGGCAAGTTCTTCTTCATCGGCCCGGACAGTTACAAGTTTATCGGGATTCACCGTCGGACGGCTGTATGCCACCGTCAGTCCGGTCTGTTGGGTAATGGCATCAAAGACCTTCGCCAGTTTCACCTGCCGGAAATCCATTGAAACCTTTTGAGCAGTGGCTGTGATACAAGCCATAGAGCTTAAAAGCAGAACAAGCAGAATCTTGTGTTTCATAACTTTAATTTTAGATTAGCAATAGTATAAAATTCTCTTTATACTAAGTAGACACACAAGACTCCCGAACGGGTGAGAGAAAATCTATCTTTTTTCTAAAAAATTATTTAGTGGTGACAGTCACTTCCTTTTCGACTTCGTCATAGCGGAAGTGCAGCGGAGCAATCTTCTCCAAATCGCGCAAAACTTTTTCAAGAAGTGTATTTTCAGAAGTCAGCGTGAAATATACATTCCAAGCGTCTTGGTTCTCCACTTTAAAGTTGACATTGTACCAGCGGTGCAGCACTTTGATAACCTCCGCCAGAGGAGCGTCTTTGAAAGCGATCACATTTGTTTTCCATAAAGAGGAAAAGCGGGTGTCGCTGTTTCGGGAAATGGTGCAGCGGTCGTCGTCGCGATTATAAACCAACCTTTCACCGGGCCGCACCGGATATTTCTTGTCCGAAGGAAGCATGAGATTGATATGCCCCTCATCCAGACATACGGTAATATTCTTATTATCGGGATAGGCATTGACATCAAACGAAGTTCCCAATACATGGATGGCGGGCCCGTTCAGATTGACGATGAAAGGACGGGCAGGATTCTTGGACACCACAAAATAGGCTTCACCTTCCAAATAGACCTCACGACTGGAAAGAGCAAACTTCTTGGGATACTTCAAGCGGGAATCCGAATTGATATATACGCGTGTACCGTCCTGAAACATCATTTGCAGACGCTCGCCCTTCGCCACATAGATTTCTTCGTAGCCGGAGCCGCCAAACAAGTCCACCCGCTTGTCCAACTGCACAACCAAGCCTGCCAGCACAACAAACGGCATCAATACCGCAGCCACCCGGAAAACTATCCGGCGGACACGCTTCCTACGGATATTCCTGCGGATGCGGGCAAACAACTCATCTGACGCTATCTCGTGGTCCACGTAAAGTTCTTCATAACCAAGTTTCACCTGCTCCACGTCGCAATCCATGCTTCGGGACAAATAGTCCGTTCCTTCATCCGTAGCAAACCATTGCGCCACGAGACGGGCTGTTTCAGGAGTAGATGTTCCGGCAAGTACTTCCCGTATCTGTTCTTCGGTGGGTTTATTCATCATCTTATTATCCATAGTATAAAAAGGACACTTAAATACTTCAACAGGGTGAGATATGTAACAAATATTAGCAATTTATGCAGATGTGCACGCAACAGTTTCAACGCCTCCGAGTAATGGGTTTTGATTGTATTGACGGAGAGCTGCATACGTTCGGCTATTTCCGGGTTGGTAAGTTCGTCGCGCACTTTCATCAGGCAGATTTCACGCTTTTGGGGCGGCAACTTGTCCAAGGCCTTATAGAACAGCGACATCATTTCTTTCTTCTCCAGATTCTCTATCAGTGTATCTTCATACTCGGGGATGCTCTGCGCTATCTCATAATTCTTGGCAATTGCATTGTTTTCATTACGGATTACGTTCAGAATATGATTCTTCGTCATCGTCACGAGGTAATTCTTCAGGCTGATGCCTACGCGAAGCTCCGAACGGAACTCCCAGAAACGCGTAAAGACATGCTGCACCGCATCCTCCGCCATAGCCTTGTCCATCAGGTAGCGATAGGCCAGCACATAAAGCAGTTTGTGGTACTTATTATAGACCACAGTGAATGCTTCCACATCTCCCCGCTCTACCTTGGCGAAAAGAGTTTCATCATCCATATCCGGTGTCAGTGAAACAAACAAGGACATCAGCAGTTGCTTTTAAGGTTACAATAACGGGGCAAATATAGGTATTTATAGATTGAGTAGTGCACAAAAGGATAAAAAAATGAATTCCATCCGTCACGCTGTTATGGAGCATATCGGAAGATGCGGCAGCTACTTCTACAAGGCGAACAAAACAGGGAGTGTATTACCACCCTATCTTATCAAGACCGGCAGCAGTATACCAAGCGGTAGAACGGTATGCGGCCATAGCGGCTGGAGCGCTTTCCATTGGAATGTAATGAGTTACGCCGCAAGTCGTTTCTTGGGGAACAGGAAACATCGCGTGTATCATACCCGAATAGTTCTTGGGGGTAGCTCTCCAATAGACAATTGCTTTATCGGCGGCAGAAGTCCATGCCGTTACATCAGAAGACAGGCGTTCCATCAACTGTTTCATATCATAATATCCCACATAGTTTTTACTGTACTTGCTTCGCAGGTCATAATTATAGATCTCGCCGACATTCAGTTCATTCTTCGCTATTGTTTGTTTCGTCACAGAAGCCAACTCATCCAAAGCCGCACAATCTATAACGGAAATAGCAACCCCGCCTGTCCAAGTCATAGAGGGACTAACTCCGGTATACAACTTCTCATAAGGTTCATAATACGCTTTTCCTATCTCCACACCCACATTGGTTCCCTTGAACATAGCCGGCACAACCGACTCATAAGGTGCGCCGGGTCCCGGTATTTCCGTAGGTGAACCGATTACATAATCTGTGCAATTGCGCAGTTCGTAAGCCACCTCTACCGTCTGTCCGAAACAGGCATCGAACAGAATAAAATCGAAGCGGGGGAATTCGCTTAATATGGCGGCAATATCGGATATATTCAAATAAGTAGTGCCGCCGGTAGTGTCCTCTCCTACCCAACGGGTAGAAGCTTGCTTTGCAAGAGGCAAAGGATTGGGGATCCAGCCCTCGCCATGAGACCAAAGCACCAGACCGTAACTTTCCGCAGGATATTCAGTAAAAGCGCGCTTAAGAACCTCTTGCATCACAGCAGGATCAGTAGAGACTTGCTCCTTATATTCCTTTACAGTCTCTTTTACCACATTTCCATTTTTATCCTTCGACAAACGATAGAGCGTAGGAAACTTATAAGACTGGGAACCCTCCCGGCTCGCGTCATCCACATAAACCAAAAGATTGTACAGCGAAGCATCGACAGCCTCCATTCCTTTCATCATTTCATCAATATCAATTGATGCAAAACCCGACAAGCTGTTATCCGCCATTATATAGGCTAATACTGTTCGTGTAACTTTCTCTGCCGGTACAGGATCGTCGTCCTGATTACAAGCTGTAAATATCAAAAGGAAAGATATGCACAACAGGGTATAAAGTTTCAGTCTCATAGTCATTCGTATAATCCGGATTTAAAATCACTCTTCCGGTTTCTTAAAACTAAACTTGTCCGGCGCAATAGTCTGCAGCGCCATTGTACCCTTCTTATACTTTGCTTTCACTTTAACAGCTTCCTTTTCCAGCTTCTTTTTACTCTCACTAAAATAGATCATACAAGTATAATCGGGCTTCTTCAAGTCATATTCCAGATAGTTTTTCAACTGATAGCTGTACAGGTCGCGCTTGGGCAGAAAGCCGTTCTTGTCCAATGCCGTACTGTCCAATACCTGAATTTCCGTACAGTACACCACCGAATCGTTGAAAGAAGCCGCTATGCCAAAAGCATAAACAGGCTTATGACTTTTCATTGTAAATGCCGTACATAAAGTAAATACGAGCATCACTGCAAATACTATTTTTACGTGTTTCATAACTTCTATTGGTTTATTTTATTGGGGCAAAGATAATGTAAACCGAAAGCAGAACAAAATAAGCCCGCTTATTTTTTATGCAGAAATGCCTCTTATCTCACTTAAAGATAGAAAAAAACCGGCTGTCCATGTCGGACAAACCGGTTTTCTTAATTTCTTTTATTTGTCAGAAACTGATATTCTTATTTATCCCAAATAAGATTTGAGCAATTTGCTACGATTACTTTGTCTTAATCTTCTGATTGCTTTTTCTTTAATCTGGCGGACACGCTCACGTGTCAAGCCGAATTTGTCGCCAATTTCCTCTAATGTCATTTCCTGCTGTCCGATACCGAAAAACATCTGTATGATTTCTTTTTCCCTATCGGTTAACGTAGAAAGAGCTCTATCAATTTCCCTCGCAAGAGACTCGTTCACCAAAGAGCGGTCGGCCATAGGAGAGTCGTCATTGACCAGCACATCAAGCAAGCTGTTATCTTCTCCTTCAACGAAAGGTGCGTCCACCGAAATATGACGGCCGGAAACCTTCAGCGTATCAGAGATTTTATCAACAGGGATTTCCAGTTCATCGGCAAGTTCCTCGGGAGACGGACGGCGTTCGTTTTCCTGCTCGAACTTAGAGAAAGCCTTACTGATTTTATTCAGTGAACCTACCTGATTCAAAGGAAGACGCACAATACGCGACTGCTCTGCCAAAGCCTGCAAAATGGACTGACGTATCCACCATACTGCATAACTGATGAACTTAAAACCACGTGTCTCATCGAACTTTTCGGCAGCCTTAATCAGTCCTAAATTGCCCTCGTTAATCAAGTCGGGCAGACTCAAACCCTGGTTCTGGTACTGTTTGGCTACAGATACAACGAAACGCAGATTGGCACGTGTTAATTTCTCCAGTGCAACACGGTCACCCTTGCGGATGCGCTGAGCGAGCTCTACCTCTTCTTCGACTGTAATGAGGTCTTCGCGACCGATTTCCTGCAAATACTTGTCGAGAGAAGCGCTCTCTCTGTTAGTGATACTTTTGGTAATTTTTAGTTGTCTCATTCTTATAATACAGATTTGGGTTGCAAAGTTACGACAAATTATTTATTACAAACAAACTTGCCTGAACTTTTTCACCTTATTTATACCTTGACTACATAACAAAGAGGGTATTGACAAGTATTTGCCAACACCCTCTTTTTCGTCTTTCTTTGCTAATATTACAATCTTCTTACCTATTTGCCTGTTTCTGTTATTCCTGAGTTAAATCCACCGCATAGCTTGCACGCTTACCCGATGGGAACATACCGGTGATGAACAATACCTGATCGGGAGACTGAGTGGCAGCTTTCAGCACTTTCTCCAAGTCCTCCACCGACTTCATCTGCACATTGTTCGCCTTGAGGATGATGAATCCCTTGCGAATACCGGCATCTGCCATTTTACCGTTGGATACTCCGGTCACTTCCAAACCATAACCCAGGTTAAGTTGTCTCTTCAATTCAGAAGATACAGGCTTGAAGGCTGCGCCCAGAAGTTCCATTCCGGCATCTTTCACAACTTTCGTATTGCCTTGAGAATTTTTCAGGGTCAGCTCAAATTCCTTCTCCTTCTTGTCGCGAACCACTTTGACTTTCACCTTGTCACCCGGACGATGTTTAGCCAAAGCCTCCTGCAGGTCGCTGAACTTATGCACCTTCTTACCGCCAAGACCAATGATAACGTCATCCGACTTCAATATTCCGGCAGCAGAACCACCTTCCACAACCTCGGCAACCAATACGCCTTCTTTCACTCCAAGTTCATCGGCCTTCTTCTTCATTTCCTCTGCCAGTCTTTCGTCCATTTGCAGGTCCGTGCCCAGTGTAGTACCGGTGATGCCCAGCAAAGCGCGTTGCACTGTACCAAACTGTTTCAAGTCAGCCACAACTTTTGTCATGATGCTGGTGGGAATTGCGAAACCGTAACCGGAATAGGCCCCTGTCGGTGAATAGAGCATAGCATTGATACCTACCAGTTCACCTCTCGCATTAACCAATGCACCACCACTGTTACCCTGATTGATGGCAGCATCCGTCTGAATGAAAGACTGGATATTTGCAGCCTGTCCATTGGATGCAGTAGTGCCGATGGCACGAGCTTTCGCGCTCACAATACCGGCTGTAACGGTGGAGTTCAGGTTGAACGGATTACCCACCGCCAATACCCATTCGCCAATTTTCAATTCGTCGGAATTGCCTACCGGTACTGTGGGGAAATCATCACCTTCTATTTTAATCAGGGCAAGGTCCGTACTGGGGTCGGTACCGATGATCCGTCCTTTCAATTCGCGGTCGTCATTCAGCTTTACGGTAATCTCATCGGCGCCTTCAACCACGTGATTGTTGGTCACGATATAACCGTCTTTAGAAATAATCACACCGGAGCCAAAGCCTACACGCGGTTGGGTCTGTATCTGACGCTGCTGTCCGCGGCCATCACCGAAGAAGAAATCAAAAATATCAGGCATGCCTTGTACGGTTTGAGTCTTGCTCAACTGCTTAGCGCGTATATGTACCACAGCATGAACCGAATTCTCTGCCGCCTGTGTCAAATCGACAGGCTGCGCATCCGTTGCATTATAAGCAGCCAACTGTAAATTATTAGGGTTCTGTTCGAACAACTCGCTAAATGTAGCAGGTTTTTCCTTATTCAGCATCTTATAAGTGGTAACACCGGCCACTCCTGAACTAAGAATTACAACGGCTGCAACTCCAAGGATGTTTTTTGTTGTCTGTTTCATACTACTCTTATTCTCTTTTAATTGTTAATATTCAAATCTTATTTAACATTCTGACGTTAAAATAACGACAAAAATCGTTCAGTTATTCCGCTTGTCACTCTTTTTTGTTCTCTTTTAACAGTGAATATTTGGGACTTAACAGCGGTTAACGACAGAGACTGACAAATTAGCATTTATGCACGATTGCAGTTTGTTAAAAGACTGACAGATAGACAAAACAAAAACGCATCACACTCCCTAATAGTTGAGATAATCAATCTCCATGTGGTAGCTCCATTGCGGAAAGTAAAGATTCCCTCCTTCCCACTCTACCTCTCCACGCTGGAAATCCACAGTTTCACTGCGCGGATACTTCTTTTCGGGAACCAACGGCATGCCGTAATCAGTATTCACAATCATACGCCAAGAGTCAATGCCACCCAAGAAGAAAAACTTCTCATCAGCATTACGGGCGAAAGCCGGCATGCCGAATGACTGATCGACGGGCACCCACCCCACCCCTTCAAAGTACACTTCCGCCCAGTCGTGCAGGTTCCAGGCACGAGGATGCATCATAAACCCACTCTGGAAATGCGCAGGAATACCACTGATACGACACAAGGTGATGAATAAAAGACTGACCTGTCCGCAGTCTCCATGACGGTTGTCCAATACGTACTCCGGGATATTCTCAATCGTGGAATACTCGCGTGCAGACGCCCAGGGAAAATTATCGTTAATCCAACAGAAGATGCGTTTTGCCTTTAAATACGGGTTCGTTTCACCTGCTGTCAGTCTGGCAGCCAACTCACGCAGACGCGGCGAGAAAACGATATGCTTCTCCCGTTCGGCGGTATATTCTTTATAAAGGGGAGCAGTCGTGTCATAAGGACGGACATCTTCGGGCCGCAGATTGTGCCACTCTCCACAAGAGGTGTATTCGAATGTTTCGGAAAATACCGTAGGCTCGCCCTTTACGGCGCGTTTCTCCATGTAGAGCGTACTGTGCCGGCAGTCTTGCGGAGAGAAAACATATTCCGGCTCACTGGCAGAAACAAACTTCACATCCCGCTGGCGTGCCTGATCTTTGCGGGGATAGGGCAACCAGCAGCGGATGAGTTTTCCGGCAGGAACAGCATTAGTATCCACCGTCAATGTATAAGTAACGCGCATCCGTTTAGGAACGGCAATCGCCTTGCCATTCTTCTGCACAGCAGTAATGATTTCCGGCAGATTCTCTTTATTCACCTTCTCGCTCCCACTCAGTGCAGTGCCTTCCTTAGCTATTTTCACATCATAACAGGCTGAATCCACACGAAACAAATTGGGACCGGCATTGCGGAAATAGCGCTTCTCACCGTCCAGCATCATATACTCCAAAGCATTGGATGCTTCCCATTGCCTCATTTGCTCATCGGTGACATCGGGAAGGTACTTCCTGATATAGTCCTTCACCTGTGATTCCGTCAGGCAAAAGTCTGTAAGCAGACGCTGGTGCAAATCATCGTCCCAACTATATGGTTTGTTTCCCGACTTCGTGCCGCAAGCAGAAACAAAAACAAACAAAAAGACAGTGTATAGCAGATTCTTCATGAATTACGAGTTTGAATTATAAATTATGAATTACAAATATTCTCTGTGTTTTCTATATCTTCACTACTCCGATACCCGGCAGATCCGGCAATGTAATCTTCCCCTTCACGACTTCCATACCCTTAAAACGGTCATTGGCTATCAGCAGGCTGCCATCCAGATCGGCAAAGTCCACCGCCGGAGAAAGTTGCGAAGCGGCAGAAATGGCGCAGGAAGTTTCAGTCATGCAGCCCACCATCACTTTCATCCCCAAAGCACGCGCCAACGTCACCATTTTCCATGCCTCACGCATGCCGGTGCACTTCATCAACTTGATATTGATGCCGGTAAAAGCATCTTTCAGTCCCACGATGTCTTTTAAACGCTGAATGGACTCATCTGCAAATATCGGTAACGGACTTTGCCCGGTCACCCATGCAATATCGTCCAATTGCTCTTTGGGCATAGGCTGCTCTACCATAACAATGCCCTTTTCCTTCAGCCAATGAATCATGTCGAGTGCATGGCGCTTATCTTTCCAACCCTGATTGGCATCAACGGCAATAGGAAGATCCGTAACCGAACGGATCGTCTCAATCATCTCCTTATCGTTGTCGCGCCCCAGCTTCACTTTCAGTATATTGAATTGTCCGGCACATTCTTTTGTCTTTTCACGCACTACATCGGCTGTGTCAATGCCAATGGTAAATGTGGTAGAAGGTGTTTTCTCCCTGTCCAGTCCCCATATTTTATACCAAGGAGCCTGCAATAATTTACCCACCAAATCATGCAAAGCGATATCCACCGCTGTTTTTGCCGCCGCATCCCCTGCCGAGAGCGTGTCTATATAACCTAGAATATCTTCCAGCCGGAAAGGATCGGTAAACTGTCCGATAACATCCTGCACCTTTTTCAGGAAAGCCAGCACACTGTCCATTGTGCCCAACTCATGCTGCAAGTAAGGAGGCATGGAGGCTTCTCCATAACCGATGATTCCGTCATACTCTATTTCAACCTGCACATCAGGAGTAGTGGTGCGCGAATAGGCAGCCACCGTAAAGACATGGCGCAGTTTCAGCTCATAAGGAAAGAAACGCAGCTTCATTCTGGGCACAACGCCGCTTTTATTGATGTTGAACAATGCAGGCGCTACCCTTTCACTTGCCAATACGCCATTGATAGCCATGCCCGAGCCTAATGCGGCAAAGGCAGCGGTCTTTAAAAACTCTCTTCTGTTTTGCATGTTATTGATTTTTTTATCAGTTCATTCATAATACTCATTTGTTGCCGTCGTATTCAGTCCCTCCTTCTTATTTATATAAGGTAACACGCGCGCGGCAAACAACAAACGCCCGAGGTTGTACTCATCAAACAGTTCGTCCAACGGATCAAAACTGCTGATATGCACATCCCCCTGTGAGTGAATGAAACGCTTGCCGCCGATATACATCCCTACGTGTACCACCCGTTCCTTACGTTCCGCAGTTGCTTTACGGCCGAAGAATATCAGATCGCCCGGCTGCAAATTGGAAAAGTCGGACGCAATGTCAATATGTTCACCTACGTAAGCCTGCTGGGAAGCGTCACGCGGGATAATGATGTCGTGCATAAAAAGTATAGTACGCACGAATCCGCTGCAATCCACCCCTTTCGATGAAGTCCCCGCCCAAAGATAAGGTATTCCTATCATTGTGCGTGCAGTGCGGATAATATCGGCTGCATCCTGTTTCAAGCCGGAGCGCCATTTCTTTTCGGGCATGGCTATGGATTTGGAGATATATCCTTGGCGGCCATCGGGATAAATCACTTTATAGAAAGCCCCTTTGCTTCCGTCCCATTTAAAACGGTTGCCTGCCACCACGTCCGAGATTGTCTGTGAAGTCCGGTCCGGCTTGGAATAGACAAAGCCGTAATGAGCCGTTACCACAATTTTTTCGGCATTGTTCCATGCAGCCATTTCCGCTTCATTCACAAGATGCACACCCACACGATGTACCCATGCAATGTAATTATCGGGAGTCTGAATGTGAACCCAGCCGTCGCGCTGCAACACATGTACGGGCATCCCCATTAATCCCTGCGTCATCATTTCCGAAGAAAAATCGGGAGCCGCACGCAGGTTGGCCACAGACACATTGATAATACCGTACGTCTTTCCTTCCAATCCTTTCACGTCAGGAAGCACCTGGATACAATCCATTACTTTATAATCTGCTTTTGCCAATCCCTGCAACAATGCAGCTTTCGCTTCAGCTGAAGTTGTAACACCACGCAGCATTACGTTTTTACCGGCAAAAGAATAATCTACATCGAACAAGGCCATACGCTTGTCCGGAGCATACATACGTTTCAAACTGTCAGAAAGTTGTGCCACTTCTACAGGAATAGTACGGTCACCGACTTGCGAAGCAAACGTAAAAAAGGGTATAAAGAGAAATAAAACCAAAACAGAGGATAACTTTTTCATAGGCTACATTGATTATGGGGGTTGTTAGTGTTAGCAAAGCTACGAAACATTTCCAAAATAGACACACATTTTTCATTTATTTTCCCTATCTTTGCCGCCCTAAAGCAGTTGGTCGGTTTGTCGCTTGCGCCTTGCGCGTATGAGGAAAGTCCGGGCAACACAGAGCATCCTACTTCCTAACAGAAAGCTGTCCGCGAGGGTAGAGTAACGCAGAAGAAAATAACCGCCATAGCCCTTCAGGTCGTGGTAAGGGTGAGAAGGTGGGGTAAGAGCCTACCAGTTTTGTGGTGACACAAAAGCTGTGCGTCTTAGGAGTTGTAAGGTCATGTAAACCGACGTTATGAGAGTTGCTCGCTCCATGTCGGAGGGTAGACCGCTAAAGCATGTATGGTGACATACGGCTCAGATAAATGACAGACACCTTTATTTATTGACAATGAAGGAACAGAACCCGGCTTACAGACTGACTGCTTTTTTTTAATTATCAATTATGAACAAGCGTATTGCCACTCTCTGGAAGTTTCTGACATACGACATTTGGCGTATCACAGAAGATGAAGTCACCAAAACGACTTTCTCCTTATATAATATCATCAAAACCATTTACCTCTGCATCAACCGTTTCACCAAAGACAGGCTTGTGAACAAAGCATCTGCTTTGACATACAGCACTTTGCTTGCCATTGTCCCCATTCTGGCGATTGTATTCGCCATTGCACGCGGGTTCGGCTTTGATAATCTAATGGAGAGCCAAATTGTCAAGGGCTTCGGCGGTCCGTCGGAAACAACAGAAGTGATATTTCAGTTTGTCAACTCCTATCTGTCGCAAACCAAAAGCGGCATATTTATCGGGATAGGTTTGATCATGTTGTTGTGGACCGTACTCAACCTGATCAATAACATGGAAATCACCTTCAACCGCATCTGGCAAGTGAAGAAAGCAAGAAGCATGTACCGCAAAATCACCGATTACTTCTCCATGCTTCTGCTGATACCACTCCTATTGGTGGTTTCGGGCGGTCTCTCCATATTCATGAGTACCATGCTGAAGAATGTAGCGGACTTCACCCTACTCGCCCCCATCGGAAAGTTCCTAATCCGCCTCATACCGTTTGTCCTCACGTGGTTTATGTTCACAGGACTGTACGTCTTTATGCCTAACACAAAGGTGAAACTCAAGCATGCGCTGATTTCCGGAGTTCTGGCGGGTACGGCGCATCAGGCTTTCCAATTCCTCTACATCAGCAGCCAGTTATGGGTGTCACGTTATAATGCTATTTACGGTAGTTTCGCGGCACTCCCCATGTTTCTGTTATGGCTGCAAATATCTTGGACAATCTGCCTTTTCGGAGCGGAGCTGACATATGCGGGGCAGAATATACGCAATTTCAGTTTCGACAAGGACGCACGTAACATCAGCCGACGCTACCGCGACTTTATTTCCATCCTTATCATGTCTCTCATAGCCAAACGTTTCGAAAAAAACGAACCTCCCTACACCGCCGAGGACATATCCGAAGAGTGCCAGATTCCCATACGTCTCACCAATCAGACCCTCTATGAATTACAGGAAATCAACCTTTTACACGAAGTAGTGACCGATGCCAAAAGTCAGGATATTGCCTACCAGCCCTCCATGGACATCAACAAGCTCAACGTCGCCCTCCTGCTGGACAAGCTGGACACCCATGGCTCCGAAGACTTCAAGATAGACAAGGACAAAGAATTCCATGGACAATGGGAAACACTGATGAAAGCGCGGGAGGAATATTTCAGAAGCGCAAGCAGAGTGCTGTTGAAAGACCTGTAAAGGAGCCTAATAATGATTATAGGAAACGACCTTCTCTTTGGACTTTCTGGATTTCTTCCGTTTCTCTTTCACCGGATATCCTATCGTTATATCAAGCAGCAGCCGTTTATTGGCCGGAATACCAACGAGTTTCTTAATCTCCTTTTCATCGAACCATCCCAAAATACACGATCCCAACCCCTCACTCTCGGCAGCAAGCGTGATGTGGGCAGCAGCAATACCGATATCTATTAAAGGAAAATATTTATCCTTTATCTTAGCTCCTAAAAAGGAAGTGATATTCATTGATTCTTCCACAACCAGAATATGTACCGGCGCATCTTTAGCAAACTTATTCATCCCCAATCCGGCAGTAGCCTTGCCTACTTTTACAGCAAGCTCCGGATCGGTAACCACCACAAAACGCCAGGGCTGGGCATTACAAGCCGAAGGAGACAGCCGGGCAGCTTCCAAAATACGTTCCAATTTATCATGCTCTACGGCGCGAGACATATCATAGGCCCGGTCACTTTGACGCGAGGCTACCAATTGCAAGAAATCATCCATAACTCACTTGTACTGTATCATTCTGCTAATATACTTACCGATAATATCGAACTCCAGATTCACCACACTGCCTTTCTTGAAAGCATGGAAATTGGTATGTTCAAAAGTATAGGGAATAATGGCCACCTGGAAAGTGTCATCCGTAGGATTGCACACAGTCAGACTGACACCGTTTACGGTTACGGAGCCTTTATCTACAGTGATATAGCCGCGCTTCGCCATTTCCTTATCAAACTTATATTGGAACGTAAAATAATAACTGCCTTCGGCATCCTCTATGCCAATGCAAGTTGCAGTCTGGTCTACATGTCCCTGAACAATATGTCCATCCAAACGGCCGTTCATCATCATGCTGCGCTCCACATTCACTTCATCGCCCACCTCCAACAAACCGAGGTTGGAACGGTCCAAGGTCTCTTTCATCGCTGTCACCGTATAGGTATCATCCGTCATACTGACCACTGTAAGACACACACCATTATGAGAAATGCTCTGATCTATCTTCAATTCGCTCACGAAAGAACACTTGAAAGTAAAGTGCACATTTTCTTGGTCTCTAACCATAGCCACCAGCGTGGCACATTCTTCTACTATTCCGGAAAACATATTGGTATTTACAATTTTACGGGTTACTATTTCAGAAGACAAAGATAGAAAAAGGTTCTTATTATGCCATGCGGTTTTAAAAAAAATGAGCGGGTGTCTGTCTCTCCACGAATAGAGAAGTACTAAAAGTGGTGCTAAATATGGTGCTAAAACGGTATTCCACTAATATGCTCCCATTTCAATAAAACGTTAACACACTGATTTACAAATATGAAATAAAAGACAAAAAACGCCCACATACGTGTATAAAAAAAGGAAGCTTTTCACAAAGCCTCCTTTTTCAGTTTTCAATAGGTATTAGTTTTTTTTAAGGTAAAAAGATTGTTTTCAGGATAACGTTGCAAATATAGGCGCTTTTCGTGATACCAACCAAATTAAAAAACATGTCTTATAACATCTTTTCCGTAATTCTTTTGATTTTATTATCATTTCAAAGGACTTTTCTACATCTGCAATCGTTTTCAATGGACAAATATAGGGTTATTTTCTATTAAACACTGAAAATTTCCTAAAAAAGTGCTTATTTCTTATCATTCGGGTACTGTTCGTCCGTACGCCCGCTATGTTTTAGCACTTTTGCATCGATAAAGAACACTATTTCTTCAGCTATATTCGTGATGTGGTCACCGGAACGCTCCAGCTTACGGAATACACTAACCAAATTCAGGCAAGAAAGTGCGCTTTCGGGATGTTTGCCGATATAGTCTGCAAGAACAGCAGTGCCATTCGCATTGATTTCATCCAACAGATTATCTTTGGCAAACACAGCGGTTGCCATTTCCTGACTCTCTTCCTGAAGCGCTTTTTTGGCAAGTTCAAGCATGGACAATACCTGACTGATCATTTCTTCCAAACGCAGTTTCTGTAACAATTCACCATCCAAGACAGGCTCTTTGCAATTTATGGCAAAGCGGGCTATGCCTTCAGCAAAGTCACCCAAACGTTCCAGGTTCGAATTGATTTTGAGCATGGCGAGCACAAAACGTAAGTCGATAGCCACAGGATTATAGAGAGCGATGATATCTTCTATATCACTGTCTATTTTAAGCTCAAAAGCATTGACACGACGTTCGCGCACCAATACTTGCTGTGCCAGTTCTTTGTCCAGGGTCAGTACGGCTTCTCCTGCGCGGTCAAGCTGGTTATACACCAAAGTCCACATTTCGTCTACTTCCTTTTTCAGCAAGACGAGCTCTGATTCGATAAACTTTACCATAATGTTTCTTCTATTTCAAAATTATCAATTCCATAATCATATCACTTGTTCCAACGCATGAAACAACCTGTTATCCGAAGCGCCCTGTAATATAGTTCTGTGTCTCCACCTTATCAGGATTGGTGAATATCTTCTTCGTATCACCGAACTCTACCATTTCGCCCATATAGAAAAAAGCGGTACTATCGCTTACGCGGGCAGCCTGCTGCATGTTATGGGTGACGATTACAATGGTGTACTGCTTCTTCAGCTCATGGATAAGTTCCTCCACCTTAGCCGTCGAAATAGGATCGAGAGCAGATGCCGGTTCATCCATCAGCAAGACAGACGGAGATACCGCCATGGCGCGGGCTATGCACAGACGTTGCTGCTGTCCGCCGGAAAGGGCGTAGGCAGATACCTTGAGTTTATCTTTCACTTCATCCCAAAGGGCAGCTCCTCTCAAAGCCTCCTCCACCCGACGTCGGATAAACGCACTGTCTGTAACGCCATTGACGCGCAATCCGTAAGCAACATTTTCAAAGATGCTTTTCGGAAAAGGATTGGGACGCTGAAACACCATGCCGACATTCTTACGCAGCTCGTCCACTTGCACACCTTTCTTATATATATCCTGACCGTCAATAAGAACCTCACCGGTCAGACGGGTATCGGGTATCAAATCGTTCATACGGTTCAACAAGCGGAGAAAAGTAGACTTACCGCAACCGGAAGGGCCGATAAACGCCACAACCGATTTCTCCGCAATATCCATGCTGATTCCTTTCAGCGCGTGGAAGTTACCATACCAGAAATTTACATCGCGTGTTTCTATTTTATTCATCACGTCATTCATGATTTTATCGGTTTAGTTCATTTTTATTTTCTTCTCGAAATATTTCCGCAAAGCATTTGCCAGCAGATTCACCAAAAGAATAATTATTATCAGTACCAAAGCTGTTCCATAGGCAATGGGCAACTGGGCTTCCATATCCGTACCACTGGTGGAGATGACATACAAATGATAGGGCAACGCCATACACTGGTCGAAAATACTGCCGGGCAGTTGCGGCAGGAAATAGGCTGCACAGGTAAAGAGAATAGGCGCCGTTTCTCCGGACACACGCCCTAAGGCCAGAATCAGTCCGGTAATGATGTTGGGCATCCCCATCGGCAGAATTACGTGCCAGATTGTTTGCAGTTTGGTGGCTCCCAATGCGCGGCTGCCCTCACGCAGACTGTCGGGAATCGCCTTCAAGGCTTCCTCGGTGGTACGGATCACTAAAGGCAGACTCAACAATCCTAGTGTAAGCGACCCCGCCAAAATGCTGTCACCAAAGTCCATATAGTTAACAAACAATGCCATACCAAAAAGACCGAATACAATAGAAGGTATGCCACTCAAGTTGTTCGTCATTATGCGGATGAAGCGCACAACCCAACCTTTAGGTGCATATTCATTCATATAGATGCCACTCATCACCCCTACCGGAAAAGCAAATAACGCACTGCCCGCCATCAGACAAAAAGTGCCGACAATAGCCGGCAGAATACCGCCCGAGGTCATACCGTCTGTCGGCGCACTCGTCAGGAACTCCCAGTCTATAACTCCTACACCTTTATATATGATGAAGCCGAGAATAGCAAAAAGTATTCCTACCACACTTAAACTCAGCAAGCGGAACAATCCGAATGCAATGTTTTGCGAAAGATGTTTTCTATTTATCATATTCTTTTTATTTTCTTTTGCCCGAAGATACAGCTTCTACTGTGAAGTTTATCAATAAGCTGATGAAAAACAATACAACTCCCAAAAGGAACAACGCTTCGTAATGCGCCCCTCCTGCCGGCGCTTCACCCAGTTCCGCTGCAATGGTAGCGGGAATTGTGCGCAAAGGTTCCAGAATCGTATGGGGAATCACAGCAGCATTTCCCGTCACCATCAGCACTGCCATCGTTTCACCAACCGCACGACCGATGCCCAAGACAACACCGGACGTAATACCGGAAATGGAATAAGGTATCACCACCTTATATATAGTCTGCCACTGTGAAGCGCCGAGCGCCAGACTGGCTTCCCGCATGGCACGCGGACAATTACGCATGGCATCCTCCGTCACCGTAATGATAGTGGGGAGCGCCATAATGGCAAGCACAATACTTCCCGCCAGCCCGCTTTCCCCCACAGGCAGATCAAAGACTTTCTGCAAAAAAGGAACTATCACAATCAACCCGAAGAAACCGTAGACAACGGAAGGAATGCCACTCAACAGTTCAATAATAGGCTTCATCAGGTTCCGTATCTTATGGTTTGCCACCTCAGACATATAAACAGCCACTGCCAAGCCGAACGGCAAGGCTATGAGAATAGCGAAAAGGCTCACCCACAACGTACCCGTTATCAGCGGCAGAAAGCCGAATTGCGGAGCAGGCGTCGCTGTCGGAAACCATTCAGCTCCGGCAAAGACATCTTTCAGTGAAATGGTGTTGTCTGGCAGCAAACGGACAGCGCCGGAACTGCCAATGAACTGCTGCGGCACAAAAGCCACGATTCCCGGTGTACGTTCCACCAGATCCGTAATGCATGCCCCCACATTCTCATAAGACGCTCCCAACTGCTCTTCCGTATAGTAGCGTGTAACATCTTCCAAACGAAAAAGCCGGATAGGGAGATTCTCCCCACCGACTTCCTGCCAATTGGTTATCTCTTCATCGAAAATATCCTTTATCTGAACCGGAGTTAGTTCGCTTACCTTATTATCTTTATTCAAAGCCAGCACATATCCCTCTTCTATCACCCGGCTGTTGAACAGTCCCACCGCTTCAGAAAAGAGGAATAAGACGATTAGCACAATCGTAAGACTCGTTACAAAGCCGCTACAAGCCAATATGCCCTCCACAATCTTCTCGAAAACTTTTTTCATACTACCTATCAAATTTCTGTGCACAAAGAAACAGGGTAGATGTTAAGGCAATGTGACTATCATTTGAAAGAAATGTTTCAAACATATTACAAAGCTGTTACAACAGTCAAAAAACCACCGCATGTAACTGAATTGTAATATGCATTGTTTTTCTTTGCAGCAAGAAAGGACAACAGGAACATACCCACCGTTGTTTAAATATCATTCAAAAACGATCAGAATATGATGAAACATGCAGTTCTAATTATCCTTGCACTGGTATTTGCCACTACCCGCATTCAGGCCCAGCGCATCAAAGGCAGCGACACTGTCCTTCCCATTGCGCAACAAACTGCCGAACGTTTTATGAAATTAAATCCCAACGCGCGCGTCACCGTCACCGGCGGTGGAACCGGTGTAGGCATTTCCGCCCTACTGGATGAAACCACTGATATTGCAATGGCTTCCAGAGGTATCAAGTTCAGCGAAAAGATGAAAGCGAAAGCAGCCGGAGAGGAACTGGCAGAGATAACGATAGCCTATGACGCACTGGCCGTTGTGGTGCATCCCTCCAATCCGGTGAAGCAACTGACCCGCCGGCAACTGGAAGATATTTTCCGCGGTAAAATCACCAATTGGAAACAAGTGGGCGGAGACGACCGTAAAATAGTGGTCTACTCACGCGAAACATCTTCCGGTACATACGAGTTTTTCAAAGAGAGCGTGCTGAAAAACAAGAATTATATGAGCAGCAGCCTTTCCATGCCTGCCACAGGAGCAATCATACAATCGGTCAGCCAGACACGCGGAGCTATCGGTTACGTGGGACTTGCCTATGTATCGCCCCGCATCAAGACTCTTGCCATATCCTACGATGACAAACATTTTGCTACTCCCACTCTGGAGAATGCAATCAACAAGACCTACCCCATCGTGCGTCCGCTCTACTACTATTATAATAAGAAAAAATCGGACCAGACAGCCCCTCTCTTGCAGTTCATATTGTCACCCGCAGGTCAAGAAATCATTAAAAAGAGTGGATATATTCCTGTAAATGAATAATAAATAATGAAGAACGAGGAATGAAGGACAAGAAATTCTTCATTCTTCATTATTCATTCTTCATTATTTTGCGCTATCTTTGTACCACTATATGAATAACAATAGCATTATGGCAGAAATAAAAAGCGAAGAAACAAGCGAAAAGAAGAGCCTGAACTTCATAGAACAAATAGTAGAGAACGATTTAAAAGAAGGTAAAAATGACGGAAAAGTACAGACACGTTTCCCGCCGGAACCCAACGGCTACCTTCATATCGGACATGCCAAGGCCATATGTCTGGACTTTGGTATTGCAGCCGCACATGGCGGCATCTGTAACTTGCGTTTTGATGACACCAACCCCACCAAAGAGGATGTGGAGTATGTAGAGGCTATCAAGGAAGATATTCAATGGCTGGGCTACCAGTGGGGCAACGAGTATTACGCTTCCGACTATTTCCAGCAGTTATGGGACTTCGCCATCCGCCTCATCAAAGAGGGCAAAGCATACATTGACGAACAGACATCCGAACAGATTGCCGCTCAAAAAGGCACCCCTACCCAACCCGGCGTAGAGAGTCCTTACCGCAACCGCCCCATTGAAGAGACCCTCGAACTGTTTCAGAAGATGAACACCGGCGAGATTGAGGAAGGGGCCATGGTGCTTCGTGCCAAGATTGACATGGCAAGCCCCAACATGCACTTCCGCGACCCGATTATCTATCGTGTGGTGAAACATCCTCACCACCGTACGGGCACTACCTGGAAGGCATATCCGATGTATGACTTCGCTCATGGACAAAGCGACTACTTTGAAGGGGTGACCCATTCTTTGTGCACACTGGAATTTGTACCCCACCGCCCTTTATACGATCTCTTTGTGGACTGGGTGAAAGAAGGAAAAGATTTGAATGACCACCGTCCTCACCAGTACGAATTCAACAAGCTTAACCTGAGCTATACACTCATGAGCAAGCGCAACCTGCTGACTTTGGTAAAAGAGGGTCTTGTCAATGGTTGGGATGATCCCCGTATGCCGACTATTTGCGGCTTCCGCCGTCGCGGTTACTCACCGGAGTCTATCCATAAATTCATTGATAAAATCGGCTACACCACTTATGATGCACTTAACGAATTCGCCTTGCTGGAAAGTGCCGTACGTGAAGATTTAAATGCCCGGGCCACTCGTATATCTGCTGTGCTGAATCCGGTGAAACTTATCATCACCAACTACCCGGAAGGACAGGTTGAGGAAATGGAAGCTATCAATAACCCGGAACGCCCGGAAGAAGGCAGCCACAACATCGAGTTCAGTCGTGAACTATGGATAGAGCGCGATGACTTCATGGAAGATGCACCGAAAAAATACTTCCGCATGACACCCGGACAAGAAGTCCGTTTGAAGAGTGCATATATTGTGAAGTGTACCGGTTGCAAGAAGAACGATGCCGGAGAAATCACAGAAGTATACTGCGAATACGACCCCGACAGCAAAAGTGGCATGCCCGGCGCCAACCGTAAAGTAAAAGGAACGATCCACTGGGTAAGCTGCGCACACTGTCTACAAGCCGAAGTACGCCTCTATGACCGCTTGTGGAAAGTTGAAAATCCGCGTGATGAACTGGCAGCCATTCGCGAAGCAAAGAATTGTGATGCGCTGACAGCCATGAAAGAAATGATAAATCCGGACTCCCTGAATGTATTGCCATGCTGCTACATTGAGAAATATGCTGCCGGAATGAAACCCCTCTCCTACCTGCAGTTCCAACGCATCGGCTACTTTAATGTAGACCGCGACTCCACAACGGAGAAAATGGTATTTAACCGTACCGTAGGTTTAAAAGACACTTGGGGTAAAATCAATAAATAATATAAGGAGTAAGAAGAGTTAATGAGTAAAAAGAACCTGCTGTCCGGAAGAGACAAGGAATTACAAGAACTTGCAGAACAATATGAAGCTGCAAAAGCCGAAAACAAACCGATCTATCTGGACGCAGACGAC
>ULXH01068315.1_pt1 | contig 31605 bp, 49 predicted proteins | sample 1961101 | NCBI WGS metagenome assembly ULXH01 (sample SAMEA4835833, study PRJEB28245) | human gut metagenome | biome: gut microbiome; material: fecal sample | place: Denmark | collected 2008 | reverse complement strand
TATCAGTTTTTAACGTTTACACAAAACTTGAAACGGTCTCACCTAATGGGTTACAGAAATATATTGATGCTATGAATGAATTCAACTAAATTTGCATAACATCTCTATACCTTAAATTATTCTCCGAATTTCTTTCGAGTTTTTCTCAGAAATAACTCGAAAGAAATTCGAAGAATTAACATAATCTCACAAACTGATTGTATTAGAAATTCCCAATAACATAAACTATTTTGCAAACAATACATATAACCATAAAGCTACTTATACATAATTTTGTAAATTATATCCTCAATAGATACTGTATTATACATCAAGCATCTTCATCATTTTTTAATGCAAACAATTTATGGTTGCTTGTTTCATCGTAAAATACAATATATATTTTTTCTTTTACCTTATTAATATCTTCTTCAGTATATGCATTTCTAATATTGCATACATTAATAAATATGCTCTTAACATCGTCCTTTTTAATATTTCTATCGTTATAAAAATATATTATAAGTTCACTATTTTTATTTAATAAACTATCAAAAATATTCTCCCACCACCAATTATCTGTTTCTCCTATTGACGTTCCATAAATAATAAATAATTCAACATCATTAAAATATGATTTATATTTAGGGTTATCTTGTGCCCAATAAGATTTATTAAATCTATTAAGAACTCTGTTAGATGTATATTCATTATTTTCTATTCCAAACAATAAGGATCTTGGTATATTTTGATATCCATGAGGATGAATTATATCAGTCATAATAAATGACGACCAAATTGTTCTTTCATTCATGCCATATATATTAAATCCATTAGGATTAGGATAAAATTCAAAATTTGTATCTACTGTTTCATGTGGATGAGGTTCAAATTGATATTTATCTAAATATATATAATTATCGAATAAAGAAGTATAATTAAAATTAACAAACAAATAATTATACATATGATAATGTGCTGTCTTTTGGGGAAAACTCATTCTTTCATAATCATCCCTGCTTAAATCACCTAAAAATCTCTCTAGTGCATTTTTTCCCCACTCATTTTCTTCTATATCATTATTTAATTTCAATAATACTTCTGGTGTTACTATTTCATTTAAAAACAGTAAAAACATCCCCTGCATTTCTTTTAATGCCTTCTCTAATGTATTCGCCGATATATTCTCCTGCAATAATTCTCCCAAAGAACATTCGAAATCACTCCAATTTTCTTTATTATTCTTTTTGTCCTCCTCCATTTTTCTATATAGTAGATTTTTCTTATCAAAATCCTTATAGCATAAAAAATCATAGAATTTACCGTATGAAGATACCAAACCATCCTCTCGATATTTTTTCAAAATTGATATATCAAATCCATTACCTATAAAAACCATTATATTTTTTTGCTCTCTAATACCTTTAATATATCCTTCATCTTTATAATTTTTAAACATATTTTTCTCCAAATATTTTTTCTAGTATTTTCATCATCAATACACCTCTTTATAACATATAAAATCCACATTTATTCAAAAGGCTGTATACTTCTAATAAACATAGATAACTCGAAAGAAAATTAAAGCCTTATATATTCATATAATAAACTTTAATCATTACGTAGCAATTTATCCAAAATATATAATTAAACCAGCACTATAATTCCTATCGTATTGTATCAATTATCAAGGCATCCCTCTTTCCTCTCTCAAATTCAGCACTAAATCTTTTAACTCATCTAATTCTTTCTCTAAATCGTCATATGAAGAACCATACTCTATTAATGAAACATTATATGTTTGTTTCCAATGTTTCACCAATTGCGGTTTATTTCCCTTTTTATCAACCAAATAATGAGGACATGAAGAATTTGCTGTATTATGTAAAAACTGCAATAATAAATTTATATCTGGATCGCTTAAACTATACCCTAAAAATACAACAGTATGCGTTAAAAACAATGCCGATAATAAATGATAAAACTCTGGATACTTCTCTTGTGCAGCATAATACTGTTTTGCTGTAAATATTAATTTTTCTGTATCATCAATACTTCCATGCGCTTTTATAATCAAATTTTCCGGTGCTTTTATCGTACCAATAATAGACCTTGTATCTGTATAATCATATGTTACATATTCTGGTTCTTTGCACAAACCTTCATATAATCTATCAAAATTAGTCGTTATAACTATTTTGCTATCTAATTCCTTTATTATACGATGTACATTGGACGGAATATATCCCCCTCTTAAATATTGTTTTTTCAAATATGCACTATACTCACCTGTATCACACAAATCCGAAATTGCTTGTAATGCCAATAAATAATTTTTTTCATTTAGCATTTGCTCAACAAACTCAACATCACTATATGATGGATCTTTCATTTTTGACTTAACATTGTTTAAAAATTCTCCCCAAGTATCTGGCGTCTTTCCCTCACTATTTTTTGCTGTTGCTGATATACCAGATCCTAAAAAAATAAGGCATCTTCTATAAGCAAGTTCTTCCACTAAATTATTTGGCCAAATATCACTCATTTGTACTGTCTCCTATATTCTTAACGAAATTTTCTGCAATCTTACCTAAATATTTTTTGTAGTTTTCAACACTGCTACTTTGATTTCCTCTTAATCCAGTTGAATATGTTAATTCAAAAATTGGAACATTAGCCGTTTGCGATAATGGAATTATACTATATACATATGGTATATCTCCCAACTTTAAATCATCAAATGCAACACCTTTTTTCACAAACTTACCAAGAGATTTTTCTATTTCTGAATGAAAATTTTTTATTACATCTTCATATGCCTTTGCAGGTCTTTCTCCTGATTTGAATTTTCTTTTAGAGTATTGCTGAATTGAATATCCTATATATCTTGTAGTTTTACTCACATCTGTATTAATATGATATTTTGCAAAAAATTCACTACTTTCTTTTTCACCATACTGTTGTTTAAAATTGTCAATTGCATGCCCATACAATCCCATCCACCTTTCTATCCATTCGCCTATATTAGAAATTCCAAGCAAGCTAAAAATATCTGAAGCCATTGGTGTCAGAAAATAGTCAGAATTAAGTAAAGCACTTCTATTTAAAGCCCCTAAAGATGGACCAACATCAATAAAAATAAAATCATAATTAACATTATTCTTTTTTAACTGATTTAACCAATTAAGTTTTCTTATTGCACCTTTATCACATGACTGTGTTTCTGACCAACTCTTACTCATAGTATCATCAATGATAGACAATTTTGGATGTCCTGGTATTAGTGACACTTTATAAGCATTTTCACTTGCAGAAACAGGTATTGGTAAATCTAGAAAATTTGCATCTCCCTCTTCCATATCTTTAAAGTAATCATATATTGTATTCCTACTATTTTCTGCTTTAGGTGTATAAAATTCAAGCCATGAATCCTCTGGCAAAATTGCTTGAGTAGTATTTGACTGCGGATCTAAATCTAAAACAAGTACATTTTTTCTTTTTTCAATTGATAAATAACTTGCAAGATTAATTATCGTTGTTGTTTTTCCAACACCACCTTTATTATTAAAAAAAGTAATTACTTTCATTTTATTCTTCTCCTTCCGGTAACCAAAAACCATTTTTCTTTCTAAGTCTTACTGCTTTTGATGTGAAAATCCTATTTTTTTCTGAATGAATTTTATTTAATTGTTTACTGTCCTTCTCATTGCTAATTAATCTTTTTTTTATCAACTCGCAATCTCCTATTTCTATTCCTATCCATTTTCTATTTAGCAATTGTGCTACAGCATATGTAGTTCCGCTTCCTCCAAATGGATCTAGAACAATATCATTTTCTCTTGAACTAAATGATATCACTCTATCTAACAAAGTCATAGAAAGCTCATTATATTTTCTGTTCTTGTGTGTTCTAACCGGATAAATATCATACCAAACGTCTGCAATATTAACCCCATTAATACTCATTTTCTTTTTATATCCACCATAATCTTTTATTTCTCCACCGCAATGTCGGCAAGTTTGAATTGGCAACCTTTGCTTATTGAAACAATATTCATTTCCTTCTTTTACATAATATAGCAAACCATAATGTGAAGGTGTATATCTATTTTTTATAGGAAAACTATTTTTCATATCAATAGCTATCCAACTTTTAAAAACCAATCTTTTATTTAAATAATCAGCATAATATATACACCATTTAGGTAAGTTATATACATACAGGCTTCCCCCTGGTTTTAATATTCTTACACATTCATCTAGCCATTCAATGCTCCAGTCAATATATTCTGATACTAACATATCATCTTTTCTATCTGTTCCATAATCTTTTTTTAAGTTAAATGGCGGATCTGCAAATATTAAATCCACACTATTAGACTCGATTTGATTAAGTACTTTAATGCAATCACCTTTGTACAAAACACCTCCTTCATTTTGAAAATATGCATTTATCCTTTTAGTTTTATTTGTTTTTTTCCCACATTTCAATTTACTTACAAACTCGTGTAAATTTGAGTAATAAGAATCCCTATATTCCTCTGGTATGATTCCCAACATTATTTCTAATTCTAATTCTGATATATTTAAAAAATCCAAAATCTTATTTTTTAGACTTTCAACATTAGGTATATTAGAATTGCTTTTTAAACTACGAATTTCTTCCTTAGTAAATCCTTCATTTATTAATTTTTTATCTTTATCAATATCATCTATTCTTTTTACCAAAATATCATACACCGAATAAAACATTACATTTCACCTAAATAAAAATATTATTCATAATTCCATTCTCCATATCATCAATACTATAAATAGTATCCATAACTTCGAATGTTTCTCTTAAATTCCCTCTCGCACTCTTCCAGCCAATTCCATCTGTAAACCACACAAATGTAAATTCATCTATTGTATCAGCCTCCTGTGAAAGCATCTTATAACTTCGTGCAGTTTCATTAAGTTTAGAACCTCCTCCACCGTAGAAGTTTGTCTCAATAGCATAGATCATCTTGTCAGTCTTAATTACAAAATCAAACCTCTTTGCAGCTTTTCCCTGATTTGAAAGTGCCGACAAATCAATATTCCATTTAGATTCAATATCTTTTAAGTACATCTCTTTAAAGTAATTCTCGTTCTTTTTGAAACCTGCTGCCACAATATACTTCTCAACCAGATCTTCCATCTGATGACCGCCCCGGTTTTTACGTCCATTAGAATCTAAACCTGTTTCAATACCCAATGCATAATCTACCAGATTATTTACAATATGATTAGCTATCATATCAAACAATCCTGTTTTTCTCATAAACACCTTGTATTGCTCTACATCGTAGTTCATAGTTTTGAAATTATATAAAAATGCTCCATCTTCATCCTGTGCGTATATTTCGTTACCTCTTACTGCAAGTAACAATGGTATACATTTTAATGTTTCTGGATATCTTGTCACTATCCTTTCGAACTCATCTTCTATATTCTTTAATCCAATTAATGAATTCAAAATGTTGAGTTCTACCTTGATTTCATCAACATTATTAATTACCTTTTCAAAATCTATGTAATAATCATAGCCTGAAATACTTGGTCTGAATTTACTAAGCCATTCGTCAAAATTCCTATTTTTCATTTAGTACCTTCTCCAATCTTTTCTTAGATATTTCCATATATTCTTCGCTTACATCTATTCCTATGAACTTTCGTCCATATCTTACTGCCTCTACCCCGGTAGTTCCTGAGCCACAGAAAGGATCCAAGATAACTTGTCCTTCCTCTGTCGATGCAAGTATTATTCTTTCTAGCAGATATTCTGGTTTTTGTGTAGGATGCTTTCCCTCCACCTTCTCAGATGGCTTTGTCAATGAACCTGTCCAAACATCCTTCATCTGCTTTCCGCCATTCATTTCTCTCATTTTTTGATAATTAAAAAAATGCCGAGACTTCTTATCATTCTTCCTAGCCCATAAAATGGTTTCTGTAGAATGTGTGAAGCATCGACATGCTAAGTTTGGCGGTGGATTTGTTTTCTGCCATGTTATGTTATTAATTATCTTGAAGCCTTCCTGCTCCAATGCCATACCAATCGAATATATATTGTGTAATGTTCCTGATATCCATATTGTGCCATTTGGCTTTAATACTTTCTTACATAACTTAATCCACTTTCTATTAAACTTATGTTTTTCTTCGACACTGGTTCCACTTTCTGAAAGTTTATCCCATGAGCCTTTATTTACTGAAACCATTTTTCCGCTTTTACAGGTAATCCCATCATTACTTAAAAAATACGGTGGATCAGCAAATATCATATCTACTGATTCTGGTTTCATCTTAGTTAGAATTTTAAACGAATCACCTATAACCAACTGTGATTCATCCGTCTCAAAGTATAATGGCACTTTCTTTGTAAATAAGTTATCCATTATATTTCTCCTTGTTTTTGGAGCAAAATATTACTCTCTATTAACGAACACATTAACTCCATCTAATAATTACATATTATTACTTCTTCTCCAACTCTATTTGATGCATCAGAGTTAATCATACGCTTAACGCTTACAACATCTATTTTATAGTCTTTATTTCCATATAAATCATTTATCAAATCTGTATTATGATTTGTAAGCATGCAATAGCATCCCCTGGCTGTCAACTCATCATAAAGTCTTGCTAATCGCTTGTGACTTTTAATATCAAAGCCCTCCTTGGTGTACGATTCAAACGATGTTGGATTCAATGGAGCATATGGACTATCAAGGAATATAAAATCGCCCTTTTGTGCTCCCTTGCAAGCTTCCTCAAAATCTCCATCAATGATAGTTATCTGCTTCAGATATTTAGAAATCTCTATGATAGAATCTTCATCAACAGAAGCTCTACGGCTATTATTATATGGAACATTAAATAATCCCTTTCCATTTACACGATACAATCCATTAAAACAATGTTTGTTGATAAACACGAACAATGCTGCCAACTCTACATCATATTCAGATTTCATCAACTTATCATTGTAATGCTCTCTTAGTGAATAATAATATTTCTTTCCATCTTCCCACATTTCTTCATCAAGTTTATTCACAGCCTTCAAGAACACATCTGGTGCATCACATATCTGCTTATATGCATTTATCAGAGCCTTGTTTATGTCATTTATCAGAGCCCTTTCCGGCAGCAATTCAAATGTAACTGCCCCACCACCTACAAATGGTTCAAAGTAATTATTATATTCCTCAGGCATTCGTTCTTTAATCTGTGATAAAAGCTGTCTCTTCCCACCAGCCCATTTCACAAATGGAGCGATATTTGAATTACTCATTTAAATTTCCTCTTCTCTATATCAAACATACCATATTCTAATTGTTTATTATACTTTGAAACCGATAAAATAACAACAGTAACTTTCACCCTTAATGAATATGGAAAATTTATTTTTGAAACACAAATATATATTCATGTGCTAACATTAAAAATGAATTATTATGATTCTCCCAATATTTTGTAGAACGGCAATTATGCTGCTCTTTTATAATTATTTCTTTATTTGAAAAGCCAGCATTTAAAAATCCTTCCATCATCCTAAAACCTAGAGGAATAACTTTCCCGTGCTCTCTAACATCCCCAATCATAACTGCACACATCTTTCCCCTTTTCAGAACCCTATATGATTCTGCTGCCACTTTATTCATCTCCCCTAAAAATTTATCTACGCAAAGTAATGAAATGTCGCCTGATATTCCTTTACTGTACTTAATAATATCTGCATACGGCGGATGAGTACAAATAAAATCAATATGCTCATCTTTTATAAAATGTAAGTTTGTTGCATCTGCATTTTTTGTAAATATCTTTGATTTTGTTTCACATTGGAATTTTAAATTTGTTTCAGAGATTGAAACTGACTGCGGATTAATATCAATACCTACCGCATTACGACCTAGTAGCTTCGCCTCAACTAAAGTTGTTCCACTACCCATAAATTGATCTAGAACCCACTCTCCGGGTTTAGAGTAACGAAGTATCAGATTTCTTGGCACATATGGTGACCAGTTACCTCGATACTTACCTGAATGCGTTGCCCAACTGCCTCTGTCTGGAAACGACCAGACTGTCGTTGGTTCAAGCTGAAAATTATTTGGTTGCAAATTTATAACCCCCACCCTTCTTCGTTAATATTAGTTTTATTGTACATTACTTTATATAGAAAATCCATCTCTTTTTTCTTTCACAATAAGTGAATTTATATACTATAAGCTAGATGCGATAATATTCACAAATGGTGAAAGAGGTATTACTATGCGTTTTGAATCAGATACATGCCTATACCATGTTATAGGTGCGAACATAAAGCATTATAGAGAACAGGCAAGATTAACGCAAATGCAACTTGCAGAGCAAGCCGGAATCAGTATTAGCTACCTTTCAAAAATAGAAGCTGCCGGATGCGATAAAAGCCTTTCTATATCTGCCCTTAATCAAATTGCTAATGCTCTTAATGTTGATATTATCAATTTTTTTAAGGAGGGAAACAAATGAAAAGACAAGCTAATCGCTTTGGTGGTGGAGCAAATACTAATAGAAACGGACTTCATTTTGAACAAACTACATCCCTAAATGCAGCATTGCAAAATGCTGGTTTTATCATTGCCAATCACTATGAAGTATACTATAGAAATCAATTATTAGGTTATTCCATAAACCAAGACGATTTTTCCACTATTTTCTTAAGACAAAACGGTGTTAATGATCGAGCTATCAACTCTAAGCGTTGGAAACCCGACGAGGCTTTTATCAATGAACTTGATAAAACTGTTTATATTATAGAGAAAAAAATTCAACACACCGGTGGTTCAGTTGATGAAAAACTTGCAACATTTCCATTCAAAATTAGAGAATATAAACGCCTTTTAGATCCTATTGGTTATGATTTAGTATATATATATTTACTGTCTTCTGATTGGTTTGATTCTCCTAAATATCAAGATTATTATGACTATATGGATGAACTTGATTGTCCTTATTACTTTGATAATTTACCATTAAATGCTATCGGATTATGATGAGCTTCCAAAAGCTCAATTCATATACTGGACTAACCGTCTATCGGTATCACCTTTTATATATTTCTACTATCATTATTCATCAGTGAAACCGAAAAGCTGCCCGGATATACCGAGGCATATAAGCCTGAATTTTCCTCAACAGCAACAGCTTTCAGGGTTATTTTGAAAAACGTAAATTATATCATGTGCGGTGCATCCGTGCATGAAAATGTAGATAAATAATAGCCAATAACGGCGAACCCTGGAAAAGTTCGCCGCACTCCCCTTTCACTCAATTCATGGTCAATTCGTTATTAGATATAACCATCAATCATGTTTCCCAATGGCTCATCAGCCCAATAAATAAATACTGCTTCGTATTCTTGAGAACCATAAATTCCATTGTGCCCATAGAGACCAGATTTCTCACTGTAAAATACCCCTTCCAGTTTATATCTAATTGAAATATAGATATACTTATCGTCCGGTACATTTTCTATTAAAGCTTTAATATTGTCAGTCTCACTCTCTGACAAATCTGTCCCATCAAGAATCTCTCCTATAAGTTTTTCAAACTCTAAAACACTTATACATCTCAATCTCGGAAATGGATCTTTCAATAAAACTATATTATCCATATTCGAGCTGATTGGTAATTCACACACATAATTGATTTTAATATATCTTGATTTGTAAAAAATACTTTCGTAAAACAAACAAAAAATAAATGCAATAATTAGAATTACCATAGCTAATATAATCAGTTTACCACCTATACTTTTTTCACCCATTACATACCTTTCCTCTATAATAATATCATTTCTATCAGAAACGTAACTAATAGCTAATAATTGATTGTATCAGAATATTTTGATATAAGAAAAAACCCCGAAAACTCGGGGCTTTTTGAAATATCAATTTTCTTAATATTATCTCTTTGAGAACTGTGGAGCACGACGTGCAGCCTTGAGACCGTACTTCTTTCTCTCCTTCATTCTTGGATCTCTTGTGAGGTATCCTGCCTTCTTAAGAAGTGGACGATACTGCTCTGAATCTACCTCAAGAAGAGCTCTTGAAATACCGTGACGAACTGCGCCTGCCTGACCTGTGTATCCACCGCCGTGAACATTAACGATTACGTCATACTTGTCTGTTGTCTCTGTGAGAACTAATGGCTGACGTACAACAACCTTAAGTGTCTCAAGACCAAAGTAATCTTCGATATCTCTCTTATTGATTGTGATATTACCTGTACCAGGTACTAAATATACTCTAGCAATACTGCTTTTTCTTCTACCTGTTCCGTAGAACTTTGCCTTAGCTTTGCTTGTTCTAGCCAATGTTATATCCTCCTTATTCGTTCCTTAATTAAAATGTCAGTACTTCCGGCTTCTGTGCAGCCTGCTCATGCTCTGGGCCTGCGTATACGTGAAGCTTCTTGAACATTTCTCTACCTAAAGGTCCCTTTGGAAGCATACCCTTAACTGCAAGTTCGATAACTCTCTCAGGCTTCTTTGCCATCATTTCCTTAAGTGTAGTCTCTTTCATTCCGCCTACATAATCTGAATGGCTGTAATAGATCTTCTGATCCATCTTCTTACCTGTAACCTTAATCTTATCTGCATTAATAACGATTACATAATCGCCTGTATCAATATTAGGTGTATAAGTTGGCTTGTGCTTTCCTCTAAGAACTGCTGCCACCTGAGATGACAGACGACCTAATGTATACTGAGAAGCGTCAACCACATACCATTTTCTTTCAATTGTTGATGGACTAGCCACAAAACTCTTCATCGGTTTTCCTCCTGATAATTTTAAAAAGTAACTGTTGTTTTTATGATTAAATGCTTATCCGGGGCTAATGGCTAAGCACCTATCTAACTGAATATAATTATTTGAATATATTAATTGGATACAAATAATACAATAAAACTATAAAAGTATGTCTGCTACAGATTCATACACCCATACCAAGCGCACCATAAGATTATATAATATACAGACTGTCATGTCAATATTTTTTTCATAGTTTCATAGTTTCGTGCCTACATGCTTAATCTCAATCAGCGTCAGTCCCTGTGGCGGTGCTGTTGGGCCTGCAAGCTCTCTGTTGCATCCGTCAAGTGCCTCTTTGACGCTTAACGGTGTACGTCTCTTACAGCCTGCATCTATGAGTGTTCCGGCTATTATACGCACCATATTATAAAGAAATCCATTGCCGCTGACACGGATTACAATCTCACGTCCCCTGTCAAGGTCAAACTTCTCTCCCCCGTCTTCATCCTCACTGTCCGGCACATCCCTGCTAAGACTCAGTCCGGTTACTTCAATGGAATATATCGTACGCACCGTTGTCTCAGCCTGCGTATTAACAGAGCAGAAGCTCTTGAAATCATGTTCACCCAAAAGGTACTGCGCAGCCTCATTCATAGTCTCCAAATCAAGTGCGTAATGACAGAAAAATGTATTATTCCTCATCTGCGGAAGTCTGAAGGTTCTGTTAAGTATATGGTATTCGTATGTCTTGATTGTACTGCAATGTCTCGGATGATAGTCCGGTGGCACCTCGCATGACTTCTGCACCACTATGTCTTCCGGCAGTCTGGCATTAAGCGCATAGGCAAATTTTTCTGCCGGTATTCTCGATTCCGTATCAAATACAGCAATATTTCCAAGTGCATGTACACCTGCATCGGTACGGCTTGCCCCGATAACCCTGATATTCTCGCCGCATATACTGCTGAGCGCAGCATTAAGCCTTCCTTCAATCGTATCAGCATTATTCTGCACCTGCCATCCGCTGTATTTGGTTCCGTCATATGCAACTATAAGCTTTATACGTCTCATATCAGTGCTCCGCCTCTCAGCACACGTATGGCAATCATAAGCGCAAGGTACAGTGCAAGCACCAGATATGCCCTGTGGTCACATGCCTTGTACTTAAGCGGGCGCATCTTGGTTCTTCCTTCACCACCATGATAGCAGCGTGCTTCCATCGCTGTTGCAAGCTCATTGGCGCGTCTGAATGCCGACACGAACAACGGCACAAGAATCGGTATCATTGCCTTGGCACGCTGCATAAGGCTGCCATGCTCAAAATCAGCGCCTCTTGCCATCTGCGCCTTCATTATCTTATCTGTCTCTTCTATAAGAATCGGTATAAATCTCAACGCAATCGACATCATCATTGCTATCTCATGCACGGGAACTCTTACCTTATTAAGGAATCCAAGTCCCTTTTCAAGCCCGTCTGTAAGGTCATTAGGCGTTGTTGTAAGCGTCATAAGTGATGAACCGATTATAAGATAAATAAGCCTTATAACCATAAATGATGCCATCTCCACGCCTTCCCATGTAAGACGGAATATCCAGAACTGCACTATAGGCTCTCCGTCCGTGAGAAACAGGTTAAACACTGCACTGAATATAGCAATGAACACAATGCTCTTAAGTCCTCTTACCATGAACTTGAATGGTACGTTGGATATCTTAATCATGGCAGCCAGAAACAGTGTGGCGATAACGTACATAATGATATTGCGTCCGAGGAACAATGATATAAGAAATACCATCGTTCCCACAAGCTTAACTCTTGGGTCGAGCTTATGTATCGGAGACTGTGTCTGGTAATATTGTCCAATAGTAATATCTTTTAACATGTCTTAATCCCTTTATAAAGCCTCAGAATACTCTCCTTAGCTTCCTCTATCGTAATCGCATCAGTATCTACGTCAAGTCCTGCGTCACGCAGTTCATTCATTATATATGTTACGTCCGGTGCAGCAAGTCCTACCCGCTCAAGCTCTTTGTAATGTGCAAATACATTGCGCGGCTTATCGTCATATATAAGCTGTCCCTGATTCATGACCATGATTCTGTCAACATAACGTGCAACATCCTCCATGCTGTGGGATACAAGAATTACTGCAATCCCTGTCTCATCATGAAGCTTTCTTATATGTCCGAGTATCTCGTCGCGCCCCTTTGGGTCAAGTCCCGCTGTAGGCTCATCAAGAATCAGATAATCAGGTCTCATTGCAAGCACACCCGCTATCGCCGCACGCCTCTTCTGACCTCCCGACAGGTCAAACGGTGACTGGTAATAAAGATTCTCCTCAAGTCCTACAAGGCGCAGTGCCTCGAATGCCCTGAGCTGCACATCTTTCTCGGAAAGTCCCTGATTACGCGGTCCGAAGCACACATCCTTGAATATGTCAGTCTCAAACAACTGATGCTCCGGATACTGGAACACAAGTCCTACCTTGTTACGGAGCTTACGCATGTCATAATCTTTATCGTAAATGTCTTCGCCGTCAAAGAAAATGTTGCCGCTTGTTGCCTTTATAATGCCGTTCATATGCTGTATGAGCGTTGATTTGCCCGAACCTGTATGTCCTATAAGTCCTATAAATTCACCTTTGTCGATTGCACAGCTCACATCCTTAAGAGCATGCTTTTCAAAGCCTGAACCTGCCTCATATGTATAATTAACCTTATCAAGTATCAGCGCCATTACTTTGCACCTCCGTTCTTTGGTGCTCCGGCATCAGCCATGCACTTCTTAAGAGCATCCCTGAACTCTTCGTGTGTAAGTATCCCGTCAGGCATGTCAAGTCCTGACTTCTTAAGCTCATATGCAAGCTCTGTAACCTGCGGCACATCAAGCCTCAGCTCCTTAAGCCTGTCTACCTGTGAGAATATCTCCCTTGGCTTTCCCTGCATCACAAGCTTACCGTCATCCATTACAAAGACCTTATCTGCATCTATTACCTCATCCATGTAATGTGTTATAAGTATTATAGTCACTCCTTCACGCCTGTTAAGCTCATGAAGGACTTTCATTACATCCTTGCGTCCGTGTGGGTCAAGCATCGCCGTCGGCTCATCAAGGACTATACACTTCGGTTTCATTGCCACAATACCTGCAATGGCTATTCTCTGCTTCTGTCCGCCTGAGAGCTTATTAGGTGAAGCGTTGCGGTATTCGTACATTCCGACCGCCTTAAGGCTCTTTTCCACACGTTCCCATATCTCTTCTGATGGTACACCTATATTCTCAGGTCCAAATGCTACCTCCTCATCTACAAGTGTACATACAATCTGATTGTCCGGATTCTGAAAGACCATTCCGGCACTCTGTCTTATATCTAAAAGACGCTCCTCGTCAGAGGTATCAATTCCGTCAACATACAGTGTTCCCTCCGTAGGATACAGGAGTGCATTGATATGCTTTGCAAATGTTGACTTCCCCGAACCGTTATGTCCAAGCACGGCAACAAAATCACCCTTCTGCATTGTGAGACTTACATTGTCCACAGCGGTTGTGATTCCTTCAACATTGCCCTCTTCGTCGCGTCTGTAATATTCAAATGTTACGTTCTCAGCTACTATTATATCCTCATGATTTTTAAGGCTCATGCATATTCCTTCCCATGGTATGGCAAAGGCACAACAGCATACACCGTTGTGCCCCACCTTTATCATGTACAATTATTATACTAACTCAAGTACAACTTCCATTGCAGCATCGCCCTTACGTGGTCCGATCTTAATGATTCTTGTATAACCACCCTTGCGATCTACATACTTAGGTGCGATCTCATCGAAAAGCTTTGCAACAAGATCAACTTCCTTTGTATTCTTCTTGCGTCCGGCTGCCTCTGTAGGAACCTCAGTTACTGTGTAAAGCTCCTTAAGCATAAGATGTCTTGCATGAAGACGTGAAGGCTTATCCTTCTTGATTGTCTTCTCTACTGACTCATATACTGTAACCTTCTTGCCATCAACAACTTCCTTAACTCTCTTGCCTTCAGCGTCCTTCTTAGGAACCTTAGCTGTAACTGTTACTTCCTCGAAGTTATCCTTCTCCTTAACAGCGAGTGTGATAAGGTGCTCAGCAATCTTTCTTACTTCCTTAGCTCTTGCCTCAGTTGTAACAATCTTACCATTGTTGATAAGTGCTGTAACCTGGCTTCTTAATAAAGCCTTTCTCTGGCTTGATGTTCTTCCAAGCTTTCTATACTTTGCCATTGATATCCTCCTTCTCCGCTTATGCGGCAACATACGGTACCGGCAAGCACCGAATGCCGTAACCACGCTTCTTTGGACTTACTGGTTACTTGTTATTATGGAAACACGCAGTACCATGCTTCTTTGGACTTACTGGTCTGCGCGTAACACTACTTCTTAATAATCAATCGGTATCAGTCTTCGTTAGGGCTGAGCTGTAAGCCAAGCTCCTTAAGCTTTGCAAGAACTTCCTCAAGTGACTTGCGACCAAGGTTACGAACCTTCATCATGTCATCAGGTGTCTTATTGCAAAGTTCTTCAACCGTATTGATACCGGCTCTCTTAAGACAGTTGTATGAACGAACTGAAAGCTCAAGTTCATCTATTGTCATCTCAAGAACCTTCTCATGCTCATCTGTGCTCTCTTCAACCATTATCTCAGCTGTCTTAGCGTTCTCTGAAAGATCAATGAACAGATTAAGGTGTTCGCTGAGTACCTTGGCAGCAAGGCTTACAGCCTCGTCCGGAGCAAGTGTGCCATTAGTATATACATCAAGTGTGAGCTTATCATAGTCTGTAACCTGACCAACACGGGTATTCTGAACAGCCATATTGACACGCTCAACAGGTGTGTAGATAGAATCTACAGCGATAACTCCAACAGGAGTATCCTCTGTCTTATTCTTATCTGAACTTACATATCCTCTGCCCTTTGTGATTGTAAGCTCCATAGAGAGCTTACAACCATCACCGCCGTTAAGATGTGCGATGACAAGGTCAGGATTAATAATCTCAATATCTCCATCAGTCTGAATATCAGATGCCTTAACAACACCCTCACCTTCAAACTCGATGTATGCTGTCTTAGGTTCGTCTGAGTCGCTGTTGTTCTTGATAGCTAAATTCTTGATGTTCATGATGATTTCGGTTACATCTTCCTTAACACCCGGAATTGAACTGAATTCGTGCAACACGCCTTCGATCTTTACCTGACTAACTGCAGCGCCCGGTAATGAAGACAACATGATTCTTCTTAATGAATTACCAAGTGTTGTGCCATAACCTCTTTCAAGTGGTTCTACAACAAATCTTCCGTACTTTTTGTCATCAGAGATTGTTGCAATCTCAATTTTAGGTTTCTGAAAATCGAACACTATTTAGCCCTCCTTATTAATTGGTATTACTTAGAATACAACTCGACGATAAGCATCTCGTTAACAGGGACATCAATGATATCTCTTGTTGGGACTGCCTTTACTGAACCCTTAAGAGCTTCTGCATCAGCCTCAAGCCACTCTGGAACTACTCTTCCGCTTGTAGCATCAAGGATCTGCTTATATCTCTCTGAGCCCTTTGACTTCTCTCTGATTTCGATAACATCACCAGCCTTAACAAGGTATGATGGGATGTTTACGCGCTTGCCGTTAACAAGAACATGCTTGTGATCTACGATCTGTCTGGCTTCCTTTCTTGTTCTTGCAAAGCCCATTCTGAAAATAACGTTGTCAAGTCTGAGCTCAAGTAAGATCATAAGGTTCTCACCTGACTGGCCTGACATCTTCTCTGCCTTCTTATAGTAGTTGCGGAAAGGCTTCTCAAGTACACCGTAGATGAACTTTGCCTTCTGCTTCTCTCTAAGCTGAAGACCATACTCGCTGATCTTTCTTCCAGCGTTCTTAGCCTTTCTCTTAGACTTCTTATCTACACCTAAATATATTGGATCAAGATCTAATGATCTGCATCTCTTAAGAACAGGAACTCTATTAACTGCCATCTTATCCTAACCTCCTAATTAGACTCTTCTACGCTTTGGTGGACGGCATCCGTTGTGTGGAACTGGTGTAACGTCCTTAATGCTTGTTACTGTAAGACCTGCTGCTGAAAGTGCGCGGATTGCTGCCTCTCTGCCTGAGCCCGGTCCCTTTACCATAACATCTACTGACTTAAGTCCATGAATAAGAGCAGCCTTTGTAGCTGTCTCTGCTGCCATCTGTGCAGCATATGGAGTTGACTTCTTAGAGCCTCTGAATCCAAGTCCGCCGGCACTTGCCCATGAAAGAGCATTACCTTCTGCGTCTGTCAATGTAACGATTGTATTGTTAAAAGATGACTGAATGTGTGCCTGTCCGTGCTCAACATTCTTCTTAACACGCTTCTTTGTCACTTTTTTTGTAACTTTCTGAGCCATTGTTAAACAAACCTCCTGATAATTTTGACTTAAAGATTGATTATATTATCAATTACTTCTTCTTATTAGCTACTGTCTTCTTAGGACCCTTGCAAGTTCTTGCGTTAGTCTTAGTCTTCTGACCTCTGCATGGGAGTCCCTTTCTATGACGGATTCCACGGTAGCATCCGATTTCCTTAAGTCTCTTGATGTTCATAGCGATGTCTCTTCTGAGATCACCTTCAACAAGGATGTTGTCATTCTCAATTACGTCACGAATCTTTGCTACTTCTTCGTCTGTTAAATCTCTAACGCGAGTATCAGGATTAACCTGAGCCTCTGCGAGGATACGATTTGATGTTACTCTACCTATTCCATAGATATAAGTAAGACCAATTTCAACACGTTTTTCTCTTGGTAAGTCTACACCTGCAATACGAGCCATGTGCTTATTATACCTCCGTTAATATTCTTATTCATTCTTCACTTATGATCGGATAACACGTACGCAGCTCGTCACTTGTGACGCCTGAAATGTGTGCGCAGCACTAAACCGTCATTATATATAATAGTAATAATCCGTGCCCGGCGGCGTTATACAACGTTGCCTGCCGTATCATCACTGCAGCCGCAAAACTATTGTTGGGATGTGATATCCACTTCCCGGGTTCATGCCATAAGGCATGTACATGCAAAAAGACAGGAAGATAGCATCTTTCCTGCGATAAAGGACTCGGTATTATCCTTTAGACATATTAGCCCTGTCTCTGCTTGTGCTTAGGGTTCTCACAGATAATTCTGATACTTCCCTTTCTTTTGATGACTTTGCATTTCTCGCAAATTGGTTTAACTGATGATCTAACCTTCATTGCCAAAGCCTCCTTTCAAAAAAGTACGTTTGTTATTATATCACATATAAAATGTGAATAGCAAGAATAAATTTACAAATATATAAAAATATTTTTAAAAATATTACTGTCTGTGCTTACTTATCTCTCCAGATAATTCTGCCCTTAGTAAGGTCATATGGTGAGAGCTCAATTGTTACCTTATCACCAGGAAGGATTCGGATAAAATTCATACGGAGCTTTCCACTGATATGTGCAAGTACCTGATGGCCATTCTCAAGCTCAACCTGGAACATTGCATTAGGAAGCTTCTCAACTACCTTACCTTCGATTTCGATTACATCTGACTTTGACATTTAAATCCTCCTCATAAAACTGATTATTGATTATTCTGATTATATAACTTCAGGCTTCTTCTTACATCTTCATTCGTTATCTCCAGTCCTGAATCCAGCTTTGCTGCAATTCCTTCTGCCTGCGATGCAATAAACTGAAGATGTTTCTCTTTCTTTTTCTTGGGATTGTTTACTTCTTTAAGTCTCCCGTCAGAAAGATACACGAATCTGTCGTCCCTGTCAAGTATAACATACAGGGTATCTTTGTCATGCCCGGCCTTCGACCTCGCAAAATATCCTTTTTTAAAGCGTTCAATCATAACTGTTACTCCTGCGCTGCTTTATAAATACTTTGCTGCTTCTTCTTTGGAAAGAGATAATATCTCAGGTCCGTTGTCTGTTATAAGAATTGTATTCTCATAATGGGCTGAAAGTGAATGGTCAGCGGTAAGTACTGTCCAGCCGTCATCCATCCATTTGACATTCTCCGTTCCTATGTTAATCATAGGCTCAACAGCAAGCGTCATTCCGCTTACAAGCTTCATGCCTCTGTGTGGCTGTCTGAAATTAGGCACCTGAGGATCCTCGTGAAGATTGCTGCCTACTCCGTGACCTACAAGCTCTCGTACTATGCCATAGCCGTAAGGCTCTACATAGTCTGCTATAGCATTGGATATCTCAAAGAGATGTCCTCCGTTAACTGCTTTCTTAATTCCTTCAAAGAAGCTGTGTCTTGTAACATCAATAAGCTGCTGCGCCTCTTTGCTTATCTCGCCAACACCATGTGTTCTTGCAGCATCTGAGTGATATCCTTTATATATAACACCGGCATCAAGGCTTACTATATCACCTTCATGCAGGACATGCTTCCTGTCTGGTATACCGTGAACGACTTCGTCATTAACAGATACACATATTGATGCAGGATAACCTTCATAATTCAGAAAGGAGGGTTCACAGCCATAGCTCTTGATAATGTCGTATCCGACCTGATCTATGTGCTTTGTCGTAATCCCCGGTTCAATTATCTTAGCGAGTTCTTCATGCACGATGGCAAGAATTCTTCCCGCCTCGCGCATTAACTCTATCTCTCTTTGTGACTTTACTGATACTGACATATCTATCCTCTTATATAATATACCCGGGATTAACCAAGTATCTTAACTATTGAGTTAAATACTTCGTCCATATCAACAGTTCCATCAACCTCTTTCATGATTCCCTGCTTAGCATAGTAATCAATAAGTGGCTGTGTCTGCTTGTGATATACATCAAGTCTGTTCTTGACTGTCTCAGGCTTGTCGTCATCACGAAGTATAAGCTTCTCGCCGCATGCATCACATATACCCTCAACCTTGGTAGGGTTATACTTGATATGGTATGTTGCACCACATCCTACACATGCACGTCTGCCTGACATACGGTTGATGATATTCTCATCAGGCACTTCTACGTTAATTGCGTAATCAACCTTCTCACCAATTGCCTTAAGAGCCTCGTCAAGAGCCTCTGCCTGAGGTATTGTACGTGGAAAACCGTCAAGTACATAACCGTTAGCACAATCCGGCTCCTTAAATCTATCTATAACCAAGTCTACAACGAGTGAATCCGGAACAAGCTCACCCTTATCCATGTATGTCTTGGCTTTCTTTCCAAGTTCTGTTCCGTTCTTTATATTGGCCCTGAAGATATCACCTGTTGAGATGTGTGGAATTGAATACTTCTCAGCGATTCTTTTAGCCTGTGTTCCCTTACCTGCGCCTGGCGCACCTAACATAATAATCTTCATATGACACCACCTGTTCTTAAATAGCGTTATAACGCATGCGCGAAAATATAATCTTCACGCATACGTTATCCGCCTGTCTATGTTCAAATATATTAATCTGACAAAAATCCTTTGTAATATCTCTTAGCCATCATTGACTCGATCTGCTTAGCTGTCTCAAGTACTACACCAACTATGATTATGATTGATGTTCCACCGAATGACACGCTTGCATTGAACAGACCTGAGCAAAGGATTGGAACCAGTGCAACTACCATAAGGAAAACTGCACCGATAAGTACAATATAATTCAATACCCTGTTCAGATAATCGCTTGTAGGCTTACCCGGATTAATTCCCGGAATAACACCGCTCTGCCTTCTAAGATTATTGGCAATCTCAAGCGGGTTAAATGTAATAGATGTATAGAAATATGCAAATACTACAATCAGTATAAGGTATACAAGCAATCCGATTGAATACTTCCAATCAGACGTTCTGCACCAATATGATGAGCTTAAGTATCTAGTCCACTCATGCTGCTTAGTTGAAAACAGCTGAACAAGGATTACCGGGAACTGCATCAGTGATGATGCAAAGATAATTGGCATAACGCCTGCGGTATTAACCTTAAGCGGAATGTTCGTTGTACGGCCACCCTGATAAGGAAGCTTACCTGCGCCGTTAATCTTATTGGCATAGCGAACTTCAATTCTTCTCTCGCCGTCCTGGAGGAAGCATATGAATGCTACCAGGGCAACAAGGATTGCTAATATGATTGCAGCGGCAAGAACACCCTTAGCGATGCTCTGCGGCTTAACGAACTGCTCAAAAAGCACTACCATATCTTCCGGAATGCTGGAAATGATATTGACAAGAAGTACGATTGATATACCATTGCCTACGCCATTTTCAGTGATTCTTTCACCAATCCACATAAGAATTGCTGAACCTGCAGTCAGTGTTGCAATAACAACTATAATGCTTGCAACATAGTGAACTGTACTCATTCCCTTATAGCCGGCAATAAGCCCCTGCTTACCAAAGCCAACTGCCATGGCGATACTCTGTATAAGGGCAAGACCAACAGTCACATATCTTGTAATGGCTGCCATCTTTCTTCTTCCATCTTCGCCCTCTTTCTGCATCTCCTCTAACTTAGGAATTGCAATTGTGAGAAGCTGGATGATAATGGATGATGTAATATAAGGAGTTATACTCAGTGCAAATACCGACATTCTCTCAAAAGAACCGCCGGTAAATGCATCGAGAAGGCTTAAATCCTCAACCTTGTTCAAAAGTGTACTAAAATACTCTGTGTCGACACCCGGAATCGGTACTAAGCTACCGATTCTCATGATGACAATCATTGCAAATGTATAAAGAAGTTTGTTTCTGATTTCCTTAATCTTTAATGCATTACAGAGTGTTTTGAGCATTAGCACACCTCACATGTTCCGCCAAGTGCTTCGATCTTTTCCTTAGCTGCTGCACTGAAGCTGTTAACCTTAACATTAAGCTTCTTTGTAAGTTCACCATTGCCAAGAATCTTAACGCCATCCTTAGGATTGCTTACTAAACCTGACTCAACTAATGCTGCAATAGTAACCTCAGTACCGTTTTCGAATCTCTCAAGTGCGCTGACATTGATAGCTACGATTTCCTTGTGGTTTCTGCATGTGAAACCTCTCTTAGGAATTCTTCTATACAATGGCATCTGACCACCTTCAAAGCCTGGTCTTGGAGCTCCTGAACGAGCCTTCTGACCCTTATGACCCTTACCGGCTGTCTTGCCATTACCTGAACCATGTCCACGGCCTCTTCTGAAATTATCGCTCTTAACTGATCCTGCTGCAGGACTTAAATTTGATAAATCCATTATGGCACCTCCTTCTAATCAATAATTATTACATTTCCTCTACTTTCAACATGTAACCAATCTGCTGAATCTGTCCTCTTGTTGCTGCATTGTCTGGAAGTGTAACTGTCTTATGCATCTTTGTAAGACCCATAGCTTCAACAGTTCTTCTATGCTTAGGAACAGCACCGATTGGAGACTTAATTAAAGTAATCTTTAACATCTTATCTGCCATTTTACTAATCCTCCAAATTCACAACAATTAATCATATAACTCAGCTACTGACTTACCGCGGAGCTTTGCAACTTCCTCAGGTGTCTTTAACTGGCTAAGGCCCTCGATTGTAGCAAGAACTACGTTCTGCTTATTGTTTGAGCCTAATGACTTTGTACGGATATTCTTGACACCTGCAAGCTCAAGTACGGCACGCGCAGGACCACCTGCGATAAGACCTGTACCTTCTGGAGACTTCTTAAGAAGTACGCTTGCACTTCCGAACTTTCCGATAAAATCATGTGGAACACTATTATTCTCATCACGTGCTACTGTAACGAGATGCTTCATAGCATCTTCCTTACCCTTACGGATAGCTTCAGGAATTTCGATTGACTTACCAACGCCTGCACCTACGTGACCATTGCCATCACCAACAACTACGAGTGCTGCAAAGCGGAAGTTACGTCCACCCTTAACAACCTTTGTTACACGCTTGATTGATACTACCTTTTCTGTAAGCTCTAACTGACTAGCATCAACGATTGTACGTTTCATATTGTTTGTTTCCTTTCTTCAATATTAGAATTCAAGACCAGCTTCTCTAGCTGCATCAGCTAAAGCCTGGATCTTTCCCTGATATATGAATCCGCCTCTATCAAAGACAACAGTTGTAATATTCTTCTCTAAAGCTCTCTTTGCAATTACAGTACCTAAGTATGCAGCTGCATCAACGTTATTAGTTTTCTCGAGCTCAGCCTTAACTTCCTTCTGAAGTGTTGATGCTGAAACGAGTGTCTTACCAACTGTATCGTCAATAATCTGAGCGTACATATGATTATTGCTTCTAAACACAGCTAAACGTGGTCTCTCAGCTGTACCGCTGAAACGATTACGTAATTTTCTATGCTTATTCTCACGAACTTCTGTTCTTGACTTCTTACTAACCATCTTTGTTCACTCCTTTAATTATTTCTTACCAGTCTTACCGACCTTACGTCTAATAACCTCATCAGCGTACTTGATACCCTTGCCCTTATATGGCTCCGGAGCTCTCTTGCCTCTGATTTCAGCAGCGTACTGGCCAACTTTTTCTTTATCAATACCCTTAACAGTGATCTTGTTATCCTCAACTACAGACTCAAGGCCTTCAGGATCTTCCATCTCTACCGGATGTGAGTATCCAAGTGAAAGAACAAGCTTCTTACCCTGCTTCTGAGCTCTGTAACCAACACCGTTAATCTCAAGTGTCTTTGTGTAACCTTCTGTTACACCTGTAACCATATTAGCGATAAGAGTTCTTGTAAGACCATGAAGTGACTTCATCTTCTTAAGATCATTAGGTCTTGTTACAACAACCTCTCCATTCTCTAACTTAATGTCCATCTCTGATGGAAGCACTCTCTCAAGTGTTCCCTTAGGACCCTTTACAGTCACCTTATTATTTTCTGCTATCTCAACAGTAACACCTGCCGGAACAGCGATAGGCATTCTTCCTATACGTGACATGCCGTGCACCTCCTAAAATTGTGAGTGATTTATAATTACCAAACAAATGCAAGAACTTCTCCACCAACGTTGAGCTTTCTTGCTTCCTTATCGGTAACAACGCCCTGGTTTGTTGAAATGATTGCGATTCCAAGTCCATTAAGAACCTTAGGAAGCTCTTCCTTATTTGCGTAAACACGAAGACCCGGCTTAGAAATTCTCTTAAGTCCTGTTATAATCTTCTCGTTCTTATCCTTACCATACTTTAATGTAATACGGATATCTTTGAAATTACCGTTGTCAACAAGCTCAAAGCTCTTGATATAACCTTCCTTGAGAAGAATCTCAGCAATTGAGATCTTCATCTTTGATGCAGGAACATCAACTGTATCATGCTTTGCAGTGTTGGCATTACGGATTCTAGTAAGCATATCTGCTATTGGATCTGTCATTGAAATGTACCTCCTATACTAATTACCAAGATGCTTTCTTAACGCCAGGGATCTGACCCTTGTAAGCTAATTCACGGAAGCAAATTCTGCAGATTCCGTATTTTCTTAAATATGCATGTGGACGGCCACAGATTCTACATCTTGTATATTCTCTTGTAGAGAACTTCTGTGGTCTCTGCTGCTTAATCTTCATTGAAGTCTTAGCCATTGAATTTCCCTCCTGTTATTACTTCTTAAAAGGCATGTTGAACTGTGTAAGGAGCTCTCTTGCTTCCTCATCAGTCTTTGCTGTTGTTACGATGATAACGTCCATACCTCTAACCTTGTCGATCTTATCATACTCGATCTCAGGGAAGATGATCTGCTCCTTGATACCAAGTGCATAGTTACCTCTTCCGTCAAATGAATCAGCGCTTACGCCTCTGAAGTCACGTACTCGTGGAAGTGAAAGGTTAACAAGTCTGTCAAGGAACTCGTACATTCTGTCTCCACGAAGTGTAACCTTGCATCCAAGAGGCATACCCTCTCTGATCTTGAAGTTAGCGATTGAATTCTTAGCTCTTGTGAGAACCGCCTTCTGTCCGGCGATTGTCTCAAGCTCCTTCATTGCTACATCAAGAATCTTTGAGTTTTCCTTAGCCTCACCGATTGCCATATTGATTACTATCTTATCAAGCTTTGGTACTTCCATAGGGTTCTTATAACCGAACTTCTTTACCATAGCATCCTTAATCTGATCATTATATAAATCTTTAAGTCTACTCAATTTTCCTGACCTCCTCTCTCAATTAATCGATTACTTCACCAGTTGACTTTGCTACACGAACCTTCTTCTCATCCTGGAATGTGTATCCAATCTTTGTTGTCTTACCGTTATGAACATACATAACGTTAGAAATGTCGATTGGAGCCTCGTGGTGGAGGATTCCGCCCTGCTGGTTAGCTGCGCTTGGCTTAGCATGCTTTGTAATCATGTTAACACCTTCAACTACAACCTTACCCTTCTTGGCATCAATTGAAAGAACTTTTCCTTCCTTATCCTTATCCTTACCTGCGATTACTCTTACGAGATCGTTCTTCTTAATTCTGACAGCTGACATTCTCTCGGTACCTCCTTATAATACTTCCGGAGCAAGAGAAACAATCTTCATGAACTGCTTATCTCTCAGCTCTCTTGCCACTGGTCCAAAAATACGTGTTCCTCTTGGTGTCTTATCATCCTTGATGATAACAGCAGCATTCTCGTCAAATTTAATATAGGAACCGTCTTTACGACGTGTACTCTTAACAGTACGAACAACAACGGCCTTAACAACATCGCCCTTCTTTACAACACCGCCTGGTGTTGCATCTTTAACAGTAGCAACGATAACATCGCCGATGCTTGCATATCTTCTGGTTGAACCACCCATAACACGGATGCAGAGGATTTCTCTGGCGCCTGTATTGTCGGCAACCTTAAGTCTGGTTTCCTGTTGAATCATGATATTACTCCTTTCAGCAATATTCGATATTATTCTATATTACTTCGCTCTACTGATGAGCTCTACAACTCTCCATCTCTTATCCTTTGAGAGTGGTCTTGTCTCCATGACCTTAACTACATCACCGATCATGTATTCGTTGTTCTCATCATGAGCCTTAAGCTTATATGTTCTGTTTACAATCTTCTTGTAAAGTGGATGCTTAACGTGGTCTTCTACTGCAACAACGACTGTCTTATCCATCTTATTGCTTACAACTCTACCTGTACGAGTTTTTCTTAAATTTCTCTCTTCCACGACAAATATCTCCTTTCTGGGAATCTGTCCATTCAGTTACCGGCAATTACTTAGATGCTGCCATAACTGTCTGGATTCTTGCGATATTTCTACGAACTTCCTTAATTCTTGCAGTGTTCTCCAACTGATTTGTTGCATTCTGCAGTCTGAGGTTAAAAAGTTCCTTCTTAGCAGCTACTAATTCATCATTCAATTCTGCAGCTGATTTTGTTCTTAAATCTTCTACATACTTATTAGTTTTCACTGTTATCACCGCCTTCTAAATCTGCACGTGAAACGATCTTGCACTTGCAAGGAAGCTTATGTGTTGCGAGACGTAAAGCTTCTTTTGCAACATCTTCAGGAACGCCTGAGATTTCGAACATTACACGACCTGGTTTAACGACTGCTACCCAATACTCAAGATTACCTTTACCTTTACCCATACGAACACCGATAGGCTTCTGAGTTACAGGCTTATCAGGGAAAATCTTAATGAATACCTTACCACCACGCTTAATGTAACGTGTCATGGCAATACGGGCTGCTTCTATCTGGTTTGATTTGATCCAACATGGCTCCATTGCAACGATACCATACTCACCGTTGCTGATCTTATTACCTCTTGTTGCCTTACCGGCCATTGAGCCACGGAACTGTCTACGATATTTAACTCTCTTAGGTAGTAACATTACTGCTCGCTCCCTTCCTTAACTGTTTTTGTTGGAAGTACCTCTCCTTCATATATCCAAACCTTAACACCGACCTTACCGTATGTTGTGTTTGCCTCAGCAAAACCATAGTTGATGTCAGCACGTAATGTCTGAAGTGGAATTGTACCATCGCTATAGAACTCAGTACGAGCCATATCTGCTCCACCGAGACGGCCTGAGCAAGATGTCTTGATACCCTTAGCTCCTGCCTTCATTGTTCTGCCCATGCAAGACTTCATTGCTCTTCTGAATGAGATACGATTCTCAAGCTGCTGTGCAATATTTTCAGCTACAAGCTGAGCATCCTTGTCTGGTCTCTTAACTTCCTTAATATCGATTGAAAGCTTCTTATCTGTTAACTTCTGAACGTCCTTCTTAAGGTTCTCAATCTCTGCTCCACCCTTACCGATTACGATACCAGGCTTTGCTGTGTGAATGATAATCTTAAGTCTGTCTGTTGTACGCTCCATCTCTATTCTTGAAATGCCTGCGCTGTAAAGTCTCTTCTTAAGAAACTTTCTTATATTATAATCTTCAACGAGGTTATCTGCAAAATTATCTTCTGCATACCACTTTGAGTCCCAGTCCTTAATAACACCGACTCTTAAGCCATGTGGATTAACTTTCTGTCCCATATGATACTCCTTTCATTATCTTTCATTAAGCACGATTGTGATGTGGCTCATTCTCTTCTCGATTCTGTAAGCCCTACCCTGTGCTCTTGGATGAATTCTCTTCATTGTAGGTCCCTTGTTTGCGTAGCACTCTTCAATATAGAGCTTTGAAGGATCCATTCCATTGTTGTTCTCAGCGTTAGCGATAGCTGATTCCAATAACTTCTTTATTAATGATGAAGCATATCTTGGGTTGTAAGTTACGATACCAAGTGCTGTAGCAACGTCCTTACCTCTGATTGCATCTAATACGAAACATGCCTTCTGTACTGATACTCTGGCATATGATAACTTAGCTGAAGGTCTTGTATCCTTAACAGCGTTTCTTTCTCTCTTGATCTTTGATCTATGTCCGCTAGCCATGAGTGAACCTCCTTTCAACAAATATTATCTTGTCTTCTTTTCGTCTTTGCCATGTCCTCTGTAAGTTCTTGTTGCAACGAACTCACCGAGCTTGTGACCAACCATGTCCTCTGTAACATATACAGGCACATGCTTTCTGCCGTCATGAACTGCGATTGTATGTCCAACCATTGATGGGAAAATTGTTGAGCGTCTTGACCATGTCTTAACAACCTGCTTATCGTTAGCAGCGTTAAGGGCATCAATCTTCTTTAATAAGCTCTCATCCGCAAATGGTCCTTTTTTAAGTGAACGAGCCATAGGTTCTAACCTCCTTAAAATCCTGTTAAATTACTTGATTGCCTTACCGTTACGTCTTCTGATGATCATCTTGTTAGACTGCTTGTTCTTCTTACGAGTCTTAAGACCAAGAGCAGGCTTGCCCCAAGGTGTCATTGGGCCTGGACGACCAACTGGTGCACGTCCTTCACCACCACCGTGTGGATGGTCATTAGGGTTCATAACAGAACCACGAACTGTAGGACGAATACCCATGTGACGCTTACGTCCGGCTTTACCAAGATTAATAAGGCTGTGGTCTCCGTTACCTACAACGCCGATTGTTGCGCGGCAGATTACAGGAACCATTCTCATCTCGCCTGATGGAAGTCTGAGTGTTGCATACTTGCCTTCCTTAGCCATAAGCTGAGCTGAGTTACCAGCTGAACGAACAAGCTGACCACCCTTACCAGGATAAAGCTCAATATTGTGAATCTGTGTACCTACCGGAATCTCAGAAAGTGGTAAGCAGTTACCTACTCTTACTTCTGCCTTAGGTCCATTCATTACTGTCATGCCATCTGTAAGTCCTTCAGGAGCAAGGATGTATGACTTCTCGCCATCTGCGTAGCAGATAAGTGCGATGTTAGCTGTTCTGTTAGGATCGTACTCAATTCCGATAACCTTTGCAGGAACGCCTTCCTTATTTCTCTTGAAATCGATTAATCTATATTTCTTTCTGTTTCCACCGCCACGGTGTCTAACTGTTATCTTACCCTGATTGTTACGACCTGAATTCTTGCTGAGTGAAACAAGAAGTGACTTCTCTGGAGTTGACTTTGTAATCTCTGAGAAATCTGAACCAGTCATATTTCTTCTGGAAGGTGTATAGGGATTATATGTTTTGATTCCCATTTTCTTAACTCCTTTCATGTTCTAAACATGTTGTGTAATATTGTTTTCTACACTGTTGTGCTAATTAAAGACCCTCGAATACCTCGATATCCTTGCTGTCCTCTGTAAGCTGTACGATAGCCTTCTTTGTAGCTGCTGTCTTACCAACAACCATTCCGCGTCTCTTCTTCTTGCCGTCGCGGTTCATTGTATTAACCTTAGCTACCTTTGTTCCTGCGAACATCTTCTCTACAGCTTCCTTGATCTGAGACTTTGTAGCATCTGTATGAACAAGAAATGTATACTTCTTGTCAGCCATGTCAGCCATTGACTTCTCAGTGATAACTGGCTTGAGGATTACATCATAGTACTTAATGTCTGCCATTATGCGTATACCTCCTCGATTTTTGCAACTGCATCCTTAGTAACAACAAGTGTGTCATACTTAAGAATGTCATATACGTTAATTGTGTTAGGCTGTGAAACCTTAACATCAGGAATGTTACGAGCCGAAAGAATTACGTTTGCATCGTTATCTCCGATAACCATAAGTGCCTTATCAAGCTTAAGGTTCTTCATAACATTTGCAAAATTCTTTGTCTTAATCTCATTGAACTTGATCTCATCAAGAACAACGATCTTGCTATCTACTACTCTAGAAGTAAGTGCTGACTTAAGGGCAGCTCTCTTCTCCTTCTTATTCATCTTGAATGAATAATCTCTAGGAGTTGGTGCAAATACAACACCACCGCCAGTCCACTGTGGAGCTCTTGTTGAACCCTGTCTAGCGTGGCCTGTTCCCTTCTGTCTCCAAGGCTTTCTACCACCACCGGAAACCTCTGAACGTGTCTTTGCCTTCTGTGTACCCTGACGGTTGTTAGCAAGCTGCTGTACAACGGCCATGTGTACGAGATGCTCATTGATCTCTACACCGAAGATTGCATCGTTCAATTCTAATGAGCCAACTTCTTTGCCTTCAATATTATAAACAGATACGTTTGCCATCTGTGTGGTCCTCCTTCCCTAGTAAAGATTACTTATCAGTCTTTACTGTCTCTTTCAGTGTTACTAATGATTTCTTAGGTCCAGGTACTGCACCCTTAACTAAGATGATATTGTTCTCGGCATCAACTCTCACAACTTCGAGATTCTGGATTGTGATTCTCTTTGCTCCCATCTGACCAGGCATTCCCTTGCCCTTGAATACTCTACCAGGTGTTGTTGCTGATCCATTAGAACCCTGATGTCTATGGAACTTAGAACCGTGAGCCATAGGTCCTCTTGACTGTCCATGTCTCTTAATAGCGCCCTGGAAGCCCTTACCTTTTGAAATGGCTGTAGCATCGATCTTATCGCCTGCTGCGAAGATATCTGCCTTGATCTCGTCCTTAACATTATACTCGCTGGCATTCTCGAATCTGAACTCTCTTACAAATCTCTTGTAAGAAACACCAGCCTTGTCAAAGTGTCCCTTCATTGGCTTGTTAACAAGCTTTTCTCTCTTGTCTGCGAAACCAACCTGAACTGCTTCGTAACCGTCGTTCTCAAGCGTCTTTACTTGTGTTACTACACAAGGGCCAGCCTGAAGAACAGTTACAGGTGTTAAAACACCGTCTTCATTGAAGATTTGAGTCATTCCGACTTTTGTAGCTAAAATTGCCTTCTTCATTAAATCTTTCCTCCTGTTTAATCTACAGCGGATAAGATGATTACGAACCCGGTAAACCTTGTTGCGTAAGCGCATCTCATCATCCTAGAACAGTTAAATATAAGTGGAACCTTCACCACTGCGGTTTGTGTTGCTTCTATATTAAACCCTTCAGGATTACTACTTAGTTTATGAAAAAATTCAACCTCGTTGTCTTACCCGATGCGTCAACCCATACATCAATGCAACTGTTATGGTTTGAATTACTTCATCTTGATATTGATGTATACACCAGCAGGCATCTCTAACTTAGAGAGCGCATCAACAGTCTTCTGTGATGGTGTGAGGATATCGATAAGTCTCTTATGAGTTCTCTGCTCGAACTGCTCTCTTGAATCCTTATACTTATGAACAGCTCTAAGAATTGTAACAACTTCCTTCTTTGTTGGAAGAGGTACCGGTCCGCTCACCTGAGCTCCCGTCTTCTTTACTGTCTCGATAATCTTCTTAGCTGACTGATCAATTAACTGATGATCATATGCCTTCAATGTAATTCTCATTACCTGATTTGCCATAATAAAAAAGTCGCCTCCTTTTCGCACTTTAGAACTTAAGTACGACAAGCGGTGACTGTACACTCCCCCGCGTGTATCATGAACTATCATGCTCATAATTACTCTCGCGGTCATTTCTGTATAATTAACAGATGATATTCTGTACAGTGACTTGTCGCCATTTTGTTGAAACCGATGGGTTGTATCGGTTTTTGACATTCGCTCCACGGAATAACCTGCTTAGCTTTCGCTTCGCAGCAACTTCTCGTTTCATTGCTATCATGTCACAGCAAGGATTAGTATACCTAATAAATCTGATATTTGCAACAACATTTTTAAAAAAATATTGTTTTTTTTAAGGAACAATCCATATAAAGGCAGGGTACAAAGCCCTGCCTCTTACAACCATGTATCAGATACTATTTAATATAGAAGAAACTCAATGCACCGTTATTACTTATTATCGGTTCTTCACTAAGCAGTCCTCTCAATGCATTCTCAAGATTCAATACATCATCATCCTCATATGCCCGTCTGTCAATATATATTCCTGCGAATCCTTTTTCCCTGACAGTCTTAAGC
>ULXH01039920.1_pt1 | contig 31626 bp, 24 predicted proteins | sample 1961101 | NCBI WGS metagenome assembly ULXH01 (sample SAMEA4835833, study PRJEB28245) | human gut metagenome | biome: gut microbiome; material: fecal sample | place: Denmark | collected 2008 | reverse complement strand
ACTCTAAAATCGAGCTTAACCGCCGCATAAATGATAATTTAACTCCAACCTATTATGCCTAATTCATTCTCTTTTACAGAAGACTCATACGAACAATCCATACTATCACTGTTCGAGAAAATGGGCTATGAATACCATTATGGCCCAGAACTGGAAGCGGACACCGATAGAGATCTTACAGACGCTACAATACCGGGAGTATTGCGTAAGACCATGCTGACCATTAATGGGACGGAAAAAACAGCAGCCGTAGACGAAGCAATCCGCCAAATACGGGAGCTATTCAGTCAACCGCTGGTTACTGCAAACGTAACCCTAACAGATTGGCTGCAAAACGGCTTGGACGTTTCTTTTAAAACCACACAAGGCACTTTACGCAGTGACCATATCAAGATACTCGATACCGCTAATATTGATAACAACTCTTTTATAGTAGCTAATCAGTGGACGGTTGTAAACAACAAAAGCACTAAACGTGCCGACATCGTTGTTTTCATTAACGGTCTCCCCATTTCTGTAATTGAACTGAAATCTCCTACACGCGAAGTGACCAACTCGGAAGAAGCACATCAGCAGCTGCAAAACTATATGCGTATCATTCCACAACTGTTTACAGCTTGCCAGATGCTTGTAATAAGTGATATGGCAGATACCAGAGTTGGTACTATCACAGCTCCGTTAGACCGCTATATGGAATGGAAAACCACCGACGGAAGCTATGAAAGCAAGTTGTTTGCCGATTTTGACACTTTCTTCTACGGCATTTTCACCAAGCATAGATTCATTGATATTATATCAGATTTTACCCTTACAATGGGAGTAGACAAAAAGGCTCGCATACTGGCAGGATACCATCAATACTTTGCTGTAAAGAAAGCCATGGAATGTACCAAGCAAGCCCTGCAGCGCAATGATGGTAAAATCGGCGTGTTTTGGCATACGCAAGGTTCAGGAAAAAGCCTTTCTATGGTATTCTACGCTCATCAGCTACTGAAAAACTTGTTGAGCGCAACCCTGCTTGTACTGACAGACCGTCTTGATTTGAACGATCAATTGCATAGCACTTTTTCAGCCTGCAGCAACTATTTACGTCAAACACCTGTAAAGGCTACCGATGGCGAGCATCTGTACGAACTGCTTGAAAAGCGCAAGAGCCACGGTATAATATTCGCTAATATCCAGAAATTCAAAGACCGTGATAAGCTGATTACCAACCGCTCTGATGTTATTGTGATTAGTGATGAAGCACACCGCACACAGTCGAATACCAAAACGAAAGTAGACACGGAAACAGGCCAACTAAAACTCGGTTTAGCTGCTATTGTGCGAAAACTTCTGCCTAACGCCGCATTCATCGGATTTACAGGTACACCTATCGAACAAGACGATAACGATACAAGAGAGGTTTTTGGAAACTATATCGACATTTACGATATGACCCAAGCAGTAGAAGACGGTGCTACTGTTCCTGTTTATTACGAAAGCCGCTTAGTAAAATTAGACTTGGACAATGAAACGCTTCGACTGCTGGATAACGAGTACGATAAACTGGCGGAAGAAGGTGCGGAAGAACAAGATATTAAACGCTCTAAGGAAGAAAACGCACGGCTTCATGCCTTGCTATCCGCTCCGCAGACCATTGATACATTGTGTAAAGACATCATAGATCATTACGAGAATAACCGTGCCGACTTGCTTACCGGTAAAGCTATGATTGTAGCCATAGACCGTGCTACAGGTATAGACATTTACAAAAAGCTGATAGAGCTTCGCCCGCAATGGAAAGATATGATAGGAGTAGTGATGACGCAAGGCAACCAAGACCCTGTAGAATGGAATGACATTATAGGTTCTGGTGCACGTAAGGAGGAACTGGCACGACAGTTTAAAGACAATAACTCACCGCTTAAAATAGCTATTGTAGTGGATATGTGGCTTACCGGATTTGACGTTCCGTCGCTGGCTACCATGTACGTTTACAAGCCTATGAAGGGACATAACCTAATGCAAGCCATAGCACGTGTAAACCGTGTGTTCCCAGATAAGAGCGGCGGTTTGGTGGTGGATTATATAGGTATTGCCAAAGCTCTGAAAAAGGCTATGCACGACTATACCGGACGTGACAGACAACGATATGGCGACCCCAATATTAAGACTACTGCTTATCGGGAGTTTGTATTGGCACTTCAGCGATGCCAAGAATGTATGAACGGTTACGATTATTCGGCTTTCTCTAATTGCTCTAACCTACAACGTGCCAACCTCATCAGAGGCGGTGTAAATGTGCTGTTAGACAGAAACAACCTTGTTTCGTCAAGACCAAGTAAGCAAACTGATGAAAACGGCAATGTTATATATGTGGATGCAGTTCCAGCCGAAGCACAGAAAGTGTTTATGGAAGAGAGTAAACGCTTAGCTCAGTGGGCATCGCTTTGCCGTAGTTTATTATCGAACGATGAACGCTATGAAGAGGCTTACTTTGAAGCGGTTAGAACATTGCTTTCACGTCTTTCAGGCAACAAGCAGATTACACGTAAAATTATAGATGAGCGCATATCGCATCTGCTTAAAGTGGCTATTAAAGCAGACGGAGTGGTAGAGATACTCAACACCAAAGGAACAGAATTCTCTCTCTTTGACGAGAACTTCCTGAAAGAGGTTGCCGAAATGAAGGAGAAGAACTTTGCTCTGGAACTATTAAGACGTCTACTTGAAGAGCACATTAAAAAACATGCAAAAAAGAAAATGGTAGAAGCCGAGAAGTTCAGCGAAATGCTCGACGCCAGATTAGCGGAATACTTGCGTGGTTTGATTTCGAACGAAGAAGTGATTAAGGAATTGATTAAAATGGCGGAAGAGCTTAGAGCTAATGCAGAGCAAGCGTCTGAATTAGGTTTAACCGAGGAAGAGCAAGCGTTTTATGATGCTTTGACCAAACCGCAAGCCGTGAGAGATTTCTATGAAAACGATCAGCTTGTCGCTATGGCAAAGGAGTTGACCGAAACTTTACGCAGCAGTAAAACTATTGATTGGCGACAAAAAGAATCGGCTCGCGCCAAAATGCGCTCAATGGTGAAACGCTTACTTAAAAAGTACAAATACCCACCAGAGGAACAGGAAGAAGCTCTAAAAACCGTTATCCGTCAATGTGAGCTTTACGCTGATTCGGACGAGAATTAAACATACATTCAGTATCTAAATACCAAAAGCCAATCCGTTCATGATGAAAATCGTGAATGGGTTGGCTTTTACTGATTACATAAATCAGTTATGATACACCATCGCCTAATTAATTATACTATTGCTAAAATAAATTTCATTAATATCTTCCAAATAGCTTCAAAGCCGCTGAGTGGCAGGATGGCGGCATAGTATCTTTGTAATACGAAATCGATATCGAACGTAATATTACAAAGAACAGTGTTAAACCTAAAAACAAGAAAAAAAGATGGAAAGATCTGTAGCTTATTCATTGGTGAGAAGACGTGACTTTAAAGACCCAAACGGTACTGAGAAATTATACTACGCACAGGCGCAAGCCCGAGGCGAGATGGGTATTCGTGAAATAGGACAGCGCATAGAACAGATGTGTACAGTAACATACGCTGATATTATGGCGGTGCTGTGTGCGCTTCCTTCCGTAATCAGGCAGGGGTTGGCATCCGGAGAGATTGTGCGACTGGGCGATGTGGGTTGCCTTCAGATTGGCCTGAAAAGTAAAGGCGCAAAGACCGAAAAGGAATTTACAACCTCTCTGATAGAGAAAGCGAGATTCCGATTCCGTCCAGGCAAAGACATGTCCGACTTGGTAGCGTCTCTGAACTTTGAACGTGTACCTGTACGCAAGAAGAAAGGAGAGCAATGAAACGTAAAGTGTGGGTGATTATATCTCGTATTATACGGTGCTTGGCTTACATGATAGAAGGTACTTGCCCCGTAATGAAAAAGAAACCTCTCGACAAAGAGGATGAGCAGCATCGATAGCTGCACAATGAAGTGATGTGAAAAGACAGCGGCAATGCGTAGGATAATTCCTGCACAATGAGCCGCTGTCTTTTTTTTCAAAGCTAGCATGTAAATCTCCTACCCCCTCCAGAAGGCTCTCCGAGACCGATTATTAAACTATAAATGCAAATGAAGCGTTGCTACAACGCAATTACGTTAAAGAATGGTTGAGTAAAACTGTAGTACATGAAAAACACGACTATATATTTTATCTTCCACAGCCAAAGGAAAAAGCGATAAAAAACAAAATCATATAGCATAATATTACTATTTATTTGTATATTCGCACATAAATAGTAATATTATGCTATATGAACGACTCTACCTACACCACAAATCAAGACATAATTCTCCTTCTATGCCGACGCCTGAAGGAGTACCGTCTGGCCGCACGGATAAGCCAACGAGAAATGGCTGAAAAATCCGGTGTAAGCCTCGCTACCATAAGTCACCTTGAACAAGGAACAAGCCGAAACATCACGCTGAACAACTTCATCTCACTTATGCGTGTAATAGGCATGGAACAGCGACTGGAAAACCTGTTGCCCGAACTTCCTATGACACCAATGGCACTGAGAGAAATAAACAAGTTAATACCTAAAAGAGTAAGGAGGAACCAACAATGATACAGAATCTCGACGTATTTCTGTGGGGCCAAAAAGTAGGAACACTAGTAACATATAAAGAAAAATACGCAGAAAAGATATGCTTCTATTTCGACCGAAGTTTCCTTAGCAGCGGATATGATATCGCCCCAATACGGGCCTCGATTAATGGTACATCAGCAAAGAACGGACTTCCAATATACGCCGAAGAAGAAAAACTGTTCGGCGGATTGCCTTCGTTCATTGCCGATTCATTGCCAGACAATTGGGGAAACAAGGTGTTCAATGAATGGGCTAAAAGTCGCCATATCAGCACAAGATACTTGTCGGCATTAGACCGTCTGGCCTATATTGGCAAAAGAGGTATGGGAGCCTTGGAGTTTCTTCCTCCGGCAGCAAAAGAGCTGGAGCTGCCGTTCAAAGTAGAAATAGCCGAGCTGTACAAACTGTCACAATCGATATTAAACGACGCACGGAAATTTAAAACAAATATACAACCAGACATACTTATAGAGAGTTTGTTCAAAGTAGGGACATCGGCAGGTGGACGCAGACCGAAAGCTATCATCAATCTGAATCCGGAGACTGGCGAATGCTACTCGGGACAGGTGGAAGCACCAGCGCCAGGCTATATTCCGGCTATCATAAAATTCGATGAGCATTCTGACATCCCTACTACACGCATAGAATACAGTTATTATCTGATGGCAAAGGAGGCTGGACTCAACATGATGCCGTCGCGCCTTATAGAAGGAGAGCAGGCCGTCCATTTCCTGACCGAACGATTCGACCGCCGAAACGGTAAAAAAATCCACGTACAGACCTTAGCCGCCATGATGCCAACATCCGACAGTTACGAAGAGCTATTCTACGCAGCCTGTAAAATAGGTATCTTACCTACGGATCTAAAACAGCTGTTCTTGCAAACTGTACTGAACGTACTAGGAGCCAATGTAGACGACCACAACAAAAACTTCAGTTTCCTGATGAACGACGATGGAATATGGCACATAGCTCCCGCATACGATTTCACGTTTTCTGTAGACCCATCCGCACCAAGTTACATGAACCGTCACTGTATGACCATATGTAATAAAAACTTCAACATAGGACGCAAAGACTTACTAGAACTGGCAGAACGCTACAACATTAAATGCGCCAATGCCATTATCGACAATGCAGCGTCTATCGTTTCAGACTATGAACATTATGCAAAACAAGCCGGTGTAGACGATTACTGGATCAATCAAATAAAGGAGGAAATAGGCTATAGAATAGTATGATACACCTTCAACCGTAAAAGCCCCTTCACCACTAGTTAATTCATAATAAAAGCAATACCGCAAAAACGAAAGTAATGTTTCGTTACATACGATAATACGCTATGGATTTTTACTAAAGAGTGCACTCATCGGGGTATAATAACAGCAAAAAAGTAAGGTTATTATATAAAGTTTTATTATATTTGTAGGAGCACAATATTCTGTGTAGCATAGAGATAAAACCATTAGTATCAACCTACTGTAAAAGAACCGTAAGATTATGAAGCATCGTACACTATTCCTTATTGTTTTTGCATTGTTGCAAACCTGTATCGCCTTTGCCGGCACTCCGTTCACCAAGGAGGAATTCCAAGAAATGGTGAGGTTGTTCAACCAGCACCAGGAGGCTAACATAAAGAAGCCGTTCGACAAGTGGACTACCCTACCCTTGATAAACAAACCCGAGGGACTGGAAGTTGTATATCTGGCATCCGACGACGAAGCTACGGGTGGGTTCTTCTTCATCGACAAGGCCGACAGTACCATTTCAGTTATCACCACATATACCTTTCCCATGAAGTTCGCGTTCTATTCCATGTCAATAGAGGGAGGAAAAATCGGTTTGAAAGCGAAGTCGGGAGGGGCATGTTTTTCTTACTGGACGTATTCTGTATTCCCGGACAAAGCCGAGTATTATGTTTTCGTAAACGAATGCTACGGCGAGATAGAGGAGGCTTCAAGCAGCACAAAGCCAAAGCTGGATCCGGAAATAGCGAAGCTCACGATCAAACAGTTTTGGTTAGAGCACGACCCGATAGAGGGCTGGCATAAATTATGCAGTGAGGGGAAACCGGACTGACATAAAAAATAGAGAAAGTGCATGATAAATCAATTTTAGCAGACAGTCCGCAAACTAATAAAATGAGAAATTTATGGTAATTATAACTTTTTGAGTTAAATTCCAGCCAGACAAGAAGTTTTCTCTGAAAATGTTTAGAGAATCCAATTTAAAAGGATATCTTTGCAGCAACAAATCCCACCACGCCTCTCCACGATGCGTACCACGGTGGGACTTCGCTTTTTTATGTGGATATATGAACTATGATAAACAACCGATAAATATAGATGAACAATTGGCATTACTCCAAAACAGAGGACTGATGATTGAAGATATTGCAACAGCCAAACTACAGCTTCGCAATATCAGTTATTTTCGTATTGCCAGTTATCTCCGATACATGGAACAAGAGCGACAGCAGCATCTTTACAAGTCGGGCAGTACATTCGAGCAAGCCATCAACCTTTATCTCTTTGATAAAGAACTCCGCCAACTTATATTCATGGCTATCCAAGACATTGAGATTTCTCTCCGAACCAAGATTATACAAGTGTTCTCAATGGAACATGGGGCGTTTTGGTTTATGGATTCATCATTGTTCAAGAATGCAGAGTTTTATGAAGATTGTCTTGACAATATCAAGAAAGAGATATCACGCTCAAATGAAGATTTCATAAAGGAACATTCCGAGAAATATACCTTCCCAACTCTCCCTCCTGTATGGAAGACCTTGGAAGTCGTATCTTTAGGTACGCTTTCCAAGTTGTTTTACCTATTTAAGGACAATCGGTTAAAGAAACAAGTGGCTAGAGAGTTTGGCCTTCCTCAATACACATATTTGGAAAGTTGGATAAGGTGCATTACCGTACTTCGTAATTGCTGCGCTCATCATGCACGTATATGGAACAGACGTTTTGCCTTAAAGCCTCAATTGCCGAATCGGCTTCCTTTAAATTGGATTATCCCAAGCCTGAAACCAATCAAGCTGTACCATCAGTTGTGCACTTTATTATACTTAGAGCAAAATATCACCCCCTGCATGGATTTGAAAAGTTCTTTACTCAAACTCTTTGCCAAATACCCTAATGTAGATTTACACGCCATGGGATTCCCTCAAGGTTGGGAAAACGAATCTTTATGGAAATAGCAACAGAAACAAAGACTAAGAAAAAGCAAAGCCGCCACCAAAAGCCAACAGCGAAGCGTCTTGGCGCATAAGAAACCGGAATAAAAGAAAGACCGTTCCGCAGTAGGCCCGGAGACGTAGCTTTGATTTTTTCTTCTTGGTTCTTCTTCTTTTGTACCAAGACAAAAGAAGAAGAAAAACCATCAGCAGGGCGAATACACTAGCAGTGCTAACACATCATTTATTCTTCTGATTAACGCGATCGATAAAACGACCAGCATCATCTCCTTTCAACGTATAAACCTCAGTAATCGGAGAATAAAGCAACGATGAATACTGAAACAACTGCAATGCAGCAAACTTGCCGTCTACAGAATAAATATAATCCATACGGATAGCACTCTGCTCGGCAGTGCTGCGCAAACGACTAAATCCGAATTCATCGGAAAGGCTATTCCACAAAGCCTCGAAACGCTTAGCCTCATAACTAACAGAATCGGCCTTCATGGCACTATGCGTAGGCGCATACACCCAATGCATGGCACGGAAAAACACGCAATAGAGCGCACATATAATGATGATAGAACCAACGCACAGCACCAGGCTACTGATGGTAGAATCTGCCACTACAGTAGAATAATAAGCCAAGGCACCGCCTACCAGCAAAGCTATTACAGACAATACCACATTACGTACGTTGACACATTTTTTCAAATTCTCAGAAGAAGAAGTATATAATGATTCCATAAAATATCGGTTTTAAAAAGTTATAAAAAAAATATATAATACGCTATAAGAAAAGACACGACACATGCTAACCACATATAAATACATGGGTTACAACATGATACAAGCTAATAAAAATAAAACCGCTAAATTATGATATGACGGATGTGGTACAGATACAGAGGCCTTACACTGCATCTGCCTATCTGAAATGTCACGGCGTTATGATCTGCCGACAAGATATTCATGCACTGCGCATAGCGTCCGCAGGCTTTCATAACCTCCCTGTTCCACTGCTGCACAAGCTGACGCAGGCCTCGCTGAAAGAGATTTCCCAAGTGAAAATGGCTCTCTGTAGAGCTGTTCAGCATATCTCCTAACGGAATTGCGGAGATAGCCTTGTCTACATCGTCGGGAGTATCAGAGTGGGCATCGTGACTAGAAGTGACATGTGTATACGAAACGACAGAACCCTCGTCAACACAACCCGGCGCTTGGCAAGATTGTATCAACAGTACCCACAGGGGCATCAGAAGAAGCAGAATCCAACGTTTCATATTACAATTGATTTATGGCGCAAATATAATACATTATTTGAATACTTACACTATAAAACAAAACGAGACATACATCAAGCAATAGTGTATGTCTCGCTCAAACTAATTATAAATCGTGATTACGCATACGGTATTCAGCCAACTCCTCGTACTTGGTGCCTGGGCGACCGTAGTTACAGTACGGATAGATGGAGATACCTCCGCGCGGAGTAAAGATCCCTGTTACTTCGATGTATTTAGGATCCATCAGCTTAATCAGGTCTTTCATGATGATGTTTACGCAGTCCTCGTGAAAATCGCCATGATTACGGAAGCTGAAAAGATAGAGTTTCAAGCTCTTGCTTTCTACCATCTTAACATCCGGCAGGTAGCTGATACGTATCTCGGCAAAGTCAGGCTGTCCGGTAATAGGACATAAGCTGGTAAATTCTGGACAGTTGAATCGCACCCAATAGTCGTTTCCTGGATGTTTGTTTACAAACGCTTCCAGCACCTCAGGAGCGTAGTCTTGCTTATACTGAGTATTCTTGTTGCCCAACAGGGTAAGTTCGTCTTTTCTTTCCATAAGATTATTCGTTTAATATAGGTGATTACATGCCAAGGCTATCGGCAATGCGTTGCTTATCGGCAAGGTATTTCTCCAGTCCTTCACGGCGAAGCTTGCACGATGGGCAGTGTCCGCATCCGTCGCCCGGTATGCCGTTGTAGCAGGTAAGGGTTTCATGACGTATCAGGTCGAGCACGCCAAGGCGGTCGGCAAGCGCCCATGTCTGCGCCTTGTCAATCCACATAAGCGGTGTGTGAAGCACAAACTGCTCGTCCATAGCAAGGTTCAGCGTTACGTTGAGCGACTTGATGAACGAGTCGCGGCAGTCGGGATAACCGCTGAAGTCGGTCTGCGATACACCTGTAACGATATGGTTTACGCCATGCTCGCGGGCATATACAGCCGCTATGCTCAAGAAGAACAGGTTACGTCCGGGCACAAAAGTGTTGGGAAATGAATCGGCAGGCTTCTCCTCGTCCATGTGGATAGAAGTATCTGTGAGCGAGTTTCTACCTAAATGTCCGATAAAAGACACGTCCATCACTTCGAATTCCACTTCGGCCTTCTCTGCTATGCTTCGTGCCAATTCTACCTCTTTAACGTGCTTCTGTCCGTAGATAAAGCTCAGGGCATATACTTTCTTAAAGTGTTTCTTCGCCCAAAACAGACAAGTGGTAGAGTCTTGTCCACCACTGAATACCACCAATGCGGCTTCGTTATTCATCGGCATCATAATTCGTTTATCTTTAGAATGTTATAAGATACATTTTCGTCGTACACGTCGGTATTGTCTACACGCTTTATGTACTTAACCACACGGATGGTTACGGGCAGCACAATGATTTCGTATACGGTTTTAAGCAACACCTGCACCAGCATCAGGTTGATTAATTCGCTTATAGGCATCAGTCCGCCAAACGCCAATGGGAAGAAGATGATAGAGTCTGCGCCTTCGCCATAAATGGTAGAAAGGATGGCGCGAGCCGAGAAGTTCTTGCCATGTGATGATATTTTCATGCGGCTCATTACGTAGGCATTTACGAAAGAGCCTACCAAAAATGCCAACAGACTGGCTACGGCTATGCGCGGTGCCATACCGAAAACGAAGTTGAAGCCTTCTTCGCCTTCCCAGTATGGGGCGGCAGGAAGCGCAACGGCTATCTGGCCTAAGGCTACTACCATGAAGTTCATGAGGAAGCCCATCCAGATGATAAGGCGTGCTTTACGGAAGCCCCAGACTTCGGCTATGCAGTCGTTGATAATGTAAGAGATGGGAAATACCACCAATCCGGCGGTTACTGTTACGGGTCCGAGTGAGACCACTTTTGTTTCTAACAGATTTGCTGCCACAAGGCATACACAAAATACTATGCCCAGTATCATGTAGGGCACTGACACGAGATTTTCTTTTTTCATCGCTCCTGTTTTTTACGTGGTGTTCTAGAATACACGACCGCTATTCACGGCATCGCATGTTATTAATCGCTATTTTTTCGGGGCGCAAAGATAGCTACATTTTTTGTATTATGAAAAAGATTTTGTTTTATATATTTGCAATACAGTAAAAACAATAAATAATGAAGAATACAAAAATACGAATGACACTGAGAGGATTTATCGGAGCGGCTTTTACGCTGACTATAGCCGCGGGATTGGCATCGTGCGCTACTAACAGGTTTGACACTTCGGCTTCGGGGTTGAAGCACGCTAATTTCAAGAAGGTGACCGACGGTAAGCACACGGACTTGTATCGGCTTGCCAATAAAAGCGGCATGGAGGTGTGCATTACTAATTATGGGGCAAGGGTGGTTTCTGTCATGGTACCCGACCGCGAAGGCAAGATAGAGAATGTGGTAAGAGGATTTGATAATATAGATGAGTATATGCAGAAATCGCAGAACTATGGGGCTACTGTAGGACGCTATATAGGGCGTATTCTGAACGCGCAGTACACTATGGACGGAGCGACGTACCATCTGCAGGCTAATCATCCCGACGGGCATACGGCTCATGGGGGAAACCCGAATTTCGGAGCGAGGATGTGGAAGAAAGAGCATGCTGACGCGCATTCCGTTACATTGTCTTATCTGTCGCCGGACGGAGAGAACGGTTTCCCCGGAAATCTGAAGATTATGCTTACGTATAGGGTTACGGAGGATAACAGTCTGGATATTCAGTACAAGGCTACTACCGATAAGGCTACGGTAATAAACTTATGTAATCACTCGTTCTTCAATCTATCGGGCGATATGACACGCAATGTGGAGGCGCAAACGCTGTGGGTAGACGCTGATTACTTTACTCCGTACGACAATAAGAAATGTGTGACGGGAGCCATGTGGCCGGTACAGTCTACCCCACTCGACTTTCGTGAGCCGCGCGTGATAGGCGCACAGATAAATACGCCATACTCACAGTTGAAGGTAACCAAGGGGTACGACCACGCATGGGCGCTACGTTCGCCTGGAGAAGACAGCCGTGCGGCAGCTACTATATACGATGAACAGAGCGGGCGACTGATGGAGGTGTTTACCACAGAGCCTGCCATGCATATCTACTCGGGCAACGGAATGAAGGATGTACCTCGCGGAGCCATCTGCTTTGAGACGTGTCATTTTCAAGACAGCCCTAATAATCCGCAGTTCCCCAGTACGGCACTCCAGCCCGGAGAGGTATTTCAGAGTCATACTGCCTACAGGTTCTCTGTAGTGAAGCGATAAGCGCATACACTTAAGACTCTCATAAAAAAAGAGACTGAAAAGTCGGGAATAACCACACTTTTCAGTCTCATCATTGAATAAACTAAAAAAATTAATTTGATATTAGGTTAGGATACTGCTCACGCAGTATAAACGCTGCTCACGCAGCTTTTTTTATTGATGCTGTTCACGCAACAAGTCGTTAACAGTCTTAACCGGATTAAATGTGCTCAACGGAACTTCAACAAAGACTGTACTCCAGTCGCTCATTGATCCATTCCACAGACCCGGAAGTTCTAATGCCTTCAAGTCTTTTCCGTTCTTGCTCTTATAAGAAATAAAGCCTGTAGCCTTATCTACATACTGAAGCAGATTGAACTTCTCGCCCTTGTAGTTCTTAACGGCGCAAACCAAATCTACCGGGTTGAAGTGTGTACCTTTTTCGAACATAGCCTTCTTTTCAGGATCGTTCATGTCAATCTGAGAGCTTTCCAAAATCTGCAATGAAACGGTTCCGTCAGGATTATAAGCCAAGAACGGACCACCGCCCGGTTCACCTACGTTCTTAACCATACCGCATACACGCATCGGACGGTTCAGCTTTTTACGTAAGTAGATTACCAAGTCGGCATCTTCCAGATCCTTGATATCTGACTTACGGCAACGCAACTGCTGCTGTACGAAACGGATGATAGTTTCGAGCTGATCGTGGCTGTAGTGACCGCTATCAAGCAGTTCCAAGTATTCGAAAGCCTGTTTCTGCAGTGTAACCAATACGCCTGCCAACAGTTTCTTATAAGTAACGGTGTCGCCCTTAAGTCTGTCGGGAACCACATTATCAATATTCTTGATGAATACCACGTCGGCATCCAAGTCGTTCAAGTTTTCAATCAAAGCGCCATGACCACCCGGACGGAAAAGCAACTTGCCTTTATCATCGCGGAACGGATTGTTTTCCATATCGGCAGCTACAGTGTCGGTACTTGGCTTCTGCTCAGAGAATGAGATGTTATATTCTACACCGAATTTCTTAGCGTATTCTGCCACCTTAGCGTCTACCAATTTAGCGAACAAAGCCTTGTGCTCTGTAGATACGGTGAAATGTACGTTTACCTTGCCTGTTTTTCCGGCAGCGTACAATGCGCCTTCTACCAGATGCTCTTCGAGCGGAGTGCGTACACCATCGGCATAGCGGTGGAACTTAAGCAATCCCTTAGGAAGCTGTCCGTAGTTAAGGCCAGCAGCTTCGAGCAGATTAGCTACTATAGCTTTGTAATTATGTTCGGTCAACAACGCGTTGATGTCTTTACCAGTGTTGTCAAGGCATGCAGCGTTGAGGTCATGATAGAAAGCGAAGTCGTGTATATGATCGAAGAACTTCTTCTCGAAGTCTGTTTTCGGTGCGTCGTAGTCGGCTCCCAAAAATTCGAACATATTTTTAAACATACGGCTGGCAGCTCCCGATGCCGGCACGAATTTCACGATTTTCTTTTCGCCGTCTTTATAAGCATCCCACGCAGCAAGATACTTGTCCTGCTCTTCTGAAGTAGGAATAAAAATGCCGCCGTTGTCGACAGAAGCCGCGCCAGACAGCTTTAAGAATGGGAATCCGGTTTCAAAACAAGCCAATTGTTCTTTGATCTGTTCTTCGGAAATTCCTTTCTTCGCAAGCAACTCTTTATCTTCTTGTGTTAACATATATATAATAATTTAAGTGATAAATATTCACCTCTAAGAGAGATTTCTCCCCAAAAGTATAAAAAAACCTTTAAGGTTACACCAAACAAATAGAAAAAAACTACCTTTACCGTAAAGTTAAGAGAAAAGATCATGGAAGGACAAGCATTTTTTACCCCCGATGAGCATAAACAGCTCATCGCACTGTACAGACGCCTCCTGCATCTGTCGGGAGACACATTACAAAAAGATGACTGCAAGAATTTGAAAAAGCATCTGATGAAGGTCATGTCAGACGGGACTGTTCCACGCAATGCGTTCGGCATGAATCCGGTGATAAAGGATATGCAGACCGCAGTCATCGTGGCCGAAGAGATAGGTATGCGACGTGCTTCCATATTGGGAATCATGCTACATAGCTCGGTGAAGTTTCACCTATGCACTTTAGACGAAGTTAAGCGGATGTACGGCGAAGATGTGGCCGGCATTATCCGCGGACTTGTGAAGATTAACGAGCTGTACTCTAAAAGCCCGACTATAGAATCGGAGAACTTCAGAAATCTATTGTTGTCGTTCGCTCAAGACATGAGAGTGGTGCTCATCATGATAGCCGACCGCGTTAACCTGATGAGACAGATTAAGGATAGCCCCAACGAAAAAGCACGCCTGGAGGTGGCCAACGAAGCGGCGTTCCTATACGCTCCGCTTGCGCATAAGTTGGGACTCTATAAGCTGAAATCGGAACTGGAGGACTTATGGCTGAAGTATACGCAGCATGATATCTATTATCATATAAAGGAGAAACTGAACGCCACCAAAGCGGCTCGCGACAGATATATAGACGCTTTTATCAAGCCGGTAAAAGAAAAGCTTGAAGAGGCAGGACTGAAGTTCCACATAAAGGGAAGAACCAAGAGCATTCACTCCATCTATCAGAAAATGAAGAAGCAGGGATGTCCGTTCGAGGGCGTGTACGACTTGTTCGCCATCCGTGTGATACTGGATTCTCCTCTCGACAAGGAGAAGCAGGAGTGCTGGCAAGCGTATTCTATAGTTACTGACATGTATCTGCCTAACCCAAAGCGTCTGCGCGACTGGCTATCGGTACCCAAGAGCAACGGATATGAATCTCTTCACATCACGGTGATGGGACCGGAAGGCAAATGGGTGGAAGTGCAGATACGTACTGAACGTATGGACGAAATAGCCGAAAAGGGTCTTGCAGCTCACTGGCGCTATAAAGGTATAAAGGGCGAGAGCGGACTTGATGAGTGGCTTAACTCTATACGCGAAACGCTGGAGAACGCTGACAATGATATGGAGGCGATGGATCAGTTCAAGCTCGACCTATACAAAGATGAGGTGTTTGTGTTTACTCCGAAAGGCGATTTGTACAAATTACCGCAAGGAGCTACGGTGCTCGACTTCGCGTTCGCCATTCACACCAACCTGGGATGCCGATGCATAGGAGCCAAGGTGAACGGACGCAATGTGCAGCTAAAGCAGATACTGAGCAGTGGAGACCAGGTGGAAATTACAACATCGTCTACTCAGACTCCTAAAAGAGACTGGCTGAACTTTGTATCTACATCGAAGGCAAAGACCAAAATACGTCAGGCACTGAAAGAGTTGGTGGCACGGCAAACGCAGTTCGCCCGCGAAACGCTGGAGCGTAAGTTCAAGAACCGTAAGATAGAATACGATGAAGCGGTGCTGATGCGCCTCATCAAGAAGTTGGGCTATAAAACGGTGACCGACTTCTTTCAGGACATAGCCAACGAGAAGCGCGACATCAACGATATCATAGAGCGTTATATAGAAATGCTGAAGCGCGAAACCGAACAGCGCGATGATGTGCCTTACCGTAGTGCCGAGGGGTACAACATGCAACAGCAGTTTGCCGAAAAGGACTATTATAAAGATGATGTGCTGGTTATAGACCAGAACCTGAAGGGTATAGACTTCAACTTGGCACGATGCTGTAACCCTATTTACGGTGATGATGTTTTCGGCTTCGTAACCATATCGGGCGGTATCAAGATTCACCGTGCCGACTGTCCTAACGCTCCAGAGATGAGAGCGCGTTTCCCTTACCGTATAGTAAGGGCACGCTGGGCAGGAAAGAGTCACGGCAAGCAGTACGCCATCACTCTGCGTATAGTGGGTCATGATGATATCGGTATCGTAACAAACATCACCTCTATCATCAACAAAGAAGAGAACATACAGTTGCGCTCTATCAGCATAGACTCGCACGACGGACTCTTTTCTGGAATGCTTACGGTAATGGTAGACGATACATCGAAGTTGGAAGCCTTGATTAAGAAAATAAGAACCGTTAAAGGTGTGAAACAAATAAACCGCGGATAGTCTCCCTATGTTAATAAAGCCTATACATAGACATATGTAAAGAGATTTATGACTATCTTTGCGCGATTTTAAACTGATAATAAGATGAAAAAGATTTTTCTCACCACTTTATTTTTAGTTTCAGTCATACTGGCGGTGATAGCTCAAGGTACGGCCGAAATCAAATTCGACAAGACCACCTACAGTTTCGGTTCTTTTAAGGAAACCGAAAAGGTAAGCTGCAAATTCAAGTTCACCAACACCGGAAACGGTCCGTTGGTCATACATCAGGCTATAGCCACTTGCGGATGCACCGTACCTAAGTATCCTAAGGAACCCATCAAGCCGGGAGAAAGCGGCGAAATAACCGTTACGTATAACGGAGCAGGTAAATTTCCAGGCTACTTCCGTAAATCGATTACAATACGCACTAACGCTAAAAACGAAGTGATACGCCTCTACATAGAAGGCGACATGATTGCAAAAAACGCCGAAAATAAGTGATAGCGGATGTGGCATAATGCCCTATTACATATAAACATTGCGATGGTATATCATAACTATTATCATATAAGTTAGAAAATATTGCGATGATTGATGTGAAACAATGCGATGGTTCAAACAAAACATTGCGATGGTATATCATAACTATTATCATATAAAATAGCGAGGATATAACATAACTTAATGGCGGACTGAAAGCTCGTTGGGCTTTCAGCCCGCCATTTATGATACACATTCGCATTAATTCACCTATGATACACTCCCACCAAAACTCTCCTTTATAATGCCCGACAAGACATCAAACCATATAGAACTGCAATCTTTCGATCTATATAGCCGCATTGAGCAAATACACCACTCGCCTAAAGCCTCTGCAGATAACATTCAGGCCAAATACATACTGCTGTACAAGGTGCTACAGCAAGCGTGCTACGAGCTGACAGCCGATGCAACAATAGCATTCGCCAACCTGTTTGCCCGCCTCGACTTTATCTGCAAGGAGCGGAAGATGACCCCGTCGGACAAATATGCCATACAGACCATGCGACGCAACTGCAACGCTGCTATGGGAGATAATTTCGTAGCTGATGTAAATGAGTATCGCTACGATCTGCGTGCGTTGGTGCGTTTCATCTCACTGGCATACGAGGAAGATATACCGGCATCTCTCCTACCCGAAATTCCACACTCTAACCGTCCGTACAGCGGAACCAAGAAATCGCTGATAGAGTATCTCAGAGTATCTGTAAGCAGTTGGGACGACACACGTATCTTCGCCGCTACAGATAGCGACGAGGACCCGCTCATCATAATAGATTATGCGAAAGCTGGCATAAACGGCGACCAGCTGTATCTGCACGACTTACTGAAAGAGGACATGCAACTGAATCTGCTCGATACACGGGTAGACGAAAACAATGTATACATACCTAATCTTATAGTAGTACAGCCCGACTATCTGATAGACATCAGTTCGCTGGCGGCATGTTTCAGAGAGTACGGACATCACCCCTTCAACTTCTTCATCAATAAGATAAAGCCGCGCGTAAGCACATCGCCCATACTTATGGGTAACTTGGCAGGACAGTTTCTGGACGATTACATAAACACACCTTTAGCCGATGCGGTACTGTATAAACACAGCATAAAGAAATTCTTCGCACAGTCGGCATTAGAGTTCTGTACCTGCCCAGAGATAGACGGACGTTTTCATGAGCAGGCACAAATGCAGATGATGAACATAAAGCACTTTATACACGAAGTGTTTCCGAACAACATACATGCGTTTAATCCGAAATCTACCTTGCTCGAAGCATCGTTTATCTGCGAGAAGTTGGGACTGCAGGGACGTGTAGATATGCTACAGAAAGACTTCAAAGTGCTGGTAGAACAGAAATCGGGAAAGCGTGATGAGTATCGCCGCCGACATAAGGAAGACCATTTTGTGCAAATGATGCTCTATCAGGGAATTCTGATGTATAACTTCGGGCAGAAGGCCGAAGACATGCAGACTTTCCTGCTGTATTCAAAGTATCACGACGGACTGGTAATAGAGCATTTCGCCGAAGAACTATTCAGACAAAGCATCGCCCTGCGAAACAGAATCGTAGTAAACGAAACCGCGTTGGCCGAAGGAGCCATCGGTAACGTATCAGACTCGCTGAGCACCGAGATGCTGAACGAATTCGCCGTACAGAACAAGCTATGGACCGACTATCAGGAGCCTCAGCTGCAAGAGGTTATCAGCACACTGAAACACTGCTCACCTACAGAGAAAGCATACTTCCGCCGCTTCTTTACCTTCATCTCTAAAGAACAGTTATTGGCCAAAACCGGAGGACGGAACGACCCATCTAATGGGTTCGCCAGCCTGTGGCATACGCCTCTGCCCGAAAAGATTGAAGCCGGAAACATATTGTTAGGATTGACCATCACCGAAAAACGCCGTAGTTCGCCAGATAAAGGGTATGACATCATCAAACTGCACATACCTCAGCAAGGAGAAGATTTTCTGCCTAACTTCAGATCGGGCGATATCATCATACTGTATTCATACACCGGTATGCCCGACGTACGCAACGAGATTCTGATGAAGGGGAATATAATAGATATCACGACGGACGAGGTTATGGTACTGCTGCGCAACGGGCAACAAAACAAAGATATCATAGGTACGGAGACTGACTGTTTCGCCATAGAGCACGACTCATCAGACACATCGTCGGTAAACGCCATGCGCGGACTCTTCACATTACTTACAGGCCGACGCGACAGAAAGGAGTTGCTGCTGGGCTTAAGAGAACCAGAGACGGACGCCAACCTCACACTGAACGGAGACTACGGACGTTTCAACACTCAAGTGCTTAAAGCCAAACAAGCCAAAGACTACTTCATGCTGGTTGGTCCTCCGGGAACAGGAAAGACATCGTGCGCCCTGCGCTATATGGTAGAAGAAGCTCTGACAGAAGACGATACTTCAATATTGCTGTTATCGTACACCAACCGTGCAGTAGACGAAATATGCAGAATGCTGGTAGACTCTGGCATAGCCGCACGCACACCGTTTATACGCATCGGTAACGAACTGTCATGCGACGAACTCTTCCGCACCTATCTGCTGAAGAATCTGCTTACCGAAAACATTCATCTAAACGAACTGCGCAGCAAGCTTACGAAGACACGAATATACGTAGGTACTACCCCCGCCATAAACAGCCGACTCTATCTTTTCTCGTTGAAGCACTTTAACGTGGCCATGATAGACGAAGCCTCGCAGATACTGGAGCCCGACCTTATGGGTATTCTGTCGGCTCGGCACGGACAGTATAACGCCATCGACAAATTCATACTTATAGGCGATTATAAGCAGTTGCCCGCCATAGCCATGCAGAGTGCGGAAGAAGCTGAAGTAACCGACCCGTTACTGACAGCCATAGGACTGACCGACTGCCGCAACTCGCTATTTGAGCGTCTGTATAAGAACAGCCCACAAGAAGTGCGCAGCATACTCAACAAGCAAGGCCGAATGCATCCAGCCATCGCTGAATTCCCCAACAACGCATTCTATCACGACGAGCATCTGGAATCGGTACCTCTGCCTCATCAGGAAGAAGAGTTGCCGTACCCCATCTACCGTGCACCGTTGCACAACGAGAATAATATAGACCGACTGCTCACTACACGACGTATGGCATTCATCGCCACCTCACGCCCAAATGACGAGAACACATCCGACAAGAGCAACCGTGAGGAGGCGAAGATAGTAGCCACACTGATTGAGCACATATATCATGTAAGCAGCATAGCATTCTCCCCATTAAGAACGGTAGGCGTGATTGTTCCCTACCGCAACCAGATAGCTATGATACGAGAAGAAATATCGCATAAGAATATCCCCCGTAAGAACTTAATATCCATAGACACGGTAGAGCGGTATCAGGGAAGCCAGCGCGATGTCATCATCTACTCGTTTACGATAAGCAGTATAGGGCAACTAAATTTCCTTACCGCAAATACGTTCAGAGAAGGAGATTTCATGATAGACCGCAAGCTGAACGTAGCCATAACACGTGCACGTAAACAGCTGATTCTGGTAGGAAATCCGCATATACTGGGAGCCGACCTTACATTCTATAAGCTGATGGAGTATATCCGCATGAACAACGGATACATAGATACTACGGCAGATGAGTTTGCAAGAGGGAAGTTCAGCGTACCGCAATACGCAGCCAACTGGGATGTGAAGCCGCAATGCTACCAACTGCCGGAGGCTTTCTCTGCATTGTTCCGCCAGTACATAGCCAACGAAACGGAGAAACGATTCCCTACCGTAACAACAAACAACGCTCCGCTTCGCGAAACCATCGGTTACGGACGATACGATTTCGGCAACACCGGCAACAGTTCTCTGTTTTCGGCTACCGACAAGTTGTATCTGTACAACTATTTCTATATGCGCCGCAGCTATACAGCCGCCCGCAGTCTGTTCGAAACCATAGGCGGATGGCTGACTTCCGCCGCAAGCAACGTATCGGGCAAGGTGGTATTCTGCGATGTGAGCTATGAATGCGGAGCGTCGGGACTAGCTTTTATCGACATGATACAACGACGTATGCCACACTCTGATGTGATGTACGCAGGCATCTATCCTACAGAAGAAATGGACCGCATGGCATATAACTTCTTCTCGTCAGAGCCATACAGTAAAGTATCGAGTTGCTTTTATCCACGGATAGGAGCCATCCAAACCGAGTTCTGGAAAGCGCATTCTGTCTTGTCGGAACTGATAATATTCAATATGAGCAATCTGTTCGACCGCATACAGCCGATAGAAGCGCGACATCTGGCGTTGCAGATAAATCAATTGGTACAAGCTTATCAGCTAAACCATTACGCCATAATCTATCGCGACGATGCCGGACAGCGCACTAACGATCACTCGTATAAAGCGTTCCGCACGCACCTGCATCACTCGTTGAAGCCAATAAACGAGCAGATGCCATTAGAAGGTAAATATTATCTTAACCCAGAGAAAGACGAAGCATTGCCCGATAGCGGCACGTATAACTACGAAGTTATAAGCAACAGATAAATTTAGTAACTTTGCACCCCGAAAAAGAAAACTGCTAATGAATACAGAAAATACAAAGAACAAAACAAAAGGGTATAGCGGAAAAATGGAAGGTACAGCCTTCACTATATTAGTAACCATAGGTGTCTGCCATTTCTTGAACGACATGATACAGTCTATAATCCCGTCTATATATCCTATCATAAAAGACAAATTCGGATTTTCGTTTGCACAGATTGGAGTCATCACGCTGATATTCCAGCTCACTTCTTCTATCTTGCAGCCATTTACCGGGCGATACGCCGACCGCCATCCGCAGCCTTACGCACTTACCACAGGCATGTGCTTCACATTAGCCGGACTGCTTATGATGGCTGCCGCCAACAGTTTCTGGATGATTCTGATATCGGTCTGCATCATCGGATTGGGGTCGTCTATCTTCCATCCTGAAGCGTCGCGCGTGGCACAGATGGCTTCGGGCGGAAAAAAAAGTCTAGCGCAGTCTATCTTTCAGGTAGGAGGGAACGGAGGTAACGCCATCGGTCCGCTGCTGGCGGCATTGATTATCTTACCTTTCGGACAAGGAGCTATAGGTTGGTTTGCTATAGTAGCCATTCTTGCCGCCATCATCATGATGCGCATCGGAAACTGGTATAAGGCTAAGCTGGCATACGTCACTACACACCCTGCCAACAAGCTTAGTGCAGGTCCTAACCTACCCAAGAGCAAAGTACACATGGCCATGTTCATACTGGTAGTACTGATATTCTCTAAATACTTCTACCTATCGTGCATGACCAGCTACTTCACATTCTTCTTGATAGATAAGTTCGGTATCTCGGTACAAAGCTCACAGCTCTGCCTGTTCGCTTTTCTGGCAGCATCAGCAATAGGAACCTTAGGCGGTGGATTGTTAGGCGATAAATATGGACGTAAGTACGTAATCTGGGGTTCTATCCTAGGAGCCGCACCGTTCACCCTGATACTACCATATACTAACTTGATGTGGACCATAGTGCTGGCAGTGATTATCGGTCTTGTGATATCTTCGGCATTCTCGGCCATAGTGGTATATGCCACCGACCTTATGCCCGACAAGATAGGCATGATAGCAGGGGTATTCTTCGGATTGATGTTCGGTTTGGGCGGACTTGGTTCGGCATTCTTCGGATGGCTAGCTGACCTTACAAGCATAGAATTCATCTTCCGCATCAGTACGGTACTGCCATTACTGGGTGTTGTTGCAGGCTTCCTGCCTAACACACAAAAGAAATCTTAATAAAACGTGCACGCACGTTATCTTCCGGTAGCTTGGAGATAACGTGTGCGCTTAATAAAGTACGTAGTCAAATCATCTGTATACTGATCTCGGCTCTGCTGAAGCAATGACTGAGCGTTCAGCAAGTCGCTTATAGCCACCGTGCCGGCATGATAACAGTTGGTACTGATGCGGGCGTTCTCTGTAGCCTTTGCCACCGATTCTTTAGATATCTTAGCTTGATCATAAGCCTCTACAAGCTCATTCCATAGCTGCTGCATCTGCACAAGCAGAAGCTCAGAGTTACTTCGCTTAGACTCTTCGGCTATCTTTAGCTGCACGTTCTTCTGACGGATGGCGTGAGTACCTCCCCACCAATCCGACAACGGAATAGCTATCGAAGCGAACACCATCCCCATAGAACGACGGTTCTCTATAACGCTGATGCTATGCTGGTCGGGTAAATTATAATACATATATCCGGCACCTATGCCGATGGTAGGAAGTCGTTTGCCAAGCTCCATATTACGCTGAAGCTTACTTGCCTCTACACCCTTTTGCAGCATTCTGTACGTCGGCGTAAGCTGCAGAGCCGCCTGATGGTCTACCTTATATATATTAGGGTCGGGCAAATCCTCGGGCACAGACACCGCTATGTCGAAGCTATCAGCAGGCAACTCAATAGCCTGTGCCAACAGCATCTTTACCACACTCAGTCCGTTGTTCACCTTCAGTCTGTTGGCAGAGATGCGGTTACGCTCCAGCTCCACCTGAAGCAAGTCGTTCTGCATAGCCACGCCAGCATCGACAGCCGTTGATACATCACGACGAATAGTATCAATCTGATGACCCACCACATCGAGCGTCTTAAGTTTCTCTTTCAACGATACCCACTGCCAGTAATACTGCTCTACGGTTAGCACAGCCTCATCTTCTGACAAGCGGAGCTGCTCGCTCTTAACGCTGGCGTTCACCTTGGCCAACTTGTTTCCGTTAAGAATCTGACCTCCGGCAAATATGGGTTGCACGGCAGTAACACCAGCCATAACTCCCCTATCTACAAAAGACGTAGAGTACATACCGTTAAGCACCGACAGCCCTACCGCTCCTTTATCGGCCTTAAAGCCCGTACCTGCGGCACTGATATTAGGGAAATACTTGGTCAACGCCTCACGCTGCATCTCTTTAGCGCCGCTTACCTCCAGCCGTGCGGTCTTTATCTTAGAATTGTTTTGCAAAGCCAGCGAGCGGCAATCATCAAGTGTAAGTTGGCGTTGAGCCAGGGATGCCGTACTTAACGACAATCCTATACAGAGAAATAAAAATATACGTTTCATACCTAATTAAATTAAACCGTGTTATTTCACCTTACCTCTGAATGCCAACCAATACATTACGGGTAGCACCGTAGAAATAAGCACCATAGAAATAAGTGTACCAAAACAAATCACCGTACCCATAGGAGTCCACAGCGATGAGTTCTCTAATATCATAGGCAATACGCCCACAGACGCAGCAGCCGAAGTAAGGAAGATGGGTCGCATACGGCGCACCCCGGCATGATAGGCGGCATCGCGTACAGACATACCCATGTCTCGCCTCAGTTCCTCGGCATAATCGAGCATAATAATACCGTTACGCACCAAAATACCCATCAAACTTACAAGTCCTAATATAGCTGTAATACTAAGGTCCATGCCAAGCAACTTCAGTCCCGCCATCGCTCCGAACACACACAGCGTGATGGAACCAAGGTTTATCAACGCCAAATCTATTCGTTTGAAATGGAACAGCAGTATGAAGAATATCAGCAGTACGGCTATCACTACACCGTTTACCACCATAGGGATGGTTTCGCTATCCTTCTCGTACATACCGCCCAACGATGCCTCAACACCTGCGGGTAGTTTATCGAACGGGATGGCATTCCATACTTCGTTGGCCAGCACGTTCTCGTTTCCGCCTCTACACACCTCGGCAGTGACCGAAATGGTGCGAACGCCATTTCTTCGAACTATAGTACCATGGTTCCAATCGGGTGTAACAGATGCCAACTGCCTCAATGGAACCGCCGACACGCCTCCCAGTACAGGGATGTATTCATTCAGCAAATCATCGGCATTAGGTTTACCGTCATGATCAGACTTCAGCACCACGCTTACGGGGTAATCCTTCTCCCACAACGTAGTCATCGGTACACCATCGCCAAAACCTACAGCCAAATCGGCTGACAGCAACGCCTTGTTTACGCCAAGTCGTTCGGCCTCTACCTCATCAGGGCGGACCATTATCCCCGGCTGTACGTTCTCATAATTAGTGCGTATCATCTTCAGGCCCTTATTGGCGTGCATGGTCTGCTCTACTATCTGTGCGGCTTTAAGCAAGTCGCTGATGCTATCACCGCTAAGGCGTACCTCTATCGGATAAATGGCATCAGAGTAGTCCATCTGTTTAAAGCGCACATGCGCATCGGCGAAATACTCTGTATAGCGGTCGGCGTACTCATCAAGCAGTTGCTCTGTCTCCTCCTCTCCCTTAGTGTTCACTATGAACTGTGCGAAGTTTGGTCCGCCCACCTGCGGTGCGTAAGTAGAATGAAAACGAGGCGAACCTTCACCTATAAACGAAGTGATAGAAACCACACGTTCATCTTTCTCCAAGATATGCCGAATGCTATCTGTCACCGCTGCGGTACGCTGTGAAGAGGCACCAGCCGGAAGATAGAACTCTACGGCAAACTGGTCACGGTCGGCTATAGGCATCATGCGCTGAGGAATGGACAAGTATATCAATACCCCGAGCACGATAGAAGCAACACCAGCACCTACAGTAAGCATCGGATGGCGAAAGCAAGCCGCCAACAGTGCGTCATATCCAGCCTGCAGATAGTCGAGCGGAGATTTCTTCTTTTTGCCGTCGGCATCTTGCTTTAGAGTGATGCCTTTCTTAATGAATACGTACTGCAGATACGGAGTGACCAGCAACGATATTAATAAGGAGATACCTAATATGATAAACATAGACCACGGGAACGACTTAACGAAGTCGCCGTAAGGGCCTGTCATGGTAAACAAGAACGGGAAGAAAGTAATACTGATAGAAAGAGTGGCCGACAATACCGACATAAAGAACTCTCGCGGTGCAGCCGATGCCGCATGCCAACGAGACATGCCTGTACCCAACTTATCAATGTAATTGTCTATGATTACCACCGAATCGTCTACTATCATGCCAAGCGTAACAATCAGCGCCGCCAAAGTTACGGTATTCAGCTCGATACCGAATATGCAGAACAGTGCCAATGCCATGAATATTGTTACCGGAATTGATATGGCAGAAACCCCTGCTACACGTAGCGGCATCAGCAAGATAACTACCACGATAACAGAAACCACAGCGATAAGCAACTCACGGAGGAAGTTGATTACAGAGTCCTCTACCACCTTAGCCTGGTCGGTAATGGTAGTAATGTTAACATCATCTGGAAGAGTCTTCTTATACTCATCGAGCAACTGATGCACTTCTTTTCCCATAGCCACAATATCGTAGCCTTCGCGCATCTCTACTGATAGAAGCACACACTTAGTGCCGTTGCACTGTATGTATTTGTCAGTGTCGGGATACTCTCGCACTACACGGGCTACGTCTTTCAGTCGGACAATATTTCCGTCTTTATCAGAATAGACTATCTGCTCGCCTACCTCACGCTCGGTGTCGTAAGAATCAGCCACATGCACCGGCAATACGCCATCATCGTTCTTAACGGTTCCGCTCAGCGTAGTGAATCCCTGCATCGACAGCTTCGACAATACCGAATAAGCACCTATGCCATAACGAGCCATCTTCTTACTGTCCAGATAAACCGATATTTGCTCATCGAGCATACCCGACACACGCAGTCGAGACACCGCATCGATGCGGCGCAACTTGTCTTCGAGCGACTCTAAATACTTCCGCAACTCGCGGTAAGTCTTCTGATTACTCTCAAGCGTAATGAGCAATGACGAGGTATCGCCCACATCATCTATAGCCTGCACCGCCAATACCCCCGAAGGCAACTGCGTCTTCAGTCCGCTAAGACCGTGCTTAAACTTAGACCAAAACGCATCGTGGTTATTGACATTATCATTCAGTTCCAGGAACATCAGCGCCATTCCGTCTTTGCTAAGCGTATAGCTCTTCTTCTTGTTCACCTCTTTATATCCGAAGACGAAATCCTCTAACGTCCTTGCCACACGTGCCTCCACCTCTGCAGAAATAGCTCCCGGATAAACCACGGCTACCAGTCCCTGACGGATGGTGATGGACGGTATCTCCTGCTTAGGCATCATACATAATCCATAGATACCTATGATAACAAACATACTGACTATCAGCAGCACTATCTTATGATAAGCCATGGAAGCCTCAATGAAATTCCTTTTCATACGCAGTGTCTCCCTTTTACTTGACGTTCACTTCCATGCCTTCGCTCACCTTATGATTACCTACGGTTATCACCTGGTCGCCCTCTGACAGTCCGCTGGTTATAGATACGTTATTGCCGGCAAGCGCTCCGGTCTCTACCCATCGGCGAGCAGCCTTACCATCGACTACCGTCCATACGAAACGGCGTCCATCAACATCGAGCGATACGGCTCCAACCGGAAGCGTAAACCCACTCTTCTGAGAGTCGGGAACCACGCTCACGTTGCACACCATGCCGGGCATCAACGCACCGTCGGCATTAGCCACCTTCATCTTCACCTCGTAAGTATGCGAGAGTTGATTAGCCACAATACCTTTCTCCGTTACCTGAGTTTGGTACGAGCGACCGTCGAGTGCCTCTACACGGAACATCGCCTTCTGTCCTACTTTCAATCGGGCTATTTCTTTTTCGGGAACGGCTATTTTCACCGAAACCTGACGCACGTCTACAAGCTTCAGTACGGGCTGACCAGCCAATACATTCATGCCTTGCTCGGCTTCTTTAGAGGCTATCACCCCATCGTACGGAGCATAGAGCCTACTATCGTTAAGGTTCTTCTTGGCTATGGCTTCGGCAGATACCGCCTGTTGTAATTTGCTTTCCACTTCCACCCACTTAATCTCGGGCATACTGCCTTGCTGATGCAGTTTACTATAACGTGCATAGGCATCTCGCGCCTGAGTCAGCGTGGCAGCTGCCGCATCGTACATATCTTTTAGCGAAGCCTGATTCAGCGTGGCAAGCAACTGTCCGCGGTGCACACGTGTTCCGGCATCTACCGCTATACGTTCCACATTGCCCGGCACCTCGAAACTGAGCATCGCTCCGGTGGTTTCTTCTACTGTTCCTACATAATCATATCCGGCTGTCACATAGGCCGATTTCATTGTCTGCACTTCTACCGATACCGGTTGGCTCGATGCGTTCTGTTTCTTTTCTGAGCATCCGGTCAGGCTTATGCAGGCAAGCATAACTGTCATGAAAACAATCTTTTTCATCATATTACTATTGCTGTTTTTAGTCTGTATTGAATAGTCTAATTCTCTAGTGCAAAGATATTGCTTTCGGCATATCTCCATTAGTCCTTTTGCTACAAAAATTATTCCATTTGTGGTATTTACGTAGCTATCATTCATTGTTTACAAACACCAGATAGCCAATTGTATCTCTCAATGAGTATAGAATGTAGTCTTATATTCAATGGGAGTATAACCAGTATATTTCTTAAAGACCTTTGAGAAATAAGCCATATCATCGAAACCAAGATAATACGAAATCTCCTTTATGCTCGTATTGATGTCCGACAACATTTGTTTAGCCTCCTGTATCTTCAACTCCTGAATGTAATGCGCCGGCGACACTCCGATATAATCCTTGAATAACTTTCTGAACCATGAATAGCTCATATTTATCTGCGAAGCCACATCTTCTGGCGTGATGCCTTTCAGTAGGTTTTCTCTGATTATGATTTTCGCCTTATCTATCTGAGCCTCGGTAGCAGTATCAAAGCAGCGGTTTTGGTCGTAATACATGGTCATACCAAGAATCAGGTTAGCAATGCCCGCCAAGAACTGCTGACAAGCCGCCTTTTCTTCGTTGGCCACACGTATGGCTTGGTCGTATAGGTTCACTATATTATCTTGAACACCTATTCTATATACTATTTTATCCTTATTGAAAAAGTCGTTCTCGAACCGACTGTCCATATTAGCCCCTTCAAAACCTATCCACATTTCCTTCCACCCCGTACTCTTGTCGGGCATATAGCTATGCCACTGCTGAGGACGCAGTATAATCATATCGCCTTCTTTAATCTCTATGCTATGCTGAGGCGAAGTGAAAAACGTACCCCTCCCCTTGGTGATGTAAAGCAACTGATAACTATCAAGTTTTCTTCCACGCGAAGGAGCGAAGAAAAACTGAGCCGGATGCCCGGTACGCGGCGGATATGTATCATAATTCTTTTCTATCGTCTCGCTACCAACGGTGTTTACGGTAATCCCCCAATTCTCGTCGTGCTGACTACTGATAAGGTACTTATAGTTTTTCGAAATCTTTCTATTCATGAAAAGCGTGTTTTTACAAAGGTAGATATTTCCATCATATCTTCCATTCCGAAAATCATTTTTTACCGCCCGAACGGTTTCGATGTCAGTACATTTGCCATGTAATCAAGTTAACCATTATGAACACAAATTATTTTATAGCATTCGACTTGGGAGCCACAAGCGGACGTACGATACTAGGAAAACTGAAAGGAGAAAAGTTGGCCTTAGAAGAAATAACACGCTTCCCCAATCAGATGTTGCAATGGAACGGACATTTCTATTGGAACATTTACTCACTATATGAGAATCTGAAAAAAGGATTCGCCGAAGTAGCCCGGAAAGGCGTGCCTGTCACATCGGCAGGCATCGACACTTGGGGCGTGGATATAGTAGGCGTAAATGCCGACGGCGAGCTATGCGGCATACCATACGCATACAGAGACCCGCAGAACATTGGCAAGAAAGAAGAATATTTCAACAATGTAATGGATGCCGAAAAGCTATATATGCGAAACGGCATACAGCACATGGATTTCAACACCCTTTTTCAGCTACACGTACTAAATGGTCGTGGCTGTGAATCGATGAAGGCGGCCCACAAAATTCTCTTCATACCCGATGCGCTTAACTATATGCTCACGGGCAAGATGGTAACGGAGTATACCATCGCCTCGACTTCGGGGATGCTTGATGCGATAAAAAGAGATTGGGACGAGGCACTGCTGAAAAGCGTCAACACCAGCCGTGAACAATGGGCACCTCTGGTAAAGCCGGGTACCATTATAGGACACGTATCGCCAGAACTTGCCGCAGAACTGCAGATACCTTCCATCCCGGTGGTAGCCGTAGCCGAGCACGATACAGCTTCGGCGGTAGCGGCAGTACCAGCTACCGACAAAAACTTCGCTTATCTGAGTTCGGGCACATGGTCGCTTATGGGAATTGAGACCAAAGAACCTGTAATAAACCAAGAAACCATAAAACATAACATAACTAACGAAGGCGGAGTAGACGGCACTATAAGACTCCTTAAGAACATCACCGGAATGTGGATTCTGGAGCAATGCCTGCAGCGTTGGAAAAAGGACGGCACCTCATATACTTATCCCGAAATGGTGAAGATGGCTTCGGAAGCAAAAGCTTTCTCGTGTTTCATCAATCCGGATGACGCTCTGTTCGTTAATCCTGCTGATATGCCCGAGGCTATCAATGAGTATTGCTTACGTACCAATCAGGAAATTCCGGATGGTCATGCAGCTTACATCAGAATGATATTCGAAAGCCTCGCCATGAAATACCGCGAAACGCTCGATGTGTTCAAGGCTCTGTCTGAACATCCTATAGAAAAGCTACACGTTATAGGCGGCGGATCAAGAAACGCCCTGCTCAACCAGTTTACGGCAAACGCTATCGGATTACCGGTAATAGCCGGACCGGCGGAAGCCTCTTCGGTGGGCAACATCATGCTTCAGGCTAAAGCGGCAGGCATAGTGCAGTCGCTTCAGGAAATGAGAAACGTTATCTCTGCCAATGTGGAGCTGTCTACTTATTACCAGCAAGACAGTGAACTATGGCAAGCAGCTTATATAAAGTACAGAAATATTATCGGATTACATTAAACCTAAAAAACTAAATATCATGAATGAAAAACTTATCTTAAACTCGTACGAGATTGCTAAAGAACGTTATGCAGCACTGGGTGTAGACACCGAAAAAGTATTAAACCATATGCAAGACTTCCACTTGTCTCTTCATTGCTGGCAGGCTGACGACGTAGCAGGATTTGAAGTGCAGGCCGGACAGCTGGGCGGAGGCATTCAGGCTACCGGAAACTATCCAGGAAAAGCACGCAACATAGACGAACTACGTGCCGATATACTGAAAGCAAAATCGATGATACCGGGAACACATAGACTAAACTTACACGAGATATACGGAGATTTTAAAGGGAAGGTGGTAGACCGCGATGAAGTAGATATAACACATTTCCAAAGCTGGATTGACTGGGGAAAAGAGAACGACATGAAACTCGACTTCAACACCACTTGTTTCGGACACCCCAAGAGCGGAAACCTTTCGCTCTCTAACCCCGACAAAGGCATTCGCGACTTCTGGATAGAGCACAGCAAACGTTGCCGCGCCATTGCCGAAGAGATGGGTAAAGCGCAAGGCGACCCCTGCATCATGAACGTATGGGTTCACGATGGCAGCAAAGACATCACTGTAAACCGCATGGAGTATCGAAAGCTACTAAAAGACTCACTTGATGAGATTTTCGCTACAGAATACAAACACATGAAAGACAGCATCGAATCGAAAGTGTTCGGTATCGGCCTTGAAAGCTACACCGTAGGTTCTAACGAGTTCTACTTGGGCTACGGCGTGAA
>ULXH01066490.1_pt1 | contig 32516 bp, 75 predicted proteins | sample 1961101 | NCBI WGS metagenome assembly ULXH01 (sample SAMEA4835833, study PRJEB28245) | human gut metagenome | biome: gut microbiome; material: fecal sample | place: Denmark | collected 2008 | reverse complement strand
GCATGATCTAAAGTCCCGTCCGGAATGACGTTAAACTAATGTTACCATGTGCAAGCCTTCACGCGGCGGTAACGTTTTCACTAATTGCACAATTACACAACACTTATATTTTAGGCGCGGCAAAATCTGAATACCGCGCTATTTTTATTGCTGCTCGATTGGGCGGCGGAAAGAGAGGGCTTTATGAATTTCAATATCAACAGCGAAAAGGAAGAAGAAAATCGTGTGATCTGTGACCTCAAGAACTCTGAAGTTCTAGGTCTGTGGTTCGGCGAATTTAACGAGCTGTGCAAACAACTTGGAGAAAACTGGTATGTTGAAGTCAACTACGATGTCGTGAAAAAGGCAGTCGTGTGTGATGTATATTCCGACTGGTTCGAAGACAAATTTGCAGGTAAGGGTCTTTCCCTGACTCAGACAAAAAAGAAACTTCAGGAAACTGTTGACCGTATAAATTATCTTCGCAAGATATACGCGGAGGCGGCGGAAATCTCAATACAGAAAGGAAATGGTATCTTTGAGATTCTCAATCTTTTAGATGAAATCTACGGTTGGGAATTTGATTGTGGATTGAGCTGTGGAAATAAAACATTTGCTCATCTAAAGAAAGAGAATCATTGGGTATATTTCAAATATGAGAATGGATATGTTGCGGCTCTGGATGCAATAACCGGGGATGTTGTGGCAACAAAGAATTTGCCAGTAGAGGAGGTGTAATCATGAACCTTCCAAAAGTAGTTATTAAGCGAAGTAACTTATAGCTAGATTCTGCCAATAACGGAAATCAAATATATCTTTTATTGGCGGAAATGTGGTTATAACCACAACGCAAAACAAATAATAATTGGTGCCCTATCGCCAAAACGGGGAGAAATGAGGTTTATTATGGTAAAGATTTTATGGGTAAGCAGACACACTATGGAAATGAACCAGATTGCCGACTTGCAGCGCATCTACGGTGTTGACGTAGAGGTAAAGCAGTTTGCGGACAACATCGAGAGTGCAAAACAGGTAGTAGAATTAGGCAGCGATTGCGACGTTCTCGCCGTAGTCCTTCCTCCAGCATTCTTAGCAGATCTCACAAATCCGTGCATCAACACAAAACCGGTGATTCGCGCGATTGCTAACCGCGTGGCAACTGGAAAGACCATTGTCAACCCGGCAACAGGGAAGGAGGAGCCAGAAATGAAGTTTGAACATGTCGCCTGGGAGCGTGTTATCAAGGTTGAGATTATAACTGAGAAGTTATAAAAATCTCAGCCCAGCAAGGCAAATGAAAAATGCTGTGCTATCGGCAAAACGGGCGGTACAAGGCAAAACAAATTTTATGCTGACCTAACGGCGAGACGGGGAGAAATGAGGATGTTATGAAGGCAAAAAGAATGATTAGTATGTACGCAAGAAACGATGGAAAGGAGGTAAAGGAACTTGTAAACAATTTGTTGAAAGACAGATGCAAAGAAGAATGCGATTTCTTAGGTGAAGAACTTATAGAGAAAAGAAAAAGCGATCTCTATGAGATTGCCGAGGAAACTATAAAGAAAGCAGCTCCTCAGTGGAGCGGATACGCGGAGGTTAACTACCGCAGCCTATTGCAGTGGGAGGTAAAAGAAGCTATTAGGGATGAGATCTATAGATTGATTAAATTAAAAAGAATAGATGATTTCCTTAATAGATAGACGTCTCCCCTTCCGGTGGAGGTAAACCGGAGCGTAATGCAGCCGTGCAATGCATGAGAGTCCAAAGCCTCTATAAATGCAGATGGTGTAAAAAGAAACACTGTAAACATGAATATATGGAGTCAGGAGGCAAAAAATGAAGTATAAGAACGAAGATGATAACCGCTATCGCGTGCAGTTTATGAGAGCAACAGAACAACTCATGGATAAGTTGTCAGTAAAAGCATTTATCTTTTATTTAAAGACAAACGCAGAATTTGAGGATTATGATTATATCCGCATTGATGGAAAACAAGTCCGTGTAGGAGTGTATGACCTCAAAGAAGAGGAAAGCACGCTGCATAAGGATTTCGCAGTAACTGAGGACGACAGAGTTTTCTTTCTAGTGTCACTGAATTATCGCGCAGAATTAGTTGACCGTGAAAAAAATTCAGTCCAGAAAGGCAAATAAAAAAAAGCGTCTAACAGGGCGTGGAAAGAGGAATTTATGGTAAAGAGATATTTTTATCCTGCCACATTAAAAAGCTGCGGCAATTACTATCACTTGGAGTTCGTGGATTTTCCAGACGCAACTCCAGTAGAGGGAACTAGACTGGAAGAAACATTGAAATCAGCAAAGGATATATTAGCCTTGAACATTGCTGATTACATGGCAGAAAACGGCGGAAAAGTGCCACGTCCGTCATTTGAGTGTGGTAACGTAACTATTGGCACGACGCTTGAAGGTGTAAAAACTTTCATATGGTAATTATATTTTGCTGATCTATCGGCATGACGGGAAGAAATGAGGATGAGATGGAAAATTTTGTAATAGAAAACATAATTGATGTTATTGACGAGTGGGTTTATAATCTAGCATCCTACTGCGACATTGATTCACGAGATGTCGAAGTCCTGAAAGCAGAAATTCGCAAGGTAGCGGAGAAAAATGGAGAGGAATAACATGAAAATTAAAAACTTATTTATTGGACTAGCGGCAGTGGTAACACTTGCCGCTTTTACTGTATCTGTAACAAACGTCACTAAACCGGGCACAATTACCATGTACCCGAAAACAACAATCTGTTTGGCAGTAAACCACCAGACGGATGTTGTAACAGTCTCGGATTGCAATGGGACTGAGTGGACGTTTAACGGCTGCCAGGATTTTGAGGAGGGCGACTTGATCGCCTTAATCATGAATGACAACGGAACTCCAGATAATATCTGGGATGACACCGTAGTAACCGCCAGATACAGTGGCGGAACAAATCTATTTGACGAAGTATACAATGAGAAGGGAGACTAAAAATGTACAACAGAGATGCAGAAAGGCTTTTGGAACTATTATCAACGTTCTTTCGCAAGAGCGAGATATATCGCAAGGGAAATTTCATTTTTCTAAATGTTCGAGGATTCGACTATATCCTCGAAGTTATGGGCAGCACTGTAGATATCAATAGAAATGGCAGGGTGGTTGGAGCCGGATTCGATACCGACTTAGATCGAATGGGAATGAGACTTGCACTAATTATCGAGAGGGATTCAGTGCACGAAAAGATTCTTCTCAAAAGAGCAGAGAAGAAGTCATAGATAGATGCTGTCCATAAGGGAACTTGTGGGCGGCTATGTGTCCATGACGGCGCAAAAAAGGAGGATGAACATATGAAGATTAGAAGTTTAAGAGACAAGCTGGCAAAAGCTCTTCGCAACGCAAAAGTGAAGTGCAAGGGAGAAAACATCCATATTTCTCTTCATGACGTTAACTATCAGGTGATGGTAGTTGACGGTAACTTGGAGTTGTGGCGCGAGGGAAATATTCTAAAGTGCTATGCTCACGAAGATATTGGTGAAGCCGCGAATAAGGCAGCTAAGTTCTTGGCACTTGACGCATTAGGAGTCTATGAGTCGAGACTGGAACCAGAAGAGGAGGAGGACTATGAGTAGTGTGCAGTATGAGTATTTAGTGCGCAGAAAACGGGACGGAGAACTGTTTGTTGCGTTAGGGAATTTTAAGGCAGGTTGGAACCGTCCAAAGTATCTTTATCAATTTGTGGGCGAAAATTATCCATATGGAGTTTTTACTCCATGGGGTAAGCGAAAGAATATATCTGTTGATGGAATTTCACTTGAGGATGGCGGCTATAAAGTCATCCGTCAGGCGGCACAATGAAATCACGATTTGAAGGAGGCAAAAAAATGAGAACACAAAAAGAACTAAAAGATCTCTATATGGAGATCATAAAGGCTGAGGTATGGCCCAAAAGCCCAAAGATGCAGGAATTTGCAAGAAAGCAGGCTGGATACATTATTGAGTTGTCCAACGGAAAGATAATTTGTGTGGACAAGCCAAGCATTAAGAAAGACTTCTGCTTTGGGTACGGAATGTATCTGAGATCAACAGATGAAGAGGAAGACAGGGCTTTTTCTATGGCTCAAAAGGCAGAAACTGATCCAAGTTATTTTTTAGAGCAAAATCTACAAAATTTCAACTTGAGAATAGAACAACTTAGGAGCGTGGTGGATTGGCAAAAGGAAGTCTATATATATGTAAAGTATTACGGACAACCTGAGGACTCGAATTTGGTAAGTTACAGAATTACAGACACCTTCGAGGGGCCTAAGCTACGTCCAGAGTGTTGGAGATATGAAGGTCTCCAGAAACTTGGAGATGAAGATATTCAAAGAATAATTAATGGACTTGAAGAAGCGAAAAAGGCTTTTGAAAAACGCTTAAATACATATCTCAAAAAATATGGATTGTCCAAGCTAAATGTTTGGACGTATCTCGTAGATTAGGAGGCAGTGTAATGAAAAAATGGTATAACGTGGAGTTGTTTGATCCAAAGGAAATCGACCTTTTAAAGGAATTTCTGAGGGGAATGGATGTTGAATTTGAGACTTCCGGCTGCGGCAATGGAAGTCATTTTGAAATTAAAGCCTCAGAGAACGAGGCAGTAAAAATAAATAATTTTCTAGGAGTAATGTAAAAATGAGTAGAGAAACATGGTTATACAAGAAGCGGGCAGTGCGAGCAGCAAAGGAATTAAGATATTCCGCAGAAGTGCAGAAAAAATTGAATAAGGCAACAAGTGATGAGGAGATTAGTCGCATCATGTGTAATGCCCGTAGCGCTTTAATTTTATCTTAAATGTTTAAAAATACAAACTAAAATCTATTTCAAAAGCGGTTGAATTGCAGAGAAATAGAGAAGTATTAAATGACCAACATTACATAATCCGGGCAAAAGGCAGAGCAAAGATTTTGTCCGCTAACCGCAAAAAAATGTGAGGTAACACTAACAAGCCAAAACACCAGGAATTGCGGTGAGGAGCCGTCTGTGTGAGCTGCAAGGTCAAACCTTGGTTCCTGGTTTCGCCTATAAAGGCAAAACAAAAGAAAGAGAGGAAGTTCATAATGGCAAAGAAGGAAATCCCAATTTACGATAGTCTGCCAGAAGGATGGCGGATTAAAGAGGGAGCAAACACAGCACCACGAGGTCATGTTTGGATTTGGAACAAAAAGTCCCGGTTTGGCGGCGAATACCGTCATGGCTTAATGAAAGTAAAGGAAGGTGAGTAGGATGTTTGAGATCATCAAGGTAAGAGATAAGTTTGAAATGCAGCAGATTCCAGAAAGATCAAGTCTTTCCATCATGAAAATGGAAAACGGAGCCGAAGAAAGAGCGGCAAAGTGCGAAGCCATGAGGGGCTTCAAGGAATCTGTCGCAAAGGCAGAGCGCAAAAAAGAAATAAAAGAGCTTATCTACGAAGCATGTTGTGATGTGTTTGGTGGAAGCTTGTTCATTGGAGCGCTTGTATTGGGGTTATGGTTAAGTTCCATACTCTGATTACATAATAAAACACGAATTTCAAATACAAAACAGAAAGCGAGGAAATAAATATGAGTACATACATGACAGCAAAACAGGTCGAGGCAAAGTTACAAGAGACACGTAGAGAGCGCGAATTCACTGGCAAGGTAGAGAAAGAGGCGGTCAAGGTAATTGTAGAGACTGCAAAGCGAAACGGAAACTTTGGGGATAAAACACTGGTATGTATTGATCCAGTTTATGTACATATCCCAGTATGGCAGAGAAAGCTGTATGTTCCGGCAGCGACTACTATTGGTGAAAACTATAATCGCCATAAGTGGGAAGTCCCGAAGGTGCTGTATCTTCCAAGTGGAAAATTGATCTGTGTTGATGGAATGCATCGCCTTTACGGGGCATTTTTAGGAAAAATCGAGACCGTAACCGTAGAGTTAATCACTGACATGACTGAAAAGGAAGCAATTCAGTTATTCCTTGATCAGACCGCAAGACGTCCGATGAGTCCTGCTGATACATATAAGGCAGGTGTAAAAGCCGGCAGAGCTGACTGTCTTGCATTAAAGGAAATTGCGCACAGATACCATATAGTCATCCGTGGAGATGAGGAAGCGGAAAAGAATCCAATCGGGATACTAACGTCTGTCTCTGACGGAATTGTAATGGCTCGAAAGAATCCAGTCCTGCTAAATAAGATTTTTGAAGTTATTACAGATCTGAACTGGTCAGCAGGAAAATACAGCTCCAAGGCATACAGCGCCAAAACAATCAGAGCTTTAAAAGCATTGTATAGCAAGTACGAAAGTTCTGAGACACTTATGGCTGAGGCTCTGTTATCTACAGCAAAGGGAAGCGAATATTTCGCTAACCACTTAGCTCTGCTGTGTCAGGACAAGCTCTTCGATACACTTGATGAACTGGTTTCAGATGAGCTGAGTAAAACATCTGGCAAGGCAGAACAGCTGATACTTAACATCTAAACATTTGATTTCTCTGACAGAGGGCATCGCTTTGGCGGTGCCTTTTACAGTGCAATCAAAAGCACTAGAAAGGTGGTAGTTATGCCAAAAGCAAATCAGATTTCTGTGAGCAGTGGAAACATAAAGATGGGGAGAATCCCAAGTATATCTTTACCGGCGATTATTACATGCCGGAAGGATTGTCTTTGCCGTAATAAGTGTTACGCTGCAAAACTTGAGAGGTTGAGACCTCCGGTCAAAGCGGCATATGCGCATAACCTCCAAATGTTAAAGAAACAGCCAGATGTATTCTGGCGGCAAACGGAAGCAGTAATTATGTTATCAAGGTATTTTCGCTTCCACGTTTCTGGGGACATCCCAAACAGAGAATACTTTGAAAAGATGGTTGAGATTTCCGCAAGGCAAAGTCACTGTGAGATTTTGTGCTTCACAAAGAAGTTTAGTATTGTGAATCAATTTATTGTAGACGGTGGAGTGATCCCGAACAATTTACATCTGATCTTTAGCGGATGGAAGGGTTTACCAATGGAGAATCCATTTAACCTGCCAGAAGCACACGTTCTATATAAGGATGGAACAACAACTGCAAGACCTGACGCGAAAATGTGTGGCGGAAACTGCACAGAATGTGCGAAGACAGGTGTGGGCTGTTGGACACTCAAGAATGGTGAGCAGGTAGTATTTGACGAACATTAAAAGGAGATGACACAGATGAAAAAGTTGAAGAAATGGGTAGATATATTAATGGATGGCGGAAACATTCATGGATTCAAGAATGTTCCACTGGCAACCCGGTGGGAACTACTTCGTGTTTATACGGAGCTTAACGAAGTCGGCAAATCTTGTTTTATCGACGAAACGGTCAGAGAGATTCTGGCTAAGGCAAAAATCAACACAAAAATTAAAGGCATTGGATGGGAGGCAAGACTGTGACAATAGAAGAAAAAGTAAAAAAAGTAAGAGAATTACATAACAAGGTGAATGCAAACGTGTTTGGGGTAGCATTCCACGATGCCGACACAATTCTTGTGGATCTACTGGAAGAAGGTCTGGAGGAAGATGCAACGGGAGTTTCAAATGAAGTCTTTGACATTTATGAGAAAACCGCCGATAAAAAGGCATTTCTCGATTTGTTTGAATCACTTGTCGGAACTTCCTTCACATCATACTTACGAAAATGCGAGGCAGGAATCAAGACAGTCGAAAACGGCAGCTCAGATGATCCAACAGAACTGGTCGGACAGATCATGGATCAGGTTGAAAACTTCATGGAAGAACGTGAGGGAACTGAAGACCCGATTTTAGTTGGTAATAACTATGACAAATTGTCCCGTTCAGTAACGGAAACATTGCAAAATTGGGGATTGCTGCCGAAGGGAGGTGAGTAAATGAAAGCATATAAGTTACTAAGAAAACTTCATGATGGACAGTTGTATCCACTGTTCATCCACAAGACTTACTCGACTCCATTTGGAGAGTGGATGCAAGCCGAATGTTATCCCACAAAGGGATTTGCAATTCGTAAAGGATGGCATTGTACGTTCATCCCCCTAGCTCCACATTTGTCAATCAAATTAGCAAACGGAGAACAGCGTGTCTGGGTTGAATGTGAAGTTGAGGATTATTCAACTTACAATCGCCCAGAAAGTCAGGGTGGAACATGGATTCTCGCCCAGAAAATGAAAGTTGTAAGGGAACTGTCAATGAATGAAGTGCAGCAGATTCTAAAATCCGCTAGACAAAGGGAGGTACGACATGAAAATTGAAGGTTCAAAATATCGTCTGATTAATTACTTCGATGTATGGGGAAATGAAGAAGATGGATATGAGGTGAATGACTTATGTGTAGAAGAGACAGACATATTCATTGCAGATGACTCAACAGATCAAGAAGTGTTGAGTTTACTTGTTAAAATTGGATTTTTAACCACTGATGATCCTGAAAAAGTGTGTATCAAGTGGGAAGGCGACATGATAGAGATTGAGGGAGTGGAAACAGGAATCCCGCTTGGTCGTTTAGAGAAAGAATTTACATAAAAGGAATATTTCAAGGAGAAAAAATGAAATTTAAATTAACAAAAAAATACTACTATTCCGTGTTGGAAGAAAATGATGACCTAATTCTTTTAAAGAAAATAATAGACAAATATTGTCTTACATGGACGAGGGAAGATGCTAAAGCTATTTTTACTAGGCAATCGTATGTAGTGAATGAACACATTTTTTATGTTGGCATTATTTCCTTTGACGGTGGAATATGCAAGGGAATTGAAATTCGAGTAGGTGAGTATGAAAGCGTTAGTGCTTGTATGGCATCTTGGTATAGCAATTTAGAATTAGAGTTTATAGGTGATCTTATTTACAACGGTTTTGTGGAGTTGAGCTACGAAGAAAATGAAAAATATTATTGATTTAGTTGATTATTTTTCAAGGAGGTAAGTTCAGATGACTAAGGAAGAGTTAAAAGCGTGTGAAAAGGTAATGCGTGAGGGAATTCGTGCTGCGGAGTGTTCATTAGATGAATTCTATGAAGCCCTTCATGAGAAAGATCCAATAATAAAGAAAACCAAAGAACTTAAAGGACAGGATCATTTAGGATATGCCGAAGGAATAAATCAAGTGCTTGCAACAATTGGGTTCAAACATCCAGATATGGAAACATTGTGGAGATTGATTAAATAAAAGGAGAACATTATGGACGTATCAATTTTAATTGAAGTTTTGCCTGATAGTGTAAAGGCAGACATAATAAATTTGGAACTCGGACTTTTCAAAGGCAAAGCAGCGGTTAGAGTCATGCTTGACCGTCTGCTGACAGAATCGGAAAAGGTAGAAATGCAGAAGTACAAGAACATTCTGGGGATAAATAGTGTAGGACATTACAAGAACTCCCCAGACAAAAAGTTATCAGTTTTTGTAGTAACAGAAGTTGAAGATTAGGAGGGAGAAACTATGAAACAGCCAGTAGAACGGGTTATTTATGATAATTATGATTTGTGGAGCAGATATGAGGAGGCAGCGCGAGAGAATATTGCAATCAATACAGGCAGATCGGAACCGGATGAGAATGCAATCTGGAAAGAAATTTACGATTTAGACGAGCTTGAATGGGACGATGCAAAGGCAATCTTGGAAAGTTTTTTTGCTAAGGGAACATGGATTATTCAGGGAATGATTGAAACTTGGAGAGGATGCAGAAAGGGTGGCAAGATCTTTCACGATTTCAATTCTCTTTTTAACGAAGCAACCAAGGATTGTGATTACGTCAAAATCTGGGATGAGAATGGACATCTATATTTAAAGTGTTCGCATCATGACGGAACTCATATGTTCGAAATCAAGAGATTGAACAGTAAGGGAGTCAGTTATCTGGAACACTGGGAGCAGAACTGGGATGACAAGCGAACCGAAAGAGAAGTTCATGACAAGCTTATGAGCAAGTATTCGGTACTGCCAAACTTCATGGCAACAGTATACGGCTGTCCGAAAATTCAGTATGCAAATTAAGGAGGAACTTATGAAGGTAACAGTTGAAGAGGCAAAACAAGAAGCACTCAAGAGAATGAGAAAATTAGATTTTCATCCAAACGTACTGACTGATTTTAAGGATGACAAAATCAATAAGTCTGAGTTGATCGGAATTCTGTACTGGCTTAATGAGGAAGAAATTAAAGCAGTAAGGGAATTTGAGGAAGAACATAATGCGATTGTTTACCACGTCATTCATCAATTCACAAACATTGGGGAATTATATAGCTTCCTGTACGTCAAGCTAGATGATGAAGAGTGGGAGATGGACGATGACGGGTTAAAGCAGAATGAGACATTGGCTTATGTCTGGAACAAGACAACCCCAGAATTTTCAGAGTTTGGCTACATAGGAATTAAGCCGCAGGTTGGCGGTTTAGTGAGAACATGGTAAGGAGGTAGATTATGAAAGATTATAGAGTGACATGCGAAACCAAGAAAGGTGGCTTGCAGCATTGGGCGATAGATGTTTCAGCTTCAAATGCAAAGGAAGCTAGGGCAAAATTTGATGAGTTATGGGATAAAGATGCTCATCCGTTTAACATTAAAGTCAGAAAGCTAAGAGACGCAGAAGAGTTTCTGTATCATTGGTTTTATAAATTGAAGGTGTGACTGAGAAATAAAATAAAGGAGGTTATAAATGAAAAAGGAAATTAACATCAAAGAGTTTTTAGAGAAATTTAATGATGAATATACGTTTCTATATAGCAGTAATGGAAGTGTCTGTGGAGAGAAAGAAGCAACAAGAGCTTTCGACGACTTTTCAAAACAGCATGGTGATTTTGTAAGGGAATTCGTGATATTCAGAGGCGATTTCATCTCTAGTGATAGAGAAGCGGCAGCATTTATGTTTGCACTCGACAGCATGGGCAGTTGAACATAAAGAAAAGAAATAACAAAAGCCAAAAGGCAGATAGGAGAAAAATATGGAAGAGTTAATAAATTATTTAGTTGCAGAAGGTTTATCAGAGTGTGAGGCAAAAGAGTGTCTTGAAAATTTTAATGGCAACGTGACAGAAGAAGATCTGGAAATTGCAAATATTTATGAATCTGTAACAGATTTAGGACAGGCTTATATGGGTGGAGTCGAGAATTTAGATTGGCGTATCAAGTCAGTAGTTGATCCCACGGCATTAGGGAAGAAAGTCGTGGAAACCAGTGATGAATTGGTAATGTTAAAATCTGGTAGAGTTATTGAGTTTGTTATTTAAAGGCATTTAGAGTAAAAAGTAAAGGAGATTGAATCATGAGAAAAATTATCAACGGAAAGATGTACAACACTAAAAGTGCAAAGGAAATTTGTTATTGGAATAATGGTGGCAGCCATAATGATTTTGACTTTTGTGAGGAAACATTATTCCGCAAGAGAACTGGAGAATTTTTTCTGTATGGATCAGGCGGTGCCAGTAGTAAATACAGTAGATCCTGTGGTTTAAACAATTGGGAAGGATCAGAGGAGATTATTCCGTACACTGAAGAGAAAGCGCGGAAGTGGATGGAAAAATATGCAGATGTAGAAGATTATATCAAAGTCTTCGGTGAGCCAGAAGAATAACTTACATAGTGAGAGGGGCTGGACAAGCTCCTCTTTTAAATAGGAAGGAGTAAGTATGAGCAATTCAGAATGTGCAGAAATGTTCTGCAAGGCAATTAAACAATTGGCTGAAAAACCAGTCAATTTGAGCAACATGGAATCATATTTATCTCACCACTTTGATGTTTGGATGAGCGAATATGCAAATAACCCAGAGAATTTGGCGGCGGAGATGAGAAGTTTCGCAGAGATTTAGGAGGTGCAGCAATGGAAATTGTAAAAATTGTAAAAGTTAAAGGTCGAGAGGTTAAACCGTGTCCATTTTGTGGCGAAGCGGAAGAGATTTATTTTGAGGAATATCTTCACGCTGCAGGAAAACGCTGGAGAATATTATGCTCAAATTGCATGGCTGGAATTGACCGAGGCTATGATCAGAACCCAAGTCCATTACTTGATGCCTGGAACAAACGAGTTTAAGAAGGGAGAAGAGAAAATAATTAAAGCTATGAAACATTTTGCGGAAATGGAGATATAAGTATGAAATTTACAGCAGATTTTTCCACAAAAAATGGTTATGGAAATCAAATTTGTATTGCAGACACTATAGAGAATCTGATGATTGCACTCGTTAATCGTGGATTTAACTTCGCTGACGGAATGCAGAACGAAATCGTTGCATGGAGTAAGACAACAAATAAAAAATATTATAGGACAGGAATCACAATAGAACGTGGAGATTCAGAAATGACGGAATATACGTCACTATGAATCAAGAGTTTCTTTGGAAGAATTGGAAAGGAAATGGTGATTATATGAAAATATATGATTATAGTAATTTATTACAGGCTGTAAGGGAAACAAATACAAACAAAATTATAGCGGAAAACAATAGAATAGTAGATAAGAAAAATGCTTTGTCAAAATTGGAAATGGAATTAAAGACAAGTGGTTTATTGGATGATTGGTATGATTTAAAAAGACTTTGTAGGGAAGCTAATGTAAGGATCATGCCTTATGGTGGATGGGATGAAGAGAAACAGGGAGTATTAATGGATGATTTCCAATACTTTGAAGATAATGGAATGTTTATGGAGTGCATGAGTTCTGGTTCTCATTGGGCTGATTACTTCGGATTTTCTTATAAGGATAGAGAGTTTAAATGGAAAATCTACCATATTACATCATCTACTTTATTTAATGGATTTGACAATGAAGTAAGCGAACTTAACACAAAAATTAAACTGATTGAATTATTCATGGAAAGGTATGAAGAATATAGAAATATTCAGTTACAGAGAATTTACATGAAGATGGGTAAGATAACAGAAGAAACTATGGCAATTAAAAATGATAGATAGAATGAGGATTTACTAGGAAGATTGGAGATAAAAAGATTGGAGAGTGATTTTTATGGATAAGAAAAGCGAAGAATATTTAAGTCGATACATAAAACTTACTGATAAAATCAAACAAAAAATAGAATCTCATGCAAATAGATATAATATCAAAGCAGAAATATGTGCATGGTATTCAGATTGGGAAGATTTTTGTTCAGACTGGTGTGATGGATGTGGTTATACAAGAACGGAGGCACGAAAATTATATCATGGAGGTATAGGTGAATTTGTGAATTTACCTAATGGAAATGGAATTGTAAGATTTGTGATTTAGAAAGGACGGTTTATGAATTATGTTAAAAGACAATATAAAAATTAAAGGGCATGTCGGCAAATGGCATGTGATTGACAAGAAGAAACACAGAGGGAAAATGGTATATCTCTTAGAGCACGATACATATGGAGATATGGCAGCTGGGCTGATCATTGATGAGAATTTGAATGTAATTCTGGATGATGTCTGGAACGGATTTCTTGATCTGGATGAAAGCGAAGAATGATTGGAGGAACTATGAGAAAGTTAAATTGGGAAATTGTTCACGAATGTGATGATGAGCAAGGGAATCCTACGCAATGGGCAGCGGATGTTACTGATTCAAAAGGCAGAAGATTTTTCTGGATCGATATTTACAGCGATGGTTACTTTTATGTGATAGATTCGCGAAAAGTCTTTTCAGAAGTTTCAAAATGTAAATCTCTTACGAGCGCAAAAAGAAGTGCAGCAATATATTTGGCAAAATACGATAGGGGGTTGCTATGCAGTGGGAATTGATTATATATGATGAAGATAATTGCAATCATTATGTAGATATGAAGGTATTCAATGATCCAAAGGAAATTTCTGATATGTTGAAAAAATATGAGGGGTACTGGTGCCGGATTATTGACTTAACTTCGTTGGAAATATTGTTAGAAGGGGCTTTTGATAGCAGCTACTTAGATAAAGGATATTACAGGCAAGACGAAGTTCCAGAAGACAATAAGAAAGATCTAGAAGAAAAATGGAAAAGTATTGTAAAAAGTGTTCCAACATGGGCTTTATGCTGCGAGATTGGTGTAGATGACGGAACTGTTTTTGTGTTGGATTTAACTACAGAAGAGAACTTTAAAGTAGCAAGCGAGTATCTTAAGAGCTTCGGTGCTAAATTCAACTCCATAGACAATTATGTTCACACTCGCGAAAAGGTAATTATGGAAATAGAGCATTCTCTTAATCCTAGCTGGTATGAGATTTACGGAAATATTGACGAATTTTATCATCGGGCAAGGGCTGTCTTAGAAACTTACATGAAGCGATGATTTGAGAGGAGAAAGTTATGGATGATGTAAACATAATTTTATGGAATAAATTGAAGAAACACAGAGGGCATAAGGTGGACATTGTATCATACGGAGATTGGGATAACCCAGCGAATGTATGCTTAGAATGTGAAGATTGTGGAGAGGTCGTACTTGACGCAGGAATTTATACGTTGTGTGCAAGGGAAGATGACTGATAAAATGATGATTTTGTAAGAATAGAGAAGAAATAATTGAAAACCAAAGGAGGAATTGAGATGAAATTATTTAAAGACAAGGTAACTGAGAAGCTGTGGGTAGAAATGTGTGAAGGTGGCAATCTGATAGATTTTGCAGGACATTCGTATAATGGAGATATTAGTGAATTGGTTGAGGTAAATACTGATCCTAATAAGAAAGAGTTTCGCCGCCAGCATATTGTAGACGAGCAGTTCAATATCGACACGGAACAGGATTGGCATTTAAAGGATGTATTGTTTGTGCCAGTCGAAGGCAAAGATGTTGCATTCAGAGTCGAACATGTTTCAAAAGATAGAGTCTACTTCGTGGCCGTAGATGCGGTCGGTGAATCGACAATGGCAAATATGAACAAATACCTTGATGATTATTTGAAGAATATGCCAAAGGCTAACTGTTAATAACTTATTGCATAGGGCTGGCAAACCAGCCCTTTTGTTAAATGCAAATTACATACTAGAAAGGTGGAAATATGAAATATTTAGTGAAAGTGCGAGAAATATTTGAGCACACATATTTAGTCGAGGCAGAGTCAAAGGAAGCTGCGGAAGAAATCGTAATCGATAATTCTGATGGATGTGATTTAGATAATGACTACACTGGGGCTGAATATGAAGTAAGGGAACTCGGAGACGAAGACCCAGATCAGTATGATGAGTGCTACGCGGAGTGAGAAAGGCAGGTACGAATATGGTTAAGCCAAGGTGTAAAAGATGTGGATGCAAAGTTAAAAGGGAAACAGAGAAGCCATTAAAGAGACAGTATCCATTCTACTGTCCATGCTGCGGTGAAAATCTATACAGATTTGAAACCTATAAGATAAAACGATAATTTGAAGGAGAACGAGATGCTAAAAGTTGGAAACTACAATCCCAAAACTGGGGAAATTGAGAGAGAAGGATATGGGCAAGGATACATTTTTAAGGATGAAGATGCATTTTTGAACCGTCCAGATGATGTGTGTTATATCGCGGAATTATCTGACGAGACATACACCAGGAATGATATTGTTTCGATATGTAAAGGGAATGAAGAGATTGCCACTGAGGTTTTTAACAACGTTGACTGGCAAAGTCCAGAAATGGAAATTGAATGTTTAATTGAAATTCAATGGATTCAGTACAACAAGGAACGAGATACTTATGAAAGGACTGTGGAAGATGAAGAATAAGAAATTGATAAAGGAAATTTTTAAGAGGCTGGAAGGCAACTTTCCATGTTTAAGCTCCCCCAAATATGCGCAAACAGGTTCTGAGATTGCAGCAGATGCATTGAGGGAAACCTTGTACAATATAGGACTCGATGGCTTGTATGTCTTTAGAGTAGGACTCGATGATTTAGGGCTATGGACGGCATATTTCAAAGTTGTGGATGTGAAAGACGAAGAGATTGAAGAAATGTGGGACGAAAGGCGAAGCGATTTCTTTATTGAAGGTTATGGAGAACGTATTTTAAAAAATGATTGGAGGTTTTTCGAGGCGGGAACTACAGAAAAAGAAATTGATCGTTGGTTTAACGCCGCCCACAGTAAGGGAATCTATTGGTTGCGATGCGAAAGAAAGAGAGGATGAGCAATGAAAGACATGGTATATATTTCTCCTAGAGGGGAAAGAGTAGTTTTTGATGATTACACAGACAATACTGAAGAATCTGGGACATATTGGTCACAAACTTGCAGACATTGTCACAATAAATATCACGGAATATTAAACAATAAATCTTGCGAAAGTCCAAGTGATACAACAATTTGTGGAGTAAAGGGTTGTAACAACGTAGGCGAAGGTTATTATGTTGATTTTAAGGCAAATGAAGTTGTTTTTCAGGAGGAATAATATGGACATGAGTTACTTACGTGGGAGGCTTGATCAAGCTAAAGCGGCAGATGCCGACATCGTAAAGGTAGATATCGAAGAATTTGCTAGTCTTCTTGATACCGTAGAGAAGTATCCTCAAGAATGGAGTAAAGCCTACGAACAGGGGAAGGAGGCTATGAGCATCAAAATGCTTCATCGTATCTATCGAGCGCAGGATATTTTTAATGAACTTGTCTCTTTGGTAGAAAATGGGGACAGTCAAATAGACAGTTGAAAACGAAGTTTGAAAGGAGCGTTTAAAATGAAAACAAAATATTATCCAGTAGAAGATGCGGTAAATAATGTATCCTCAAAGTTAAAGTTAGGACTTAAAGACGCTTATGATATGGATGAAGAAGAATTCGATAATGTTGAAAAGTATGTTTCACAGTATGTTGAGTGGGTTGAACATCCAGATTATTGGCAGAGAGTTCCAAAGGTAATTGCAACTGGAGAGTTAGTTTTAGATGAATGAGAGGGAAAACATGAAGCGAAAAGTCGTTAAAAATTGGGAAGCAACAAAGCTAGCTTCTCGTTACATAAGAGAAAATCATATCAACGGAACTGTTACAGCATATGGAGATCATGGATTTGAATATATGACTGCTACTGGAAGCTATTATTTTGTTCCGTATGCAAGCTGTAGAAAGGAATAACAGAGATTGAAACCCGATAATGTAAACAGCAAAATCAAATAATATTGAGTTAAGGCAGGCGGAATCATAACGTCTGTCTTTTTTATATGCAAAAAGAGAAGTATAAGGCAGATTAAGATAGGAGGTTTATTATATGCCAAAAGGGAAGAAATTTGATGCTGCTGAAAAGCATTTTGAAAAGAAGTGTAGGGGATGGAAAGAAAAGATCAGAGAATTAGAAGAGGTCAATGCCCAATTACATAAAAAGATTTATGATAATTGTGTTGAATTTGAGAAGCTACAAATGGAAAATGAATATTTAAAGCAGCAGAATGAAACACTTATGAAAGTAAAAGATATGTCAGTTGATGATATCAAGGTTTTGATTGAATCGGAAGCATCATTTAGTCGAGCATCTTGGGCGCTTGAAGCTATGTCGCAAAGGATGTTTTAAATAATTGTGAGAAAGGAAAATGACATGAAACAAGATGAGGCAGAACAGGTTGTTAATCGATTGAAAGGGTCTGATTCCGACATTGAATATATCAAAAATTTAACCGAAAGATATTTCAGTATGATTGCTCATATGGAGGAAACTTCACTATATGATGTATTCATGTACGAAAAGAACGTCACAAAGAAAACTGCGGATACATTAAAAATTCTTTCCTACGAAAATACCCAGTTAAAGAAGGAAGTGAATGGTTTAAGAAAAAAGTTGAAGATGAAGATAAAATACAATGTACCACAAGAGGATGAAGATGAGTAGAAAGAGTATTTTGGAGGCAAAACAGAAAGCGAAAGAGACCAATGAACTATTGGAATATCTTACTGATTTGATCGAAAAGAACGACAAGAGATATTCGTTTGTCTTTGGGGCTGGTGGAGCAGGAAAGGCAACTATGGAGATTTTTGATAATAAGAATCAGGCTGGTTATGTTTTGAAGTTGGAGCGGCTTGAGTATGACAAAGACGGAAAACCAATTAACTTATAAGAGAGGAAACATATGTTAATAACTAATATATCATGGGACGTTTCAAGTGACAAATATAGCGAAGATGAACTGAATGATTATTTAGGGCTGCCAGTAGAGGTTGAATTGCCAGACAATATTGATCCCAACGATGCCGCAGATTGGTTGTCTGATGAATATGGCTTTTGCATCAGATCATTCAGTATATTGGAAGAAGAATATTTACATAGCAATAGGCATATGCATGACTTCGGCTGCACATATTTAAATGGAGGAAATAGCAAATGGAAATGAAGCATTTATATTTTAAAGAAAGACCTGAGACATTGTGGCGAGAGAAAGATAGAGGTTTTTTCAAAGGCAAACCAGTATTTTTGCTAGAGTCTGAACTACACGAAGAAAGTACTGGTATGGTTGTTGATGAAGATTTAAATGTGCTTAAAAGATGTTATGAGCATAGTTTAGAAGAATTAGAGAAAGATTTCATTTTTATTGACGATGAAATCTATTTAGAGATGGAAAAGGCAAGAGATTTTCTTTGTGCCAGATGTTACGAAACAAAATGCAATGGTTGTCAGATGGTAAAGCTTATGGCAGACGCAAAAGAAGCAAGGGACATAGACAAAGAGAAACAAGAACCTTGTAAGACAGAATCTCCATTCCATAAGCAATTGACGTTATCCGACTGGGAGAAAATAATCAAACAGATATATTGGCATTATGGCAATGTAACCATCTTAGGTGTTAAAAGGGTTCGTCTTAAAGATGAGCCGTCTGTCGAACTCTGTTTGGATATAAAAGATGAAGACGGGAAGGAAAGGGAGTTTTTATTGGTATCAACAGAACATGGAATTTTCCCTAGTACTGTGAAGAGATAAGTCAGGAGGTAAACACAATGAACGAGAAAGTAATTGCGATATTAGAGGTATTTGAGGATCTTCTGGATTCCAAGGGAATTGAGATTCCTTGTGAGGATGAAAGGGAACAGGATGAAAGGCATGATGGTGGAAATGATGCCAAGATTTACGGAACAGAATATGGTGAAGTGTATGATGCTATTGAGAAAATATTAAAAGATGACAAAGATTCTTTAGCAGTGACCTTAGCAATGATTACGCCGATGGAAGCTCTTATTCTGAGTCATCTGAGAGGAGGCATGAAACATGGAGTTGAATTTATAACGCCTAATGAAGCGCTATTATATAATCAAGACCCCAAGGAAGTTTTTTACGCTCTCGATCATCTAAGAGAACTGCACATTCTTAGAAAGAGAAACTGTGCTGGGACTGCTTATGAATTTGATCCTCAATTTGATTGGAACAAATTTACAAAAAGAAGGATGACCTCAGTGAATTTTACATCAGAGGAATTAACTATATTATCCAATGCACTTTTACGACTGATAAGCAGTACACAAGAAGCTGTCAAACTTGTAAATGATTTGGAAATTTTTGAAGCAATAGACAAGGCTTTAAATAAATATCAGCGGTTGAATAATAAGATATGTGATATGGAAAGTGAAATATCTCAGGAGGGTGAAGATGAGACTTGAGAGATTGGAGCATTTAGGGAAATATGATTGGTATTTGCAGATTGGAGAATCGGATGGAAAACATCCATTTATGATATTGCTGCGGCACTTTACGGGATGCGGATTCCGGCTAACAATTAGTTTACATTACGACTATCTGATCAGAGTGTTTGGTTTTAATACGAAGATTTTTGGCGTTTGAAAGAGAAAGGTGGATTATGACAAGAGCAATTACTAAAAAAGAACTTTATGATGAAGACTGGCAAACACAATTAGCGCGAGGATACGAAAACATACCAGCAAATACAATTGTCGAAGTGCTTGGTAATGCTAATAACTTATATGGCAGTTATACGAAGGTATTGTATAATGGAATTTTATATTATGTAAAACCAGAAGATTTGAGTTCAATGTAAACGCAAAAAGACATCTTTAATAGAAAGAGAGGTGCAATATCATGAGATATACATGGGACGAGATTTATGAAAGAGCAGAAGGAGCAGCTTGCGGCGAACCTGCGTTAAGAGCCAAAGATGAAGCAAGATGGCAAGTTAGATGGTACGCTATAGACCACGGTGAGGATGATTTGGAAGAATTCGAAATCCCAGAATATGGGGTAGAGGATTATGTCAATAAATACAACATTATGTTCGATGAATACGGAAATATTATTGAAGCAAATGGCGAAGAATAAAGAAACAAGAAGAAAATCCAAGGAGAAAAATAATATGGCAAAGTTTAGAGTTAAGTATAGATCAATAGGCTATGTATATTTAGATGTGGAAGCTGATACGCTTGAGGATGCAAAGGAGATTGCAAAAAATACAGATGGCGGAGAGTTCATCGAAAGTGGAGTTGGAGATTGGGAATATGACCACACGGAGGATGAAAATGGAAATCTAATTGAAGCAGCTTATTGCTTGGAGGAACAAAGTATGAACGAATTATATATAAATGACAGTATTATTTATTTCAAAACAAACGCAAAAAATTATAATAAAGCAATGGACGAATTTATCGAAGCGTGTGTCAAAGCAGACATTGACATTACTATTGAGAATGCTTGTTTGAGAGATGAGAATGGAGATGAAGTAGATGAATAATGTACACGATAAAGTATTTACTTGCCCTAAATGTAGCAATAGAACATTGTATCCCACAAACGGGAATGAAGACATTTTAGGAATTGGTTATCACGAAGTATGTATCTGCGATGAATGTGGGGCAGAGTTATTGTCAGAGCCACAATATGACGGTACTGTAAAATTTGTAAATATTTCAGATGAAAGAATAAAAATGGATTTATGATTTATTGGAGGAATAAAGTATGAACGGAAGAATAGATTGGATGGAAATGATTGTAAACGCACTGCCAGATTATTCGGATGGAATTATATGGTCAGACGGTGGAGCAGAAATTCTTGTCAAAACAGAATCGGCAGCGAATACGATTGCGGATTTAGTTGAGGCACTTTATAGATTGCAAGGCGAAGAAGTTCTTGTCAATACCGGGCATTATGATCCTGAAGAAGATAGACGAAACAATGAAGAGGATCGGTACACTGGTTGGTGGTATGTCAATATTGATTAACAGATGAAACGGAACTTTCAAGTCTAAAAGGAGGTTGATGATATGAAATATATTACAGTTGATAGAGAATATGAAGATATGAAATGGTCGGAAATTTATTGTAACTTAAATGAAAAAGAAACGCCAGAAGATATCGCAAAAGCAATTGTTTCTGAGTTTTATGTAGGTAAATTCAACAAAGAAGAACATATGAACGCAGGATGTCCAAAAATACAGAATGATAAAAATTTATTTATCCTTAGAAATTCATATGGGGCTAATAACATTTGGCAGATTGGTGGAAGATCAACAGATATGACTGGATTTATTATTCCTCATTTATATAAAGTGAGAAGAATTGGAGTTTTGTTTGATTAAAATACAATGAAAAGCACATTTAATTGGAGATAGTTATGGGATTTGAAACATATTAAGCGGTTCAAGAGGAGCAAGAAAGGAGAATGAAAGGCATGTATGTAATAGGTAGATCCAAAGGTGATTACATAAGACTGGTTAATTCAAAGGGAATCGAGTATTCTCACAGTATAAACTTAGCGAGTATTTTTACAAGCCTCGAAAAAGCTGAACTTATGATAGGCTATATCAAGGAAAATATTGATTCGCTATATTTTGCCAATGCTACAATCTTAGGGAATATCATTGATAAAGAGAAAAATTTTGATAAAGTTACATATGTAAACGAATTAAAAATATACGAATTAGTGCCAACGGAGGTGGCTATCTATGAAGATTAAGCGAGTCCTGAACTGATAAGTTAGTTTGATTTTGATGAAATGCAAAGGCAGACAGTTTTTTGACAGTTTTCTGTAACTAAAAAATTTAGAGTATAAGACAAAAGGGCGGTGGGAACAATGTTCCTGCCGCTTTTAATATGGAGGTAAGTCAAATGGTAGATCAGACAACTGGTGTTTGGACAGCAGAAGAAGATTATAATAACTATCCAGAGTCGAGATGGTGCGACATGGATTACATTGCAAATTGTATCAAGCAGCAAGGATATGTACCGAAGACATCTATAGAGAATGTTTCATATAAGATACTCGTCCATTACAGTTCGGAAGATTTTCTGAACGGATATTTTGAAGTAAAAGATAATCGGGAATATCCAGATAATTTGATGATCAACATTCTGGATGTTGCAGCTTATGTAGAAGCTTCTGGCGGAATTGAAGAATTTGATTATGTATCATAAGGAAGGAGAAAGCTATGATTGGTAACGCAAATGGAAAGAAGTATACAATGATCGTGTTCGAGGAAGACGAGAGATATGGAAAGGATGGATTTAGACTTGAATTTTATGCTAACAATCCAGCAGAAGGATTATTAAGTGACATTGTGCAGGGTGATAATCTGGAAGAGCTGATGCATAGCTCTGATGGTCTTGATAATGAAGGACTGTTTTACTTACTGTACGAGAATGAAGCTGGGAAAAGAATCGGATCGGGAATGGTTGATTTCATATCAATTGGGGAAAACATTGCTTTAGTAGAAGGGAGATCAAATTATGAGAACAGTTAAAATGCAAATTTCAGTTGGGTCAGCAGAACAGCTCATCTCTACTATACCGAGAGATGTAGACCTTAATGTATTCGAAGGATCTCTTACTGACAGTTATGTAGTTGATTTCGGGGCTTCAAAGAAATATAAAATTGGCAGAAGGCTCTGTCGAAGATATCTGGTGGCAAGAGAAATCTATCTTAACGCCTGGAGTTCTGGGATTGAGTTAATTTTGACGGATAGTGAGAAAGTATATAATAGTTACATAAAGGCACTTAAAGAAGCAATTTAATTGCAATTACAATGCATATCTGATATACTTATATGCAATAAAGTAAGTTGGCAACGGAATTCAAGAAGTAAAAGGAGGAGTATAAAATGGGATTTTTATCACTACTGGGGCTGATGGTTACTGGCGGTATTGCACTGTCAGGAACTGCCAGAAACACAATGTCAGACGACAGAGAAAAGGCGAAGCAAAGAGAGCTTGGATACATTACATATTACGATCATCGGCTTATTCTTAGACGGATTTCCGATGATGCCCCGTTAAATGTGGTCTGGAGCGAACACGGCAAGTACGAGGTATGCGATAAGAAGACATATTTAGGAAAAGGGATTTATATTATTGATGAGAAAGTAAAAAGGGAATGGGAGGAAGAACAGAAAAGAAAGGAGATAGAAAAAAGAGAACGAGAATATGATATTTATAGTAAATCAACTCGTTTCTATTTTGAGTTGAATTGTAAAAGCAACATTACCGATCCTGAAAGGCTAAACAAGTATATATATCGAGATAATCCGCAACAGTACTGGTACATTCCGTATCTACCATTCTCGAATTATGGGTTGGAGGCCGGAAGAGCTAACTGGTCAATTCATGTTTGGGCGGGTGGAGACCTTGCTCATGGTTGCCAAATTTACGACTCTTTTAATAAAAAGTTTGTATTTTTACTAATAGACTTTCGCAGAGATAAGGTGACAGGAATCGAACCGCTAGAGGAAGCATTAAGATATGTGATAGACGATTTAGAAGAGGGGAAGAGTTATCTATTGGATCTAACGGAAGACATAGTATGTTTTCAGCCTGGTATCTACACTGTAGATGCTATTCCGAGATGCAGAAAGGGAAGTCAGGTTGAACTTCCTCCGGATCACGTCTTGTTAAAGAAAACAACTGGCTATGATGGTCCTACATGTGAGGGATTTGCCGCTATAAAAAGAGCTTCCGATTGGGAGAGACAAGCGGTAGAGACGGAGTATAAAAAAGAGCTAGACAAAACGCAATCGAGCTTTTTATCATCATGTTTGGATTGGCAAGGAAAAAAAGAAGCCCAAACAGTTGGGCGTGATAGATAAAATAAAATAAAATTTAGATTTTAGGCGTTCAACTTAGGTTGGGCGCTTTTTTAATGCAAAAAATCAGAAATGGAGAAGGCAAAATGAAATTATTAGAAGTTGCAAACATGGATATTGAGAAAGTTACTTATAAAAATCTTTCTGGAGTGCGTGCTACATTGGAAGACAGACTAGATTGGCTTGAAGACAAGGAACCAGAATCCTACGGTCAGGTTCATGACGACTGGGAAGATAAGTATAACGACCTGCAAGATATCTTAGATGAGCTGTCAGAACTTGACGATGATGAACATGATGAGGATGAAAAGGTCGAAGACAAATGGGAATCAGTTTTAGAGTCCATTAAAAGTTATCAGCTCTATCATGGCGGATTATCAAGATTACACATTTAAGGAGGTATTGAGATGAAAGGAAGATTAGAAAACCAAATCAAAATCGAGGCAAAGATAGAAGATTTACTTAGTCACAATGATGAAATTTTTCGGCAGTTTTCACTGAATTTAAACACGAACACAGCAAAGACAAAACATCAATATTTGTTATCTATTCTGTATTTTTTTGAACATTGTAACAAACTTAACCCTAGAAAGGTGTCCACGGTCAAACTTAGGCAGATCTCAAAGATAGACATCCAGAGATTTTTAGAAAAAGATAAATATTATACCTCGACCAATGGTGAGACTCGTCTAAAGAGTCCCGCCACAGTGGCAAGACAAATCGCAGTTCTTAAAAATTTCTTTCAATTTTGCCTGAGAGAAGGTTACATAACAGATGACCCGACAAGGGACATCAAAAATCCAAAGAGGAATAATGAGACTGAAGTAGTCTACATGACTCCAGCAGATATGAAACATGTAAAGGACAATATTCGAAGAGGTGGGGGCGATTGGATCTCAAGAGATTTAGCAATCTTTACGTTAGGCTGCGCGACAGGATTGAGAGTTACTGCAATATCAGAGATCAATATTGAGGACGTTGATCTAGATAACTTAACGATTTCCGTAACAGAAAAAGGTAATAAAGAGAGGACAATCTATATTGGCGGAAATACGGCAGACCAAATTCGTATTTGGTTACAAGATAGAGAAGTATTGCTTGATGATAGAAATATGGATTCTGATGCACTGTTTATCTCAGCGCGAAGAACTAGAATCAGTTCTCATCAAATCGCTAACATCATTAAGAGAAATACGAAGGATTTAGGCAAACATATAACTCCTCACAAGATGAGAAGTTCATGTGCGACTAATCTTTACGCTAGGACAAATGATATTTATTTGGTCAAGGATGTGCTGGGTCATAGTAACATTGCAAACACCCAGAGATATACAAAACAGTCCCAAAACAAATTGAGACAGGCGTCTGTAGTCTTAGACGAACTATATTAAGGAGGCACATATGAACAATTCAAACGGAATTATTAGAGTGGAAAAACACACAAAAAATTTCGTCGTTATTAACAAAAAATTCTTAGAGGATAAAAGAATTTCATTCAAAGCAAAGGGCATTCTGACGTATTTACTTAGTAAACCTGACAATTGGCAAGTGATGACCTCCGAACTAATTGAAGCTTCTTCAGATGGCGAGGCGGCTGTCAGATCTGCCCTTAAGGAACTTGAAAAGTATGGGTATTACAAGAAATATCCAGTCAGAACGGAGAATGGAACAAAGATTGATCATTGGGAGAGTTTGGTTTATGAATCTCCACAAGACGAAGCTCCAGAACAGTCAAAAGCAGCTGAAAATAAGGCAGATGACAGTCCCGAAAAATCAGATTCTCTATTTTGCGGTTTTCCAAAAGTAGAAAACCAACTAGTTGGAAACCCAGCCCTAATAAATAATTATTTACTAAATAATGACTTTAATAAATCAACTACTACATCATCGTCGTCTAAAGATATTTCTAAAACCGCGCGAGACCGCGCTAGGACGAAGACGACTGGTAAGGCAGCCGGTAAAAGTTCTGTCGGAAAGGGATATGCTGCCAAGGCAAGGGCGATCAAGAAGCAAATTGACTACGACCAGTTTGTGACAGAAGGATCTGACATGGAGCTGATTGACAAGATCGTAGAGTACTTAGCTGGGTATTACGCCAGACCTACGAGACTCCAACAAAATGGAGTTCCGATACCAGAAGAGACAGCAAAGAAGTATTTTGACTTGCTAGATCATGTCATGCTGACGGAACTGATCGAGAAATATGAGTTAATCCGCTGTCAGGTAGATGTGCAGAATGAACGGTCTTACATACTCGTCATGCTGTATGACATGTTGAAAAATCCAACTTTCTAAAAAACAGCTTGACAAAACAAAAACGGTGTGCTAGTATGATGGCAAATCAAGTGGACGAGTGGTTGTTCTCCCCAACCGAATCGCCCACACGGAAACAAACTCAGTTTTCATCGACTGAAGCAAACAGTGTAGGGTGTATCCTATGAGACACTGAAAACAATCGTGGTGATAACTGATTCTGCTCAGGTCTTTTGCCGAGCAGTGGAATTGAAACAAGTTAATTATTATTCACTATATGATTTTGCTAAAGGAAGATAACAACGTGGTTGGTATATCCAGTAAAACCGTTGTAAACAATCCAGTAGTGTAAATTGAAAGATTTGCCATCATTCTGGACTGACAGATGCCAGAAAGGAATGATAGTTATGACAAAAGTAAAACGAATGATATCAGCATCAATGACTGTGCAGCATTATGGCAAGTCCGTGTTCTACCAGAAAGGCAATACGGATTTTAAAGGACTTTTGAGACGGCAAGAGATTCCGTTTATAGAAATTCCAAATTTATGGAATGATGTGGTATTCTATAACCACAATCATAAAGATAAGTATGCTGTTATTGTTTCTGATAGTCCAAGAGAGCAAGAGGTTTATATAACTAGTACTATCCCATTAGATATGGATTGGGATCTTCTAATTGCAGATTGCAAGTCTCAGATGCAGGGCAATCCGCCGATTGAGATGGATACAAAAGCAAAACTTATTCTGGACGTAGCTTGTGACCAAGTTCTGTGTGGTATCCAAGATTTAACTGAGAATCCAGAATTGCTGACAGATGATACTGTATCTAGTATTCAGATGGAACTTAATTCAATGGGATACAAAATGAAAGATCTAAAACTTATGGATCACCATGATATTGATCAAAAGGTTTGGGATGCACTTGTAAAGTGAATAGTGATATTTAGGCGGCAGGATGTGTGTTCTGCCGTTTTCTTATTGAAGGCAGATTTCATAGGAGGTAGTGTATGAGCTGGGACGAATTTGATGACGTGCAAGTTAGAGAATATATGAGTAGAGTTGAATTTCCAGAGTTTTTGAAGGCTAATATGGAAGAAGGGGATGTCTGGGATGGCCGACTAGATAAATGGAGAAAATATCTTTCAGTAGAAACTCCAAACCGAACCATAAAAATGGTTACTATGAATGATGAACAGCGGGCTGAAACTAAAAAGTATATCCAAACAGTAAATGCGATCATTTATAAAGATGTATGTGAAATGATGAACAGATGGGAATTGCCAGAATTAGTGGGAACTCCTAAACAAATTGCCTGGGTTAAAGAACTGAGACAACATGCTTTGGAAAGCCTTGCGGTAGATGAGCTAAGACATCTACTGAATGAGTATGGCATGTGGCATTATATCGAGTCTTTTAGATGTGCTTTATATACTGAATTTAGAAGAGAAATCACACCTAATCTTAGATATGAAGAAGAACGCAAAGCATTTTTTACGAAGATTCTTAAAAATTTTGTGGAAGAGTTTCCAGAACTTGCTGCATATAACAGGATTAAAGAATGGAGCTTTGCACAACGAAAATATTCCACAGAAGAGAAAAGTGAAGCTAAAGAACGATTATATGAAAAAGTAATGGGAACAATACCAACTTTCAATCAGGCTAAGGTTTGGATTGAGTACAAAGGTAAATTGCCGATTGATCTGGCAGCTCTACGATATTTAGCGAGGGGAGGAAAACTGGACGGAAGGATTCTCTCCATCTGGGATCTGAGTTGGTACGAAGAATAATGAATAAACAAGACGAAAGGCAGCAGGGACAAATCCTACTGCCTTTTCTTTATTTCAATATCTAAGTCATAGTTGAGGGCATCGCAGATTTCTTTCAAAGAATCAAGCGAAATGTTCTCTTGCCTCATAATGGAACTTGCCGCTGATTGGCTTTTATCCATCAAAGTAGCTAGATCTTTGATCTTGATATCATCTTTAATCATATTTGCCCTGATCATTTTGAGCAGTTCTGGTGTGTTGATGTATTTCATTCAAAATTCCCTCCTGTATGACAAAAAATCACTTATTTTTCCACTTATATCAATAATATACCACATTTTTGCATAATGCACAAGAATGATCTTGGAAATTTATGGAAAATTATTAGTTAAAATGAACAAATATATCTTGAAAATAAGCGATAAATCTGCTATAATAAGACCCACAAGGATAGAGAAAGGAGGTAAGATCTTGGGTTTGGAGTTTAAAAAGTACGATGTTGTTATGGCGAACTTTCCCAAAAATTGCGGGTCAGTTCAAGCGGGGCATTGCCCTGCTATCATTATTCAAAATGATATCGGCAATCAATATTCGCCAACTTTATTGGTGATTCCATTGACGACAAAGATCAAGTCCCTAAATCAACCAACGCATATGCTAATACGAAAGACAATTGAAAATGGGTTAAGCCAAGACTCGATGCTTCTCGCTGAACAACCTATGCCGGTCTGCAAAGAGGGAATAAAGAAAATTGGAGAAATTCGTAATGAAGCAACTAAAAAACAGATACTTGCCTGCTTTCTGAATGAAGCCTTATACGGAGATACCGATGCACCGGCGATCCGAATGAAGGGAGGCAGAGTAGTATGCACAGCTTAATAAAAATAGAAAAAGAAAAAGCAAAGGATATTATCCAAACGTATCCATATGATACAATATTAGGTTTTCTTTTTGATATGACGAGAGGAAACCAGTTACATAAAAAGAGATATACTAAGAAGGAGGCTTTTGAAGCTGTTGAGTCAGCTGAAACAGTAGTATTGAATGCCGATGATGATTTTTCAATTATGTCGCTGTATTCGGTTCTACAAGAGAATGAAAGAGAGATTAAACAAGAAGGAACTAAGTTGGATTTGATCATCTTAGGCATTGACGAAAATTTGTTCGAAAAACTTCCTGAAAAGGGTTGACAAACTGCTGTTCGGGGTGTAATATATAAAACATAAAAGGACTCGTCTAGTGTTACCAGCACTGTGATGACGAGTCCTCCACAAAAATCGAAAACACTTTAAGGTTTCCTCTCAATTACCAGTTGAGAGAAGACTTAGGTTTCCTATTACATTTTATCAAATCGTGGAGCCTAAGTCAAGGCGTTTTCAAAATTCCCAAAAAGTGTTTTAAGGAAAAATGAATAAAAAAAGAGAAGTAGTTTATAGAGAAGAAATTTATGAATTTTATCTCTATAGGTTTTCTTTTTGCGCCTAATTTCAAGAGAGGAGGTGTTAAAGGTGCAAAAATATTATATTACGGACGGCAATTTGTATGTAAGGCAAACAAAAGGCAAGTTCGTTACCGTTAATTCTCATGTAATGGCAACGGAATTTTCAAAGAGAGAGGGGGAGCGAATCTTACGATTCAATCTTGGAAAAAGTTATTCGGATTTTGTACTAGAAGGAGTTGACGATTTTAAGAGAATTCCGAGAGATGAGATTGTATTAGATACGGTAGGCGACCAAGAAGTCGTGATCCAAACGGAAAATAATACAGCCTTAGAGTCGGAATTGTCAAGTCTCGAATCTTATGTAGACATAATTATAAAAACGGAACCATTCGACTGTGGGGAGTTGGACAGAATAAGAGCAGAAATTGAAAGTAGTATTTCATATTATGACTTATGTCTGTCCGATATCTACCACTGGATAATGGATAATAAACCGCCAGCACATATAATGGCAAAAATCTACTGCATCCTTAAAGACATCCTACTAAAACGTAGGAGAGTCAAGGAAGACTTGGGTTTTGTAATAGTTTTGATAGATGCCGAGAAATTCGGGCAAAATTCTTCAGAAACGAAGAAGAAACTATTGAACAAGGTATACGATCCATATATACCAAGAACCCAAATCTGGAGAGAGCTGGAGTCTCTGTCCAGGAATAAGGAGGCAGTAGGATGACGGCGGAAGAAGCTAGAGAATGGTATTGGTCTGATGATGCTAAGGAAAATAGAAAAATGGTAGATTTCTATTCTTCTGACAATGGAAAAGAATTAAGAAAAATATCAGATCAGATTTTAAGGGGTGAATTAAGTTCATCATGGAGGGAACAGAATCTATCAAAAAAAGATGAACATGAATTTTATTCTATCGCAAACGATGTGTTGTGGGATGTTACAAAACGATGGGATAAAGTTAATGAATTCCGGGGATTACTTTATGAGGCATTAAAAAATAGATTCTACTCAGAATTCAGGAGAAAGAGAACTCAGAAAAGAGGGAAAGACAAAGAAATGCTATCTCTTGAAGCTAAGGTGACTGAAGATGGTTCTGAGTTGGGAGAACTTATCGATTCAAACATGTCAATTGAAGAAGAACTTCAAAAGAGTGGACTCAATAATGTGTTTGCCAGTAAAGGAGTTATCCAGTATATAGATGGACTGTCCAGCAAACAGAAACAGTTATTGTATTTGCAAATTGACGGATTCTCCACCGCAGAGATAAAAGAGAAAATGAAATTATCTGGTAAAGACTTCCAGAATCTCAATGATAGTTTGAAGGATTATGAGAGAATTTCTCTCTTATTCCCATACATAAATAATTCATCAAGAAGAAAGGACACAGAAGACATGAGAAAGAAAGATGAAGACAGCAAAAGTGGAGTAAAACCAATTGATTCGATTTGTTATCAGTTAGATGAAGGGTTCTGGAATTGTAATCACCCAATGCAAAGACCGAGTGGCCAGTGGTCAAATGTTAATAGATCAAAGTTCATCTGTGACATCTTACATGGATATTCGATGCTGCCAGTTGTTATATCGGAAGAAGTAAAGAAAGATTCCGAATGTACTACTTTATGGTTAATTGATGGGGTGCAAAGATGTACAATTATGGATTCCTTCTTACATGATGGATTTAAAATCTCTTCGGCCGTCGAGAAACCGATGGTTAAGTATACCGTAACAGAGGTAGATGAGAATGGCAGAAAGAAGAGAAACAAGAACGGAAGTCCAGTAGTTCGTACCGAAGAGTTTGATATTAGAAATAAGAAATTCTCTCAGCTTCCAAAGGAACTTCAGGACGACTTCATGAGCTACGAGTATCCTACAATTATGAATCTTAATTGCACAAGTGAAAAGATTATCTACGATATTGCTAGGATGAATCGTTCTCGTCCGATGACTGGAGCACAAATTAATTGGACAGGCTTGAGTGAGGAAATGGCTATTATGATCAAACAGTTGATTCAGAGAATGGAGTTCTTCCGACCAGAAAATGATACTACCAATTTTAAAATTAGTGACATGAAAAATGGACAAATTGAAAAGATGGTAGTAGAAGCTCTAATGCTAATATTTTTTGAAAATGATTACAGTACAAATTTCAAAAGAAATTGTGAATTTTTAGCAAGACATGCCGATATTGAAGAAACTACTGGGAAGATATATAGGATCGTATCCACTTTATGCGAAGTATTAACACCTGATGTAGCCGATTTATTTACAGCCACTAAATCAATGTTGTGGATCGCCTTGTTTGATAAGTTCCAAAAGATTGATAAGGATGGTGAAGAGATTGAAGGCTCCTGTTTTGTAGACTTTTTGCGAGAATTTAAGGAAACGCTTTCTGCAAAAGAAATTAATGGCGAATCAATTGACACTATAGGATCTGCGGACTGTCATCGAAGAGGTAAAATGCAGAGAAAAATGAGTATTCTTTATCGTCTGATGTACGATTACTTTGGTGTTGAGTATGAAGAGCCTAATGAACCAGAAGAAAATCAGTCTGATGCGACTGAATCCGAAGAACGGGAAACTCAGGAAAGTTGCATTAATTTAGGAAATGATAGAACAGAAGAACCTGTAGCAGAACAACAGGAAATAGAAGAATTTGTAACAGACTTACATAATGAGCCAGATGAAGAGACTCAGAAAACTGAAGAGGAGAATACAGTAACAGAGACAGTAACAGGTGAACAGAAAAATAATTCTGAAAATGGAGAAGAACAAAGTGAGGTAGTTGAGAGCTTTGAAGAATCACCGAAAGAACCGATAGATATCAAGAAATTCTGCTCGGATATCTTACACAAGGAGATTCTGGACGAAGACATCGAACTCTTTAAGAATGTGCTGCATGCCGACACCAAAGATGTAGATCCAGATGTTCCGCTTTTAGAAGATGATAATATGCCGTCGCTGATTGCAATGGTAGCATGGAGTTACCAGGAAGAAAAAGATAGAACACTTGATAAGTGGCTTCCAGCTTACATCAAGAAAACAAATGAGTACAAGAAAAATCAAGCAGAAAACTTTAAGGACATGAGAGTTGCTTTCATGGTCTTTGAAGCAACTAATATGAGAGAGGAGGCATCGTGAGATGAGAT